>Ga0172372_10006601_pt1 | contig 15807 bp, 14 predicted proteins | sample LakKiv5m_2_FD_114544 | JGI IMG/M metagenome (GOLD analysis project Ga0172372, IMG submission 114544) | Freshwater microbial communities from Kabuno Bay, South-Kivu, Congo - kab_092012_9.5m | ecosystem: Environmental > Aquatic > Freshwater > Lake | place: Democratic Republic of the Congo...
GATTTTGAGCAATCGCAAAATAATTTAATTAATTTAAGAGAAGATTTAAAAACTCAATTTAATGATTTGCAAAATAAAAATTATTTACAAAATCTTGAGCAGATTTTTACCAAAATTAAAAATACTTTATTGCCTGCCAAGCCAAATCAGGCTTCACGCAAATCATCACAACAGGTTTTAGATTTAATCAATAAAGAATTGAGTTTTTTAATTGGTGGTTCTGCCGATTTAACCGAATCGGTTTTAACCAAAACCGCCACCAGCAACGCCATTACCCCACAAAATTTTGCGGGTAATTATTTGCATTATGGTGTGCGTGAACATGCGATGGGCGCCATTATGAACGGCATCGCTTTGCATGGTAATTTTATTCCTTATGGTGGCACTTTTTTGGTTTTTAGTGATTATTTAAAACCAGCAATTCGTCTTTCGGCTTTAATGCGTCAGCAAATTCTTTATGTTTTTACTCACGATTCAATTGGGCTTGGCGAAGACGGTCCAACTCACCAACCCATCGAGCATCTGGCAATGCTTCGCTCAATACCAAATCTTAATGTGTTTCGGCCGTGTGATCTTGAAGAAACTATTGCTTGCTACAAAATGGCGCTATCTTCAAAACAAACTCCGTCAGCCTTAATTTTATCTCGACAAAATTTACCGCATCAAGAAAAAGCGACTCACAATTTTAATCTTGGTGCTTACGAAATTTCTATCAATCAAAATCCGAATGTTGCTCCAAAAGTAATTTTGCTGGCAACTGGCTCTGAAGTTGAGTTGGCGGTTTTGGCAAAAAATATTTTAGTAGAAAAAAATATCGAAACCAAAGTGATTTCTGTGCCTTGTTTGGAGTTATTTTTAAAACAAGATATTCAATATCAAAACCAAATTTTAGGCAAAAATTTTGCTTCAAAAATTATTTATTGCGCCATTGAAGCAGGAGTAAAATTTGGCTGGCATGAAGTTATCGGTAATGACGGTATTTTTGTTGGCATGAATAGTTTTGGAGCAAGTGCCAAGGCCCAAGATTTATATAATTATTTTGGTATAACTCCACAAAAAATTGTGGATAAAATTTTATCTAAAGTTTAATTTAACTAAAGATTTTGTACCACTATTCAACCGTAACCGACTTGGCTAAATTTCTAGGTTGGTCAACATCATTGCCTTTAAAATGGGCAACATAATATGACAATAATTGCAAAGGAATAATTGGCAATAAAGCTTCTTGAATTGAACCAGAAATTTCAGGAATTTCGATTTTGTATTTCGCTAATTTTCCAAAAATATTTATACCCTTTTTGTCGCTTACAAAAATAATTTTTCCACCCCTAGCATTTACCTCTTGAGCGTTGGAAATTGTTTTGTCGAAGATGTCATTATCTTTGTTGCGAACTCCAATAACAATTACAGGCATTTTTTTGTCAATTACCGCAATGGTTCCGTGTTTTAACTCGCCCGCCGATATGCCTTGAGCATTGATATAGGTGAGTTCACGGAATTTTAGTGCTGATTCTAAAGCGGTAACAAAAGAAATGGAGCGACCAATGTAAAGAAGTTGTTTAGTGTTGGTAAGTTTGGAAGCAATTTTTTTAATATTTCGAATTTCAGCATCATCAAACATTTGATTCATTTTTGATGAAGCCCGAGTGATTTCTTGTAAATAATTTGATTGTTTTTGATCGTCAATTCGGTTTTTTAATCTTGCCAAATAAATGGTAAAAATTGCTAAAACAGCGATTTGAGCGGTATAAGCTTTAGTTGAGGCAACTCCAATTTCAGGTCCAGCTAAAGTTCTAATAACTGCGTCAGATAATTGAGCCATAGAGCTGTGAGCTACATTTACAATTGATAAAATTTTTTGATTATTAGCTTTAGCATATTTTAATGAAGCTAGAGTATCTGCGGTTTCTCCAGATTGCGAAACAAAAATCATCAAATTATCTTCTCGAAAAGGAGTGTTACGATAACGGAATTCCGAAGCAATATCAACCTCAACTTCAACTCCAGCGATATGCTCGATTAAATATTTGGCAATCATGCCTGCATAGTAAGAGGTTCCGCAGGCAATAATGGTAATTTTGTTGATAGTGCGTAAATCAAAATTAAAATTTGGTAAATTAATTTTGTTATTGGCTAAATCAAGATAGGTTTGAATGGTTTCTTCAAGAACTAAGGGCTGTTCGTGAATTTCTTTAAGCATAAAATGATCATACCCATTTTTGCTGATGCGGTTTTTTTGTGTTTCAATAATTTTGGCGATTTTTCTGACTTCATTGCCATTAGCATCGAAAATTTGGATTTGATTTTTAAAAATCAAAGCAAATTCATTGTCATCAAGGAAGATAATTTGATTAGTAATATCAGCCAAGCCATAAAAATCAGATGCAATGTAATTTTCGTTGTCGCCAATGCCAATAACTATCGGCGAGCCTTTTTTAGCAACCCCAATAACATCATCACGATCTTTAAACATAGTAGCAATAGCATAAGTTCCAACCAATTCTTTGCTGGTGGCAATTAGAGATTTTAAAATATCGCCATGTTGAAGATAATTTTGTTCGATTAAATGTGGTAAAACTTCGGTATCGGTTTGGCTAATAAATTTAACTCCAGATTTGACCAATTCATTGCGTAAATCTTGGTAATTTTCGATGATGCCATTATGAACAACAACCACTTTTGACGAAGCATGAGGATGTGCGTTTTCTTTGCTTGGAATGCCGTGCGTTGCCCAGCGGGTGTGGCCAATTGCCATTGAACTATTGATTGGGCGTTTTTTTAAAGAATTTTCGAGCTTAATAATTTTCCCTTCTTCTTTTATAATGTTGAATTTTTTTTCCTCGTAAAAGGCGATCCCAGAAGAATCATAGCCACGATATTCAAGTTTTTTTAGGCCAGTCAAAATTATATCTTTTGCATTGCTAGAGCCAATAACTCCAATAATTCCGCACATAAATAATTAATTAAGGTTAAATTTTTGTAGATTTTATTTTAAGAAATTATTTATGTAAACTGTAATTTATTGTAAAATTAGGTAATAAATTGAAATTATCAAATAAAAATTTACTTTTAAATTGTTATTAATTAAATATTATTCTAAAAATATTGTTAAAAAACTAATGTTAATTCAAGCAAATTATTCAAAATCATTTATAAAATTTTTGTCTTGGCTTTGTCTTGTTAATTTTTTAATTTATCCTAGTTGTTTATTTGCAAAAAATAATACAGAAAATTCTGAAATTGTTAGTATTAAAAGTTTATTTTTTTCAACAAATAATGAAATTGAAATTGAATTATCTGGTGTTGCCGAATATAAAATTTTTACTTTATCAAAACCAGAAAGATTGGTTATTGAAATACAAAATGCTGACCAAAAAAATTACAAAAATCCTAAAAAAATTCCAGATTTTATTAATAAAATTGAGGTTGAAAGTAAAAATAACTCAATATTTTTAAATTTATATTTAACCGAAAAATTCTCAGTTGAAAAAAGTGGCTTTGATTATAAAAAATTCATTTTACAGTGTAAAATAATAGCAAAAGATGGTGCCAAAACCCCGCAGAAAGTTGTAGAGAAAGTTTCGGAAAATCAACCTTTGGTAACTAAAAAAATTGAAAATCCAAAAATTACTATTGAAAAAAAACTTGAGCCAAAAATTGATAAACCAAAATTAATGTCAAACCCAGAGAAATCAAGTAATGTAGTAAAAAATCCAGAAGAAAAATCAGATGATTTAATTATTAAAAAAAACGAACATTCCACTGTAAAATATAAAATTCGCAATAAAAACAAAGTTGACAAAAATATCAATAAACCCACCTCAATCTTATCTAGCCCAAGTGAATCTACCAAGAGAAAGCCCGTTATTATAATTGATGCCGGACATGGGGGCAAAGACCCCGGAACTATTGGTAATTATGCCAGAACTAAAGAAAAAAACATTACTCTTTCTTATGCTAAAGAGTTGGCTAAAAATTTAATGAATGAAAATAAATATAAAGTTTATTTAACTAGAGATGAAGATTTTTTTATTCCTCTTGATAAAAGGGTTGCTAAATCCAGAAAGAAAAAAGCCGATTTATTTATCTCGCTTCATGCCAATTCGATTACCGATCCAAATGTTTCGGGTTTTTCAATTTACACATTGTCGGATAATTCTTCGGATAAGCAGGCGGAGCTTTTGGCGCAAAAAGAAAATCAAGCTGATATTATTAATGGTATTGATTTTTCAGGCGCCAGTAAAGAAATAACCAAGACCCTAATTGATTTGGCGCAAAGAGAGTCAAAAAACAGCTCGGCGCGTTTAGCAAAATATATAATTCGTGAAATAAAAAAATCGGAAATTGAAATATTGCAAAATACCCACCGATTTGCAGGATTTATGGTTTTAACCGCTCCAGATATGGCTTCGGTTTTGATTGAGCTTGGCTATTTATCAAATAAAAAGGAAGAGAAAATGCTTAATAGTACTTCTTATCGAAGACATGTTGCCAAAAACTTATCAAACGCGATTGATAACTATTTTAATAACTATAATAACTAATTTTATGGGAATTTTTTCTGGAAAAGCATCTGATCAAAAAATTAAACAAGAATTTATTAATGAAAAAAAAGAGTTTGCAGAAGGAAAGGAGGCCGATGGTAGCTTTTTATCTATTCCAATTTCTTCTAGTCAAGAACAAGATTCTAATTGGGTTTCCTTTGATCAAAAGAGCGATTCAAATAATAATTTTTTGTATTTTAATAATTCATCAACTGTTTCTGATAATACATCTGAAATATCTCCTGCAATGTATGATTTGATTCATAAGCTTGAATTGGCTGTTAAATCTGGAAAAATTGACAATGAAACTATTGAATTATTTAATCAAGCTAACAAATTATGCACCCTTGATCAAATTTCAAAAATATCCCCCACCATCAACGCTTCAACCTTGCAAATATTTTTAGAGCGAAGCAAGGATTTATCAAAAGAAAATATTGTTGAGCAAAATCTTGATAAAAATTTATCACCAGATATTCAAAATAATTATTCTAAGGATTTTAAAGATTTTATAAGTACGAGGCAGAATCCATTTGAAGCTCAAAGAGACCTGATTGATAAGGCTTTGCGCGATAAATCAATTGATCAAAATACTAATAATAAAATTTAAAAATTATTTCTTGTTGCAAGAATTTTTTTATAAAATATCATTATTTGAGTAAAATTATTAAGATTTTATAATAGATTTATACAATTGACTTATGAAAAAAACCATTAGCATCTTATTTGCGGGTGTAATTTTTGCAGGAGTTCTCGCTGTAAGTTTTGCCTTTATTGTTTTTAAACAATTTAGTGAAAATTTACCAGATTATGAACTTTTAAAAAATTACAATCCTATGATTACCACAAGGCTTTATGCTTCCGATGGTTCTTTGATTAGTGAATTTTCCAAAGAAAAAAGAGTTTTTGTTCCTATTGAAAATATTCCAAAAAATTTAATAAATGCTTTTTTGGCTGCCGAAGATGCCAATTTTTATAAACACTCTGGTGTGGATTTATTTGCAATTTTTCGAACATCGGTTACCAATACCTTTGGAGCTATAAGTGGTGAAGGTTCGATGGGAGGAGCCTCTACCATAACTCAACAAGTTGTTAAAAACTTTTTGCTAACCAGAGAAAGAACATTTCAGCGTAAAATCAAAGAAGCTATTTTAGCTTACAGAATGTCAAAAACTTTTCCCAAAGAAAAAATTTTGGAATTATATTTGAATCAAATTTATCTTGGTTCGGGTGCTTATGGAGTGGCCGCGGCGTCGCAAGTATATTTTGATAAATCAATTGATGAATTGACTCTGGAAGAGGTGGCATTGCTTGCTACCCTGCCAAAAGCGCCATCAAAACTTGATCCAAGAAAAAATATGGAAAAAGCTAAGGATCGCAGAAATTGGGTGATCGAACGCATGATTGCTGAAAATTTTATTGAAGAAAAGGTTGGAAATATTGCGATGGAATTACCAATTAATTTAAAAACTAAGGTCGATGAAGATTTTATTCGTGCCAGCTTTTTTTCAGATGCTGTAAAAAAAGAGTTAACCAGCTTATATGGCTCAGATAATGTTTTTGAAAATGGAATTGTAGTTAGAACTACACTTGACCCTAAACTACAAAATATTGGTATTTTTGCATTTGAAAAGGGTATTGAGGAATATGATCGCAAGCATGGCTATCGTGGATCATTGGGTCAGGTTGATATCAACAATAATTGGCAAGAATCACTTGAAAAATTTGAAATAAAAAAACTTTACAAAGAATCTTGGTCCAAAGCGGTTATTTTATCTGTCACTAAAGATTTGGCCTCAATTGGTCTTGAAAATGGAGTTCTTGGTTCAATTGAATTATCTTCAATTAAGTGGGCAAGAAAATTTATTAATGTTGATGCTAGAGGTCCGACTGTAAAAAAAATCAATGATGTTTTGAATATTGGAGATGTTATTTTGGTTGAAAAAACCCCAAAAGATGGAATTTATAATTTAAGACAAATTCCAGATGTTAATGGCGGATTTGTGGCAATGGATCCTCATACTGGAAGGGTTTTGGCAATGTCGGGTGGCTATATTGATTTACCTAATCAATTTAACCGCGCCACTCAAGCTCAAAGGCAACCCGGTTCAACCATGAAAACATTTGGTTATATTGCGGCATTTGAAAATGGCTTAACGCCCGCTACTGTTATTATGGATGAAGAGATTTCTTTGAATCAAGGAATTGGGCTTCCTCCATATCAACCCATGAATTATTCTGGAGAATTTTATGGTCTAACCACTCTTAGAACTGGCTTAGAGCAGTCGCGAAATGTTACCACAGTTAGAATGGCGGATCAAGTTGGGCTAGATAAAGTAGTCGATGTGGTGAAAAGATTTGGTGTTAACGATAATCCAAAAGAAATTTACTCACTGGTTCTTGGCTCCACCGAAACTTCGGTTTTGAGGTTATCTACCGCATATGCCATGATGGTAAATGGCGGTAAAAAGATTTACCCTTCAATGATTGAAAAAATACAAGATCGCGAAGGCAAAACTATTTACAAAAGAGATAAAAGAAATTGTAAAAATTGTTACATAAATAACATCAATGAATTTGTTGAGAGGTCGGCACAAAATATGGCAATGCCAATTCTTGACGATAATCGCGACTTGGTCACTGATTCTGCCACTGCTTATCAAATCACCTCAATTCTTCAAGGTGTGGTTGAACGTGGAACTGCCACTAAAGCTAAATCGATTGGAAAAACCGTGGCTGGCAAAACAGGAACTACCAATAATTCTCATGATTCATGGTTTGTTGGCTTCTCGCCTGATTTGGTTATGGCGGTTTATGTAGGCTATGATAATCCGCAATCGCTTGGAAAAGATGAAACTGGTGCTTCGGTTGCCATGCCAATTTTTATTGATTTTATGAAAGATGCTTTGAAAAATAAGGCTTCGATTCCGTTTAGGGTTCCTAATTCTGTTAAATTAGTAAAAATTGATAAATTAACTGGCAAATATGCGACACCACTTACTCCAAAATCACAATTATTTTTTGAAGCATTAAAAATTAATGATGAAATTATTGAAAATCAGGAATTGGGAGGCGAAGAGCAGGGTAATCAAAATCCTGAAAATTCTTCGCCATCAACAGGTAGCGAAGAAAATCAACCATCTGGAATTTATTAATGAGTTTTTATATTTTAATTAACTCGGTTATAGCAATGTCAATGTTATTAACCATAATAAAATTTTTTAATAGCAATAATTCTTATGAAAGAATTCTTTGTTTTTATCTAATTTTTACCCAATTCATTATACTTTTTATTGGCATTTCTAGGTTAGAATTCGAAAATATATTTGATATTGTAATTATTTTACTTCTTTTAAAACTTGTTGCTATTTTGTATTTATTGTTAAATAAGAAAAAAATATGAGTCATATTTTTATTGGCATAATAACCATTTTTATCTCTTTTGTTATTTTAATTTTTAGCATTGGCTTCATCAGGGCAAAAGATGTTTTTTCTGCAAATCATTTGGTGATGATTTTTAATTTGTTTTTGTTTCCAATTATAATATTTGCAATTGAATTCGAAAATTTGACCATTCCAATTACCCTTAAAATAATTGCAATGAGCATAATTAATGTAGTTATTTGCAACATTGTGTGTTATTTAATTGTGCGTCGCGCTTTAAATAACAATATTTCCCCCGACGCAACTGATAGAACAGATAATTGCAAATAAATTTTAATTTCAAATTAATATTTTTTAATTATTCCTTAATTATAAAAAAACTGATTAATTTTTTAGACATTAACAAATTTATCTAAGAATTTTTTAAATAAATTGTTTCGAATTTCATAGCCATCCTTGAATTTATTGGTTAATAGCTGTTCTCTTAAGTGAACAAGCATTCCAAGAGCGCAGGTGCTTGAAGTGTTCAAGAGTTCGTTTGGTGCTAAATTAAATTTAGTTGGATAACCAACTCTAACATTTTTGCCAAATATTTCACTGGCTAATTTATCGATGCCGATAGTTGAGGCGACACCTCCTGTAAGGACAATTGACGACATCATTTGCAATGGAATATTTTGTTTTTCTAATGAGATTTTGATATTTTCAAAAATTTCAGCTAACCTTGATTCGATGATGTTTTTTAAATCCTCGCGAGAAATTCTTGAAATAAAAGATTCTTCATTGCTGTCAATTGATTTGAATTTAATTAATTCTTTTTCTTCAATCGGGGAAATGATTAAGCTGTTATTTAAATTTTTAATTTTTTCAGCAATTTCGAATTTAATTCCAAGAACTGTAGCGATATCTTTGGTAATATTGGCGCCCCCAATTGGAATATGATTAATATGATAAATTTTTCCTTCGTAGTAAACGCAAAATGAAGAAGTGTGGGCGCCGATATCAATTAATAATGAGCCTAAATTTAATTCATTTTCATTGAGGACTGCAAAGCCTGATGCGTAAGGTTCTGCGATGTAATCATCGATTGATAATTGACATTTTTCAATGCAATTTTCAATATTGGTTATTACGGTTTTTGAAACGCTAGCTAAATGAAATTTACAATATAATTTATCACCCATCATTTGTCTTGGATTGGAGATGGTTGGTGAGTCATCGATTTTATAATTAAGTGGAATAATATGAATTAATTCGCGGTTATTTTTTATAAAATCCAAACGAATTTTGTTTACTAAATTATTGATATCCAATTCGCGGACGACATTTTTTGAAATCTTATCTGAAATGCTTTTGCGATTTGATAAAATTTGTGAGCCAGAAATGGCAATTAAAACTTTATTAACATTGAGACCCGCCATTCTTTCTGCCTCGGATACAGCATTTAAAATTGATTTTTGTGCTAATTTTATATCTGAAATTGCGCCAAGGTTTATACCTCGAGATTCTTTGTGCCCATAACCCAAAATTTCAATGCCATCATTGCCAATATTTGCTATGATGCATAATATTTTTGATGAGCCAATATCAAGGCATGCTAGTGTTTTGCGATTCTTGTATATTTTGGACATTGCTTTGAAATAAATATATTATACCTTTTTAACTAATAAATGAACCAATTAGGTGTTTATAAACTAAGTTGAAATGGCATTACTTAATAACAATAATTTATAATTTTAAAAAAAATACTATTTTATAAAATTTTTTTTGATTTAAGATTTAATGGTTTCAATCTCATTGGGTTTTTTATTTAAGTACTGAATATAAATTTTGCCAAAAACCCTTAAATCTATTGATTTTATTGATTTATCGATACTGGATAATTCATATAATTTTAATAAATTTTCCCAAGCTTCGGCAATATTATCTTCGGGTAATTTAACTAATAATCCATCAAAAAATCTAACATCCCAGCGACGATTTCCTACCCAATTTGCAGAATATATTTCTTTGCTAAGTTCGGCATCAATTGACAAAATATTAAAAAGCGATTTGACATTTTTATTGGCGTTTTTTCCAGATAAAATAATCATATTTTTAAATTCTTCGTTACTTTCGTATTCTTCAAGGAATGGCACTGGATTTCCGTCTTTATCGATTATAAATTTTTTATCATTATCAAGCCAAATTGCAAAAGGTTTATATTCAATGACTTCAATATTAATTATGTCTGGCATAATTCTTTTGATAGTAATTTTATCGATCCATAAAATTTTAGATTTTATTTCGTCAATAAGATTTTGGGCGAGTGGAATGGCTTGCGAATCACTTAAATTTTTGTTAATTACAAAACTTTTTCCATCATCAAAATTTTTAATTATGTCGATGATTTCTTGTTTTTTTACACGATTAATACCGTTAATATTAACTACTGAAAAATTAAAATTATTTAATTGCAGATTATTAATAAATTTTGAGTAAAAAACATGTTTTAATTCATCGATAATTTTGGATTTAAAAATATTAATTATAACCAACAAAATCAATGAGAAGACAAATATTATAAATAAGATTTTTCCTAAAATATTTTGACAAAAATTTTTGTAAATAAATTTTACTTTTTTGGAAAAATAATTGGTTAAAATAAAATCTTTGATTTGATTGTTAAATTCTTTTATCCGCATTTGGCATTATCAATTAAGAATTCAACAATTTCTTCAAAACTTATGCCAACAAATTTGGCAATTTTCGGCAAAAGTGAAGTAGGAGTAAAGCCCGGATGAGTATTAACTTCGAGTAAATAAAAATTATTATCTGGTTCAAAATCCTCAAATTTTTTATTATTTAAAATAAAATCAACTCTAGCAACGCCCCTACAGCCAACGCTTTCGTAGCATATTTCGGCAAGTCTAAGAACCTCATCATATTTTTCTTTAGAAATTTTGGCGGGCATAATATAATCAGTCATTCCACGAGTATATTTACAATTATAATCATAAAATAAACCATGAGGGCGAACCTCGATGGCACCAAGAGCTTTGCCATTCATAACGCCAACATGAATTTCTTGTCCAGCAATATATCTTTCGATGATTATTTCATTGCCATATTGCCAATTATAAGTAGAAATTTCAAATTTATGATTGGGCATAATCACTTCAACCCCAACGCTGGAGCCTTCACTTATCGGTTTAATTACAAAAGGTTTTTCGAATTTTTCAATTTTTTCTAAATTATCTTGAAGTTCATTTTGTCGAAGAATTTCAAATTTTGGTGATAAAATTTTGCTTTGAAGGCAGATTTTTCTGGTTAAAACTTTATCCATACAAATGGCGCTAGCTAATAATCCTGAATGAGTGTATGGGATATTTAAGATATCAAGTAGACCTTGAATTTTTCCATCTTCGCCAAATTTACCGTGAAGAGCGTTAAAAATTATGTCAGGTTTGTGACTTATTAAATCTTGAAAAATATTGCGGGTAAAATTAATTTTGACCGCTTCATAGCCCAGATTTATCAATGTTTCATAAACTCCATCGCCAGAACGCTGGGATACTTCACTTTCTGAGTTCCATCCTCCGCATAAAACTGCAATTTTTTTGTTTTTCATTTTATTTTTTATTTATTTTCACTAAATTGTGTTGCTTTTAATAAGGCTTCTTCAATCAAATCTGGTGTTTTAAGTTGATCACTAACATAATCAAGCAAATCATCAAATTCAATATGATTTTTCTTGGCGATATTGTGAAGATTATTAAGAGCGTTGATAACTTCATCGGGAACAGAAACGCCCTTGCTTGAAAAAAATTTCATTTGAAAACCGATTGGGTGCGATGATTCGCTTGGGTTGCCAATTAAAAAATCTATATTAATGGTTTGACCATTATTATTGCAAGCTAATGTAAATTTTTTTGCCATAAAAGTTAAATTAAAAAGTTTTTATTTGCAGTGTTAAAAAAATAATTTTAATAATTTAAATATCAAATTCAAATTTATTATTAAAAAATAATAAATCCCGAATTTTCAAAATTATTTTTTTGATAAGTCAACTCAGATTCAATAATTATTCTATCGTCAATAATTTTAAAATTATTGACTTCGTAACCAAGAGCATTAACTATGGCGTGTCCAGATGCGGTATCCCATTCCATAGAACGCTTTGGATGAATATATAAATTGGCATCGCCTTCAGCAATCCGAAAAAATTTTAATGCTGAAGATAAATTTTCAATTTGTTGAATTTTTGATGATGAAAAATGTTGAGAACAAAAATTGCTAATTAAATCCATTTTTGTCCTTGGGCTGGTTATAATTTTTAAAGAATCAAAATTTTTTTGTTGCTTTGATTTAATTGGCAGGGCATTTTCAAAATTAGAATTTTTTCCAATAAAAACCTCATTACCATCATTGAAAATAAATTTACCATTTTCAAAAATTGGAGCATAAATAATGCCAAAAACTGGGAATTTGTTAATAATTAATGCAATATTTATACAAAATTCTTCGCTATTTTTAATCAATGAAGAGGTGCCGTCAATTGGGTCTATTAGAAAAAATGTGTTTTTCGCATCTCTAAGTTTTTTTTCTTCACAAATAATTGGAATATTTGGAAAAATTGAAGTAAGTTCTTTGCTAATAAGATCGCTAATTTCTAAATCAATAGAAGTTACTTTTGAGCCATCATCCTTAACAAAAATTTGAAAATTTTTGTTAAAAAATTTTTGCTTGGCAATGATTGCGCATTTTTCAGTAATTTGAAAGATTTGTTTAATTTGTGTTTGGTTTAAATATTTTTGCACGAATAAATGATCCTATTTTTTGAAGAATATAGACTGTTAAAAATGAAATCATCGAGATTGTAATTAACATAAAAATATTTTCTACACCAATTTCGGTTGATTCAATAATGACCATAGCTGAAGTAATTGGAGTGCCAAGAACTGGTGATAAAAAAGCTACCATTCCAACTAACATCATATTTTTAAAATTAGCAATTTCATAAATAGAACTATAAACTGCACCAACTAAGTTACCAAGCGCAATTGAAGGGGCTACCAAGCCTCCAGCATTACCAGCAATATAGGTTAAGATAGTAGATAAATATCTACCAAATAATTGTTGCCAGTCATGTATAATATTAGCATTTTGTAATGCATCATTAACTGACCTAATTCCACCACCAATTGAGTAGATACCAAAATTTATTCCAATAAAAGAGACCATTAAGCCCAAAATAATTGGTAAAAAATGCCACTTCATGCCATTTAGAATGATGAATTTAAGATAAAAATATTTGGTAATTTTTAGCAATAAATAGGCGAGGGTGGCGCAATAAAGTGTTATTAATAAATAATGGTAAAATTCATTATTTTGTAATGTATAAAAATTATCAATAAAATAAATCGGGCCGTGATTAACCATTAAAGCTGATAATATGGTTAAGGCAATGCAAGAGAGCAACAAGGCTTTAAAATAATATTTCGATTTATTTTTAATAACTTTTTCAACGATATAAATAAGTCCACTAAAAGGAGCGTTAAAAGCAATTCCAATTCCAATGGCATAGCCCATATATATCCATGTTTCTAATTCAAAATCAATTAAATATTTTTTTAAATAATAGGCTAAAGAAAAAACTACACAAACCGAAATCACAATTGACGGAGCCTCTCTGCCGAGTGAACCGCCAGCATAGGTAGATAATAATGAGCTAAAAATAATTGCGATGGCTACTTTTAGACCAATAAAATTTTTTACATTTTTATAGTTATTGGGTTTTTTTTGTAATTTTTTCAAAGAAAATGTTATATTATCAAGACTTGCTCCATATGGGTTGTAGGCATATTTTTTTTGAATATAGCTCGAAAGCCAAAATAATGCGGGAGTTAAAAATATGCTAAAATAAATATTATTTTCAATTCTTCTTTTGGCTATTTCACTAAATTCATAAAACACTTCGCAATAAATCAAAATTCCAAGCGACAAAAAAACTGAAATGAAAAAAATAAAAGCGGGAGTGAAAAAAATTTTTACAGAATTTTTTTTAAAGAAATAATAAAATTTTCGAGTTTTATTTATATTCATTGGCGAGTTCCATGTAATTTTGGCTAGAGATTTTAATATAGTCAATTTCTATTTGAGTCATCATTCTTAAAAATTTCGCAGGATTTCCTGCCCAAATTTCACCAGATTTAATAATTTTTTTCGGAGTTAAAACTCCGCCTGCTCCAAGCATACCATTTGATTCAATCACTGCCAAATCCATTACAATTGAACCCATGCCAACAAATGCATAATCATTGATGGTGCAGGCATGAATTATGGCGCTGTGCCCAATAGTTACACAATTTCCGATTTTAACTGGGGCGCCCTCTGCACCAGTTTTGTTTTGAGCATGATTTGGGCGAGTGCCATGAATAATGCAATTATCTTGAATATTGGAATTGCTACCAATGCTGATCTTAGTTACATCGCCCCGCAAAACACAATTATACCAAATGCTAGAATTTTCTCCAATTCTTACATCACCAATAATGGTGGCATTATTTGCAATAAAAGTTGATTGTTCGATTATCGGAGAAATTCCTCGATATTTAATTATATTTGCCATTAATACCATCCTAAAATTTGATATTGTTGATTATTTAAACAATTTGTAATATAATTTTTTTTAATTTGATCTGGATTAATTTTATCTTCACCGATGACTGAAAGACCTCCATAAATGCCTCCCATCAAGGCTCCAACTGAAGCTCCAGTTAGGGCGTATTTAAGATTTTTTCCAGTTAGTAAACCATAAAATCCGCCAATTATTCCACCCTTAACCATATTTCTTCCAGATTCGTTAAATGCTCTTCGAGCTTTGTAATCTTCAAGATAAATATCGGCTTTTCTTTTGCATTCCAAAAAATCTCTATTGGCTTGCTCCTTTCCTACTGAAATAAACTTATTATTTTGGTCAAAAACTGGCTTATAAGAAATGCAAGACGCCAGCAAAAAAATGGTTAATAAGCTAAAAATTTTGATGGTGTTTGAAGCCATTTTATTTAATTAATTTTGCTTCTTTGAAATATTTTAAGGCTCCATCATGAATTGGAGATGAATTGCCTTGGTTAACCATTTCATCCTTTTTAAGTGATGAAAATACCGGATGAAGGGTTTTAAAATTATCAAAATTTTCAAATACCGCTTTGGTTATTTGATAAACTACATCATTAGAAATTTTAGCAGAAGTTACTAAGCTTGCCTTAACTCCAAAGGTGCTAATATTTTGTTGATTATTTGCATACATTCCACCCGGAATTACCGCTTTAACATAAAATGGATTTAACTCAATTAGTTTATCTATGGTTTTTTCGTCGATAGTAATTAATTTAATTTTGCAGGTTTGACTGGCTTCTTGTAAAACTCCATTTGGGTTTCCAGCTGCATAGATCATGACATCAATTTTTTCTTCGCACAAGGCGCTTGGTTGTTCAGATGGTTGCAGATAAGTGATAGAAGAAAATGTATCTTTTTTCCAACCCTTAACTCCCATTAAAACTTCCATAGTTGCATACATACCTGATCCAAGTGGACCAAAATTAACTTTTTTTCCGACTAAATCATCAAGTGTTTTAATTCCAGATTTTTCAAGAACTGCAATAGTAAATGTTTCGGCGTAGAGAGAAAATACCGATCTTAAATCTTTAAAAGGACTTTGGTCGGCAAAGAAGCCAGAACCATTATAAGCATTATATTGCCAATCTGATTGAACGATACCAAATTCAATTCCAGAATTACGAATGGCATTTAAGTTTGAAACTGAACCACCAGTTGATTCTACTGAACATCTAATGCCATGTTCATTTCTACCTCGATTTAATAATCGACAAATTGC
>Ga0172372_10006602_pt1 | contig 15806 bp, 10 predicted proteins | sample LakKiv5m_2_FD_114544 | JGI IMG/M metagenome (GOLD analysis project Ga0172372, IMG submission 114544) | Freshwater microbial communities from Kabuno Bay, South-Kivu, Congo - kab_092012_9.5m | ecosystem: Environmental > Aquatic > Freshwater > Lake | place: Democratic Republic of the Congo...
AGGAAATCGCGCGGCGGCACCACTTCCCCGCCCCGCCCCTGCACGGGCTCCACGAGGATCGCGCCGATTTCGCGGCGGTGGATTTCGGCGCGGAGCCGGACGGACAAATCGCCGAGGCACGCGGAGCAGCAATTGGGAAACTCGCCGCCCTCGAGGGCGAAGCCTCCGCCGTGGCCGAACGGGCACCGGTAGCAATACGGATAGGGAACGGAAACCGCGAAGCGTCCGAGTTGCGCCGCAAAGGGGCGGCGGAAAAATTCCAGGGCCGACGCCTCCAGGGCGCCGTAGCCGAGCCCGTGATACGCGCCTTCGAAAACGACCACGCCGGGCCGGCCGCTGTGCAGCACGGACGTCTTGAGCGCAGCCTCGATGGCATCCGAACCGGAATTGCCGAGGATCACTTTGGCGCGGCCCGCGCCCCAGCGTCCGAAAGTCATGTCGCCGAGCATTTCGCAGAGTTCGACTTTGCTCGCGGCGGGATGGACGTCGCCCATGGCATGCAGCAACTTCGCCGATTGTTCGATCAAGGCTTCGCGCACCGGCGCGGACGCGTGACCCAGACCCGCCACCCCGAAGCCCGAGGTGAAATCGAGGAAGCGGTTGCCGTCCGCATCCCACACATTGACGCCCTCGGCGCGCTCCCAGAAGACGGGCCACCCGTCGGTGACCAGCGTCACGTTGCGCGATTCCACGCGGCGCAGGCGTTCCGCCCATCCGCGCGAGCGCGGCCCGGGGATTGCGGTGCGCAACTCAGGCAGCATGACCGGTCGCCAAAGCTTTCATCGCCAAAGCTCTACCAGCGCCCGTCCGCCCTGTCAGGCGCGACCTCGCGGGGGGCAAATCATCTTGCCATGCCGGCGCCCGTTGGTAACGATGATCCGCTCAAGGCGCATGACCCTGTCGAGTTTGCTCACAGTCGGGCAGATTATTCCCGAGATGAAAGCGACGGAGCGTTGGCCGGCGATCACCGAGATCGTGGACCTGCTCGTGTCGTCGCAACGTATTGAGCCGCAATACCGCGACAGTGTGCTGGCGGCCCTCAAGCAGCGCGAGGAAACGATGAGCACCGGCATCGGCTTCGGCATCGCCATCCCGCACGCCTCCTCGGAGCACGTCGGCGAAGTGGTGGCCGCCTTCGGCCGCTCCACCGCCGGAATCGAATTCGACTCGCTCGACAACGAACTGGTCCACTTCATCGTGCTCTTCGTCGTCCCGCGCGACCAGTTCCAAGTCCACCTGCGCACCCTCGCCGCCATCGCCAAGTTCCTCAACGACCGCACGGTGCGCGAACAACTGGCCGCCGCGCCCGATGCGGAAGCCATCCTGCAGGTCTTCGCCAGCCGCGGCGGCCCGCGCTGAATGAGCGCCACGCCGCAGGCCGTGCTGACCGAGCGGCTGCATGCGGCGCTGGCCGCCTGCGGACTCCCGCCCGAGCGCGGCGAAGTCACCGCCGCGGCCGACAACCGCTTCGGCGACTATCAGGCCAATGCCGCGATGGTGCTGGCCAAACAGGCCAAGGCGAATCCGCGCGAACTGGCGTCGAACATCGCGGAATACTTCGAAGCCGGCGATGTCTGCGAGAAGCCCGAGATCGCCGGACCGGGTTTCCTCAACTTCCGCCTCAAGCCGGAATGGGTCTCGCGGCAAGTGCGCGGGTTGGCCGGCGATGCACGCTGCGGCGCGCCGGAAACCGAACATCCGCGACGCATCATCATCGATTTCAGTTCCCCGAACATCGCCAAGCCGATGCATGTCGGCCACATCCGCAGCACCATCCTCGGCGACGCGCTGGCCCGCATCGCGCGGTTTCTCGGACACGAAATCGTGACCGACAACCATCTCGGTGACTGGGGCACGCAATTCGGCAAGGTGCTTTACGGCTGGAAAAACCTGCTCGATCGCGCCGCGCTGGAGCGCGATCCCATCGCGGAAATGACGCGGCTTTACCGCGAGGTCAACGCCCTCGAGCAGACCGACCCCGCCGTGCACCAAGCCGCGCGCGAAGAATTGGTCAGACTCCAGCAGGGCGACCCCGAAAACCGCGCCATCTGGCAGCAGCTCGTCGATCTCTCCTGGGCGGAGTTCGAGGACATCTACGACCGCCTCGGCGTCCGCTTTGACGAGCGCCTCGGCGAAAGTTTCTACGATCCGGCCCTGGCCGCGCTGGTCGACCGGCTCCTCGCCAACGGCACCGCGCAAATCAGCGAGGGCGCCGCCTGCGTATTTTTTCCCGGTATTCCCGCGCTGGCCGACAAGCCGTGCCTCATCCGCAAGAGCGACGGCGGCTTCCTTTACGCCACGACCGACCTCGCCACCATCGAATACCGTGTCGAGCGCTGGGACCCGCACGCCGTCTGGTATGTGACCGGCGCACCGCAGCAACTCCATTTCCAGCAGGTCTTCGCGGCCGCCCGATGCATGGGCATCAAAACCGAGCTCGACCACATCGCTTTCGGCAGCATCCTCGGCGAGGACCACAAACTCATGAAGACGCGTTCGGGCGACAATGTCCCGTTGCGCGACCTGATCGACGAAGCGGTGACCCGCGCCCGCGCCATGATCGAGGAGAAGAACCCCGAACTGCCCGCGGAGGAGAAGGACCGCATCGCGCGCATCGTCGGACTCGGCGCGGTCAAATACGCCGAACTCTCGCAGCACCGCATGACGGACTACGTTTTTTCCTGGTCCAAAATGCTCAGCCTGCAGGGCAACACCGCGCCGTATTTGCAAAACGCCTACGTCCGCGTCCGATCCATCTTCCGCAAACTCGGCGCGGAACTCGGTCCGGCGCAGGAAGTTGTCCTCACCGAATCCGCCGAACTGGCCTTGGCCAAAAAACTCCTCCAATTCGGCGAAGTCGTGCCGCTCGTCCTCCACGAATTCCGTCCGAACCTGCTGGCCAACCACCTCTTCGAAACGGCCAACGCTTTCCACACCTTCTACGAGGCCTGTCCGGTATTGAAATCCGAAGACGTGACCCAACACTCCCGCCTCGTCCTCTGCGAAGCCACCGCCCGCGTCCTCAAGCAGGGTCTCGACCTTCTCGGCGTGGACGTGCCCGAGCGGATGTAAAGCAGAAGCGGCGTGGACTCCGCTTCTACTTTGGCCCCGATCGACACGCGTGCTAAATAGTAGTCCATGCCCGCCGAATACCTCTGGTATGCCCTCGCCGCCGTGCTCTTCGGAGGGTTGGCCGGCTTCCTCCTCGGTCACCTGCGCTCGGTCCGCGCCGCGACCGAAGCCGCCGCGGCCCGCTCGCGCGCCGATGAATACGAACGGCAGGTCCATTACCTCGACGAGGAGCGGCGCAAACTGGTCGGGCAATTGCAGACTTTCACCGCCGACTTGGCCACGGAGAAGCAGAAGACCGCCGGACTCGAGGAATCCCGCGCCGCGCTCAAGGCCGAGATCGAAAACCTCGCGTCCGACATCCTCGAGGACAAATCCAAGCGATTCACCGAACAGAACCGCCTGCAGCTCGAGCAACTGCTCGGACCATTGTCCGAACGCCTCAAGGAGTTCCGCACGCAGGTCCATGAAGCCTACGGCAAGGAAAGCGAGGCCCGGTTCGCCCTCACCGAGGAAGTCCGGCGCCTGAGCGAACTCAACCAGACTGTTTCCCGCGAAGCCGGCAACCTCGCGCAGGCGCTCAAGGGCCAGTCGAAGACACGCGGCAACTGGGGCGAGATGGTCCTAGAATCCGTGCTGGAGAAAGCGGGCCTCGTGCGCGGACAACATTTCCACACGCAGACGGCGGAGACCAACGCCGAAGGACGGCGCCTCCTGCCCGATGTGATCCTCGACCTGCCGGGCGGACGCCAAGTCGTCATCGACGCCAAAGTTTCGCTCAATGCCTACGAGCGCCAGTGCAGCGCGGAAACCGACGAAGAACGCGCCGCCGCCGCCAAGGAGCACGCCGAATCGGTGCGACGTCATATCAAGCAACTGGCCGGCAAAGACTACGCCTCTCTGCCCGGACTGAAGTCGCCGGACTTCGTTTTTCTTTTCGTCCCCGTCGAACCGGCGCTTCATGCCGCCCTGGAGACGGCCCCGGATCTGGTCGAAGCCGCGCTCGAGCGCAATGTCGTGCTGGTCACCGCACCCAATGTCATCGCCACCGCGCGCCTCGTCGCGCAGCTCTGGCAGCAGGACAACCAGAACCGCTTCGCCCGCCAGATCGCCGAGCAGGGCGGAAAGCTCTACGACAAATTCGTCGCCTTCTGCCGCGATCTGGAAAACGTCGGGCTGCGCATCCGCCAGATGCAGGAAAGCTATGACGCAGCCATGGGCAAACTGCGCGAGGGACGCGGCAATCTCATCGGGCAAACGGAGAAATTGCGCACCCTCGGCGCCAAGACCACCGCGCAGCCGCTGGAGTTGCCGGACGCGGAGGAGGAATAAAGCAGAAGCGGCAAGATGCCGCTTCTACCTTCTCACCCAACGCGTGCCCCAAGCCACGCTCCACTGGTATTTGCGCGCGTGCTCGCGGATGAGAAAAGGAATCTCCTTCGAAAGCTTCAATTCGAAATGCGGTTCGAGCAAGTGCGTCAACTCGTCTGCGCTTTCCTTCCCCGCGGTGCCACCGATCCAGCTTTCCGGCGGGGTGAATTCCGCCAGCCAGGTGAACGGTGTGGTGAGCAGCAATTGGCCACCGGGCTTCACCAAGTCCGGCAAACGCGCGAGAAACACCCCCGGGTCCGGCAGACGGCACAGCAGATTGGCGGCCAGCACGACATCGAACGCTCCGAGGTCGGTGCGCAAATTCATGGCGTCGCCGACTTCGAATTTCACACGCGAGACATCGACTCCGGACGGCACGCGCGCGACACCGCGGGCGGTGCGAGTACCTTCGACGGCATACTCGTAGTCAAGTGATCCCGCGGTTCGGATCCGGTCCGCGGCCTCAATGAAAGCTTGCGAGTAATCGATGCCGATCACCTCGCGGCAATGGCCGGCCAGTTCGAAGCTCGAGCGTCCGACGGCACAGCCGACATCGAGGGCGCGGGCGTCGCGCCCGACGGACGACGAGTTCAAAAGCTCGCGGACGCAGCGGACGGCGAAGCCGAGGGCTTCGCGCGGCCCGTGTTTCCACGGCAGGACCTCATCTGGCTCCCCATAGTGGAAGAGCAGGTATTCGCGGACCAGACGGTCGCTTTCGTAGATGTTGTCGGCCAAGCGGGCGCCGCGGCTGCTACGCGAGCAGGCTCTCCATGTAGGGCGACGGGTGGAAATCCTTGAGGAGGATTTCCATTTTGTTGTCGCGGAAGATGCGGACCTCGGACGACTTCACTTCGGGTGTCTTCTCGCGCGAGAAGAGGATGTCGTCGTGCGTGGCATTCATCTTGTTGGCGAAGCGATCCGGCGTGAGGCTGCCGCCGAGATGGTCGCTGCGGCCGGTGGCGATGTGGAAAGTGCCGCGGATTTTTTCGTCCTGGATGTCTTTGCCGGAGACCGGAAGGACCTGCGTGCCGAACCCTAGTTCGCCCAGTTCGCCGGTGACCGGATCGCTCTCGAGTTTGCGGTTGTGGGCTTCGATGGTGGCGGCATCGCCTTTGATCAGCGTCGCCTTCTTGATGCGGCCGCCGGTCACATGCATGAGCCCGAGCGTGCCGTCCTCGTATTTCATGGGGAACTCGCCTTCGGCGCCGACCGGCACGTAGTAAATCTCGCCGGCGGGCAGATTGGCCACATCGGGTTCGGTGCCGCGGCAAAGACCGTGGCTTTTCTGCGCCTCTTGTTTGCCGAGGTCGAGCTTGAGTGTGTGTTTGGCACCGTTGTCTAGGTGGAAGTCGAGTTCGACCCAGTCGGCGCGGGTCATGCCCTGACGCAGTTTTTCCGCTTCGATGCTGACTTCGTCATAGTCGACGGACAGTCCGGAGCTGAGGATGATGTCATTGACCCCGTGGAGGGTGGCTCCGCGGAAGCCGTGCTGCTTGGCCGACGCAGTGAGCGGCGCGGTGGCGGAATACGTCGAGACGCAGAGGATGAGATCGTAGTTCGGATAAATGTCTTTCTCGAAGCTCAGCTGACGTCCGTCCGGGGCGAAGGCCTCGTCCGGTAGGTCGAGGTTGCTGCCGCCGGTCATTTCGTAGGCGTAAATTTCGCCGCCCTTGAGTCCGAGTTCGGCGAGGACGCCGTTTTTCAGGCCCTCATAAAAGACATCGTGCGCTTTTTTCTGCACGGTGAGGCTGGCATCCTGGAGGAACTTGAAATCCTTGATGTCCCGAGGGTCTTGCAGGTCGATGAGGACGCAGACCCGCTGTCCGGGTTGGGGTTCGAAGGTCTTTTTGAGGAGGCGGCTCAGGCTGAAGGGTGGGAAGGATCGGTTGCTCATGATGGAATGCAGGTGGAATTGTAAGGCGTCTTCCGTTACGAATGGAAGCCCATGTCGGAGGCGGAAAATAACAGCGCGGCGGCGGAGAATACCCAAACCGAATCGACGGTGGCCGTGGTCGTGCCGCTTTTTCCGAAACTTCCGGGTATCCGCGAATCCCTGGCCTCGCTGGGCGCGCAGACGCGTCAGCCCGACCTCGTCGTGCTGCTCGACGACGGCAGCAGCCCGGAAGCCGAGAAGTTGCATGATGTCATTCCCGAGCTGCACGTGGAAGTCGTGCAGGTCGAACCCGGGCCGTTGGCCGCGGCGCTGGACGCGCTCGCGGAGTATCTGGCCCATTTCGAATTTGTCGGCCTGCTGCAGGCTGGCGACGCCTACGCGCCCGCACGACTCGAGCGTTGCCTGCAGACGCTGCAGGAGCCCGGCGAGGGACGTCCTCCGGTCATGGCGGTGACCGCCCTGACCCCGGTCGACAGCCGCGGCCGGCCGCTTGCGGGGGACGATCCGCGCCCGGCCCACTTCGAGCGCCTCTGGGCGCCCGGCCGTGCCGGCGCGGAGCTTGCCGACTGGCTGGGTGCGGGGCATTTCCCCGGCCCGGCGTCGAACATCTTCGTGCGCCGCGAATTTCTGTCCGTCGCCGCCCAAGCGGCCCCGGCGCCGAATTTCGGCGTGGCCGCCGTCCTTCTGGCCGCGCTGCAGGGCCAGTTGGCGGTGGTCGACGAACCGCTGCTCTCGCATTACCCGCCGCCGGTGGAGGCCGATCCGTCGCCCCGCGCCTCGGCGGACCTTTTGCAGACGCAGATGGCAGTGCTGGCCGCCCTGCGCGACAAACTGGCGGTCTCTCCCGAGACGCGGCGCAATCTCGCGTCTTACCACCGCGCGGCCTGGAACAGCCTGTCGGGCGTGCGGGAAGATCTTTTCCAACAAGCCGTCCTGCGGCTTGCCTCGCTGGCCGGCGCGGAGGATGCGCAGGCCGTCACGGCCGAGGTGTTGCGCGCGCGCGAGGCCCGGACCGCCCCGGCCCACTGGGCGGCCCTGCTCGCGGGCAAAGACCCTCTCGACGTGACGGGCTACGCCGCGGCCCTGCGGCGCACGCGGGAGAAACTCCGCGAGACCACGGCCGAGAACGAACGTCTGGGACGGATCGCCCACGCCGCCCAGGGCTCGGGCTGGGTGCGTTTCGGGGCCTGGTTGGGGGAACGCAGTGCGCGCCGCATGATGGAACTCGAACAGGAGGAACAGGCCGCTCCGGAGGAGGATGCTCCCGGGGACAAGCCGCGGGAAGGAGCGTAGGGTCCCGGAGTTCGACTTCCGGCGCCGGCGGTCTGCGGGCGCCGCTGCCAATCACCTACTTCGCGGCGCCGGGTTTGGTTTCGCCGGGCTTCGAGCCGGACAACTTCTCCACGACGTAAAAGAGCATCGGGATGATGAAGATGGCGAAGAGGGTCGCGGCGCCCATGCCGCCGATGACGGCGGTGCCCATCGTCTGGCGGGAGATGGAACCCGACCCGGTCGCGACGGCCAGCGGGACGCAGCCAAGGATGAAGGCGAAGGCGGTCATGAGGATCGGACGCAACCGCACCCGCGCGCCGGCCAGGGCGGCGTCGAAGAGGTTTTTGCCGCCCTCGTATTCCGCTTTGCAGAATTCGACGATGAGGATGGCGTTCTTGGCCGCCAGGCCGATGAGCATGATGAGTCCGATCTGCGCGTAGACGTTGTTCTCCATGCTGCGCGCCCAGAGCGCGAAGAATGCGCCGAAGACGGCGATGGGCGTGCCGAGCAGGACGCTGAACGGGAGCGACCAGCTTTCGTATTGCGCGGCGAGGATGAGGAAAACGAAGACCAACGCGAGGGCGAAGATGACCACGGGCGACACGCCCTGCGCGGCTTTCTTTTCCTGGAAGGACATGCCGAGGTAGTTGAAGCCCATTTCTTTCGGCATGGTCTGGGCGAAGACTTCCTCCATGGCGGCCATGGCCTGCGCCGAGCTGAAGCCCTCGGCAGCGGTCGCGTTGATCTGCGCCGAGCGATACATGTTGAAGCGCATGGTGAATTCCGGGCCGTAGCGCGGTTTGCTTTGCACGATGCCGGAAATGGGCACGCTCTCGCCGTTGCGGTTGCGCACGTAGAATTGTCCGACTTTTTCGATGACCGTGCGGTAATCGCCTTCAGCCTGCACGTAGACCTGCCACTGCAGGCCGAAGCGGTTGAAATAATTGACCATCGTGCCGCCGAGGAAGGCGCGCAGGGAGTCGTAGGCGTCGTTGATGCTGACGCCTTCGATCAGGGCCTTGTCGCGGTCGACCGACAGTTTGAGCTGCGGGACGGACGGCAAAAAGGTCGTGTTGAGGTTCTGCAGTTCGGGACGCTTGGCCGCGGCGGCCATGAAGGTGTGCGTCTGTTCGGCGAGGAAGTCGACCGTGCCTCCGGAGCGGTCCTGCAGGACGAAGTTCACCCCGCCCGAAGTGCCGACGCCGGGGATGGCGGGGGGCGAGAAAGCGAAGGCCATGGCGGACGGCAGCATGGCAAGTTGCCCGTTCACCCGGCGCATGATGTTGTTGTATTGCGTCTCCGGCGTGGTGCGTTCGCCCCATGGTTTCAAGGTGACGAAGAAAAAGGCGTTGTAGGTCGTGTTGACCTGGCTGAGGAGGTTGAAGCCGACCGCGGTGGTCACGTATTTCACGCCGGGCGTGTCCATGAGGATCTTCTCGACCTGCGCGGCCACCGCGGTGGTGCGTTCCATGGAAGATGCGTTGGGCAGCTGGATGGCCGCGTAGAAATAGCCCTGGTCCTCCTCGGGCAGGAAGGACGGCGCAAGGCGTCCGCCGAAGAAGACGGCGCTCAGGGTCAGGAGCCCGAGGAAACCCCCGCTGATCGCGAGCTTGCGGATGGCCGCGCCGCAGAGGCGAACGTAGTCGTTCGTCGCCCGGCCGAACATGTTGTTGAACCACTTGTAGAATCCGCCGAGCAGGCCGCGGGACTCGCCTTTCGGACGCAGGATGAGCGAGGCGATGGCCGGACTGAGGGTCAGGGCGTTGAAGGCGGAGATGCAGACCGACACCGCGATGGTCACGGCGAACTGCTGGTAAAGGCTGCCGGTGATGCCGGGGATGAAAATCGTCGGGATGAAAACCGACGAGAGGACGAGCGCGATGGCCACGACCGGACCGGACACTTCCTGCATGGCCTTGAGCGTGGCGTCGCGCGGACTCATCCCCTGCTCGATGTGGTGCTCGACGGCTTCGACCACGACGATGGCGTCGTCGACGACCAGACCGATGGCCAGCACCAGACCGAAGAGGGAGAGCGTGTTGATGGAAAAACCGAGCAGCGGGAAGATGGCGAAGGTGCCGATGAGCGAGACGGGCACGGCGAGCAACGGGATCAGCGTGGCGCGCCAGCCCTGCAGGAAGACAAAGACGACGATGATGACGAGCAGCAGCGCCTCGAAGAGGGTTTTGACGATTTCCTCGATGCCGGCGGTGACGGCAAGCGTGGTGTTGAGGGACTCGGTGTATTGCATGCCGGGCGGGAACCGCTCGGCCAGGGTCTTCATCAGATCCTGCGCCTCCTTGGCCGCATCGAGCGCGTTGCTGCCGGGGGTCTGGTAGAGCGCGATGATGGCCGCCGGTTTGCCCTGGAAGCGGCCGTCGACATTGTAGTTCTGCGCGCCGAGTTCGATGCGCGCCACGTCTTTGAGCCGGAGCAACGAACCGTCCGCATTGGCCCGCACGACGATCTCGCCGAACTCCTCGACGGTGGTGAGATACCCCTCGCCGATCACGGTGTAGGCGAATTCCTGTCCGGGGGGGATCGGTCTGGCGCCGATCTTGCCGACGGGATTGACGCGGTTCTGCTGCTTGACCGCGTTGATGATTTCCTGCGCGGTGATATCGAGTTTGGCCAACTGGTCGGGCGTGACCCAGATGCGCATGGCGTATTGTCCGGCGCCGAAGATGGCCACGTTCGAGATTCCCGGCAGGCGGGCCAGCTCGTTGTTGAGGTTGATGTAGGCGTAGTTGGCGAGGAAGAGCGCGTTGAAGGTTTCGTCCGGCGAGTAGAGCGAAAAGAGGAGCAGCGGCGCGGAGGTGCTTTGCTGCACGGTCGTGCCGTATTCGACGACGGGCGCGGGCAATTGCGAGTTGGCCTGGCCCTGCCGCATCTGCGTGAGGATCTGGTCGTCGGTCGGGACGGTGTCGACGCCGAAGAAAACGTTGAGTGTCATGCTGCCGTTGTTGGCATTGACCGAATACATGTATTCCATGCCCTCGACGCCGTTGACCTGCTGCTCGATCGGCGTGGCCACGGATTGCTCGACGGTCAGCGCGTCGGCGCCGACGTAGGTGGCGTTCACTTGGATCTGCGGGGGAACGATGTTCGGGTATTGCGCGACGGGCAGGCGCGCCATGGAAACGAGACCGACGATGACCGTGATGATGGCGATGACCATCGCCACGATCGGACGGTTGACGAAGAACTGCGGCATGGTCGGGTCGGGCTCCGCGCGTCAAGCCGGGGTGGCGGAAGCTTCGGGCAGCGGGGTGGGCGTGGGGGTCGGGGACGGCGGAACAACCGGTTCGGCCGGCGCGGGCGCGCCCTCGAGCGCGGCTTCCGGCGGCTTGATCATGTAGTCGCCGCCGGCCGCCGGCGGTTGCGGCGCGGGCAGGCTGGGATCGACGTTGAAACCCGCGGGCATCTGCCACGGCGTGGTTTTCACCGTCATGCCTTGGCGGAGTTTCTGCATGCCTTCGATGACAACTTGTTCGCCGGGTTTGAGTCCTTCGGTCACGACCTGCATCGAGGCGTAGGTCGGTCCGGTCTGCACGAGGCGCAGGTCGACCTTGCCGTCGGGGCCGACCACGGCGACCTGCGATTTGCCCTGCAGGTCGTTGATCGCGCGTTGCGGCACGAGCAGGGCGTTGTCGAGCCAGTGCGTGACCGCGCGCACGCGGGCGAACTGGCCGGCGCGCAGGAGGTTGCCGGGATTGGGGAATTGCGCCTCGACCTCGAGGGCGCCGGTGTCCTGCCCGACGACGTTGTTGATGGCCATGAGGCGTCCGGGATGCGGGTAGATGGTGCCGTCGGCCAGCACGATCTGCAGCCCGAATCCGCCCTTCTTCTCGGCCTCGACGAGTTTGTCCGGATCGCCGTAGTAGGGGTTGATGTAGTTCAGGTATTGGTAGTCGCTGATGTAGAAGTTGGCCTTGATCGGATTGACCATGGTGACCGTGGTCAGCGTGCCGGTCGAAGGCCCGATGAGGTTGCCGACCTGCGCGATATTGATGCCGGCCAGACCGTCGATCGGCGAGGTGATGCTGGTGAACTCGAGGTTGAGCCGCGCCTGTTCGACGGCGGCCTCGGCCGCCGCGGTGGCCGCTTTGCTGGCCTCGAAGGCCTGGATTTCGTCGTCGTATTGCTCGCGGCTGATGACATTTTTCCGGAGGAGGTCGACGGCGCGTTTGGCGTTGGCCTCGTCGCGGATGAGGCGCGCCTTGGCCTCCTCGAGCTGGCCCGCGGCCTGGTCGAGAGCCGCCTGGAAAGGTCGCGGGTCGATCTGGAAGAGCAGCTGCCCCTTTTTGACGAGGGATCCATTGTCATAATCCTGCGAGACCAGGTAACCGCTGACTTGCGCGACGATGTTGGCGTTGACCAGTCCCTCGAGCATGCCGACCCATTCGCGGATGACCGGGACTTTCTGCTGCAGGGGCGCGGCGACCGGCACGGTCATTTCCGGAAGCGCCGGCTTTTCCTGGCGCGGGCAGCCGGACAAGGCCATGGCCAGACCGCACCACAGGGAAAACCGCCGGAAACGCGCTTGCATAACGTCCGACTAAACCGTCCGTCGCTTCTCTTGGACAGCAGAAAACGGCTGCCTCCTCCGCGCCGCCGGCGGGATGCGCCCGGTGCGGGCAGCTGCTTGTCACTCTTGCCATCAAGTCGTCACGGCAGGCATCATCGCGATCCCCTGTCCCGAACTGCGTGAAAAAGAAACCGAGGAAGGCCCGCGTGGCGAAGTCCCCCGGTGTGGCCGCCGCGAGTGACGCCCGGGGACCGCGGGCCGGCTCCGGGCGCCGCCTCTGGATGCGATTGGCGGCCTCCACGTTGGTGCCCTTGCTGCTTGTCGGCATGTTGGAAGTCGGCTTGCGATGGGCGGGCTACGGCTACCCGACCAGCTTGTTTCTCCCCCGCACCATCGGCGGCGAGGAGTTTCTCGTTCCCAACGAAAAGTTCACCCACCGGTTCTTCCCGCCGGCGCTGGCCCGCGCGCCGCTGGCCGGCCGGATGGCTGCGCACAAGCCGCCGGGAACCTACCGGATTTTCCTGCTCGGCGAGTCCGCCGCCTACGGGGACCCGGATCCTTCGTTCGGGGCGGGCCGTTATCTGGAGGCCCTGCTGGAGACCCGGTATCCCTCCACCGATTTCGAGGTGGTCTGCGTCGCCATGGCCGCGATCAACTCGCATGTGCTGCTCCCCATCGCCCGGGAATGCGCCGGGTACGACGGCGACCTGTGGATCGTCTACATGGGGAACAACGAAATGGTCGGGCCTTACGGCGCCGGCACGGTGTTCGGAGAAAAGGCGCCGGGCCTGGGCTTCGTCCGGACCGTTCTGGCGCTCAAGACCACCCGCGTAGGACAGCTCATGGATCGGCTGATCGCCGGCATCCGCGGGGGATCATCGGCTCCGGAATCGTGGGACGGCATCAACATGTTCAGCAAAAACCAACTGCGTCACGACGACCCGCGGCGGCGGCGGGCCTACGACAACTTCGAGGGAAATCTTTATGACATTCTGGACGCCGGGAAAAATGCCGGGGTCCCGGTCATTCTCAGCAACGTGGCGGTCAATCTCCGGGACTGCTCGCCCTTCGCCTCGCTGCAGGCGGACGGGCTGGAGCCCGGGCGGCAGGCCGAGCGGGAGCGGCTGTTCAACGAGGGTATGGCCCTCGAAGCCGCCGGTTCGTTCCAGGCGGCCCTCGATGTTTACACGCAAGCCGCCGCCATCGATGCGGATTTCGCCGAGTTGTCATTCCGCATCGGCACCTGCCAACTGGCCTTGGGCGACCGCAGCGCGGCGCGGCAATCCTTCGAACGGGCCCGGGATCACGACGCACTCCCCGTCCGGGCGGACACCCGGATCAACCGGATCATCCGGGAAGCCGCCGCCGCGGTGAACGGGGTGGACGCCGTGCAGGAGTTCTCCCGCCGGACGCCCGACGGGATCCCGGGCCGGGAACTGTTCTACGAGCACGTCCATTTCACCATGGCCGGCAATGAACTCCTTGCCCGCATCCTGGCCGCCGAGGTGGAGGAGCAACTCCCGGCGGCGATCAAGAGCCGCGGCGTCGCGCTGCCTGCCGAAGCCGAATCCGAAGCCTGCCGGCGGCGTCTGGCCGTGACCGACTGGGATCAAAGACGCGTCTGGGAGCTGGCGCTCGGGCGGATTTCGGGTGCGCCCTTCAACTCGCAGTCCAGTCACCCCCGCAACCGGGAATACGGCATGGACCGGATCAATGAAGCGGATGCGCGGATAACGCCGCAGTCGCAGGTGCGCGACGAGCAAATGTATGAAGCGTCACTGGCCGCCCATCCCGACGACACGCTGGTGAGATGGAATTATGCCCAGTTCCTCGAACGAAACGGGCGTCTGACGGAGGCGGTCGGACAAGGCATGATGATTTGCGAGCGGCTGCCGCAGGCTTCCTGGCCGCACTATTTCGTGGGCTCGGTCATGGCCAGGCTGGGACGAATGCCCGAGGCCGCCGACTACCTCCGGCGCGCCCTCCGCCTCAGCCCGGATTTGCAGATCGCCCGCCGGGAACTCGAGGACATCCGGTGGAGGCATCCTTCCGCCATTGATTGAGTGCGCGGGCCGGCCCGGGACGGGAATTACCTGACCGGATACATCAGGGGCGCGAGCACGGAGCCACTGGTCAACATGAGCACCGCCGCGAGCAGAAGGAGAAGGGCGACCAGGGGAACCAGCCACCACTTCTTTTCCTCGCGGAGGAACAACAGGAAGTTTCGCAAGATCCGCCACATGGTTGCTGGGAGTCGCCGGGGTTCGGCCCGACCGGCCGACAATTGGAAAGCGCCGGTCAAGGTAACGGCCCCCGCGGCCGCAAACAAGGATTCCGCGGGGGCTTCCCCGGGAGCGGGACCATCACGGCGGATTCGGCCAGCGCACACTGGCCAGCGGGCGGGAACGGTGGTTAAGTGCGACCATGAAGCTCTGGCGCACCGTCGCGGCGGCCCTCGCGTTGCTTGTGTTGCTCGGGGCGGCGTTGTTCCTCGGGCGCGAGGCGATCGTCGACGCGTGGCTGGACCGCCGTCTGGCGGAAACGCTGTCCGCGGCCACCGGGGGCCGGGTCGAACTGCAGGAGGTGTCATGGCGGGGCGGCGTGCTGCGCGCGGGTCGCGCCGAATTTTCGGGCGGGCCGTTGGGGGCCGGACAATTGCGGGCCGCGGACGTGCGTGCAGCTGTGGGATGGAAACAGTTGCTCGATCCGCTGGTGCAACCCCTGCATGTGGAAATGGCGGAGGCGGAATGGGTGCTGGCGGACCGCGGCGAAACGGAAACTGCACCGCCGGCGGCGGCGGCCGGTCGCGCGTTGGCGTGGCCGCCGGTCGATTTGCTGGTCGGACGCCTGACCCTGCGCCATGCGGCGCGGGACGACTGGGCCCTGCGCGACACGGCGGCGCGCGCCGTGCACGAAGGCGGGACGTGGGCCCTTGCGGCGCGCGGCGGCCGCGCGACTGGGCCGGGCGGAGCGACGCTCGACGTCGAACGGATTTCGGCTTCGCACGACGGGCGGGCGTGGAAGATCGGCGGGTTTGCCTTGCGCGATGCGGACGGCGGGATGCTGGCGGGTTCGGCGGGCGAAGAGTCCGGGGCGTGGTCGGGCGAGTTTTCCTGGCAGGACGTCGATCTGGCGCGCCTGCTGCCGCCGGATCTGGCGCAGCGCGTGGCGGGCCGGATCAGCGGGGACGCGGCGCTGCGCGAAGGCGTGCTGCGCGGCCAAGCCAAGGTGAGCGGGGGAAAATTCACCCGGCTTCCGCAACTCGTGAAGATGGCGAGCCTGTTCGCCGGGGAGGACTGGGACGAAGTGCCGTGGGACGTGTTCCGCTTCGATTTCACCCGGCCGCCGGACGGAAGCGTGGAGTTCGCCAATCTGCAGGCCGTCTCGCCGAAGGGTATCGCGCTGCACGGCACGGGGCGCTACGCACCCGAAAGTCTCGAGGCCACCTTGCAACTCGGCGTCGCACGGCAGGGCCGTCCATGGCTGGTTGCGTTCATGCCGGTGATTTTTCGCGCGGAAAAAAGCGGATACATGTGGACCACCGTGAAGATCGGCGGCACGCCGCAGCAACCCGTCGAGGACCTCTCGGCGCGCCTCGCCGCGGCGGTGGCCGTCGTGCCGGCGACCACGGCGGTGGAGGCCGCCGCGGAAATTCCCGGAGCCGCGGTCGAG
>Ga0172372_10006604_pt1 | contig 15804 bp, 15 predicted proteins | sample LakKiv5m_2_FD_114544 | JGI IMG/M metagenome (GOLD analysis project Ga0172372, IMG submission 114544) | Freshwater microbial communities from Kabuno Bay, South-Kivu, Congo - kab_092012_9.5m | ecosystem: Environmental > Aquatic > Freshwater > Lake | place: Democratic Republic of the Congo...
ATCGACGATCGCAAGTCGTTTTTCAACTTCATGGACTTCGATGCGCTCGAGAGCGACATTCCCCATCTCTACACGCAGTTTCGTGCCGGACTCGAGCTCGTCGAATTGATGCTCGCTGATGGGCGACCGTTTGTGCTCGGTTCGCAGGTGTCGTACGCCGACATCGATGCGTATTTCCCGGTGTGGATGGCGCGCGGAAACATCGGTAGTGCAGCCGAATTACTCGAGCCCTTCAAAAAACTTCGCGAGTGGGAGACGCGAATGGTCGCCTGCTCGCGCGGTGCTCGCAGTGAGATCAGTGCGGATGAAGCCCTCGCCGTGGCCAAGGCAGCGACGCCTCTGGCGCCACTTGGCGTCGATTCGAGCGATCCGCTCGGTTTCGCAGCCGGTGATCGGGTCTGGGTCACGCCGGACGACTACGGCAAGATTCCGGTCGAAGGTGATCTCGTCACCCTGACGATCAACGAGGTGGCGGTTCGGCGCCAAACCGCCGAGGCGGGCGAGATCGTCACGCATTTCCCGCGACTCGGTTATCGCATCACTCGCGCATGATCGATCTTTACTGGTACCCGTCGCCGAACGCCCTGAAGGTGGCGTTCATGCTCGAGGAGTGCCAGCTGCCATATCGCTTGAAGCACGTGGACATTACACGCGGGGCGCAGTTCGATCCGGCGTTCCTGCAGATCTCGCCGAACAACAAAATTCCGGCCATCGTCGATCATGCGGCCGAGGGTAGTGCGCTGGCGCTTTTCGAGTCGGGGGCGATTCTTGCGTTTTTGGCTGAGAAAACAGGCCTTTTCTTACCGTCGGAAACTCGCGCCAAACACGCAGCGATGCAGTGGCTGTTTTGGCAGGTGGGTGGGCTCGGTCCGATGGCTGGGCAAGCGCATCACTTTCGCGCCTTTGCCTCCGAGCATGTGCCCTACGGCATCACGCGCTATACCAATGAAGTCAATCGTCTCTATGGTGTGCTCGATAGTCAGTTGACCGTCAAAGAATTCGTCGCGGGCGAGTATTCCATCGCCGACATGGCGATCTGGCCGTGGATCAAGCCGCACGAGCGACAGGGTCAAGATCTGAATGCCTTCCCCGCCATCAAACGCTGGTTCGCTGCGATCGAAGAGCGTCCAGCGGTCAGGCGCGCACTTGAGCTCGGCCACGAGCGTCACGCCGACGAAGAAGGGCACCGTCACCTCTATGGCCAGACGGCAGCATCCGTGGTTGCCGCAACCTCCAAGGCAGGAGTAAAGAAATCATGACATCAGCCAAAGATTCCGTGATCTTGTGGAGTTATGACGCCTCGCCGTTCACGCAGAAGGCGCTCGGCATGTTCGCCATCAAGCGCTTGCCGTTTCGCTGGGTCGAAACGCCGATGATGCCGCCCAAAGACGACCTATTTGCGCTGACGGGCGGATATCGAGGCACGCCGGTGCTGCAGGTCGGCGCCGAGGTGTTCATCGACTCGCAACTGATTGCGCGTGAACTCGAGCGCATTCAGCCCGCGCCGACGCTGCTTCCGCTCGGCGGCGGCCTCGAGCTCGCGCTCGTTCGCTGGAGCGATGCGTTCTTCCGCTCGGCGCTCAAAATCGTGCTGTCGATCGGGCTTGCGCAATGGCCGGAGGCGTTTCGCGACGATCGTCAGTATCTCTTTCCCGATATCGACTTCGACTCGGTAGGTGGCGAGGCGGCACACGCGCGATCGCAGTTTCGCGCGCATGCGGCGTTGCTTGCAGCGCAGCTCGAAGATGGTCGTCATTTTCTTTCCGGTGCGGCGCCGGGTCTTGCCGACGTGCAGGCGTATCCGTTCGTGTGGATGGCGCGAGGCGCCATTGCTGACGTCGCTGCCGAATTGCTTTCCGGGTTTCCGTCACTTGCGACCTGGGAAGCGCGGATGCACGCCCTCTGGACGGTAGAGCGAGAGCAGATCACCGCTGCCACGGCGCTCGCCGAGGCGCGTGCCGCGCGAACGGTCACGCCCGAGTCGATCGATGCGGCCGATGCGCAAGGGTTACGTGCCAGTCAGCTCGTCGATATCACGCCCGATGACACGCGTCGCGGCGTCGTGCGCGGCGCGCTGCATGTGGTGGCGGCGGATCGCGTGGTGATACGCCCGAGCGCGGAGCCCTCAAGTGGAAGACTCGTGCATTTTCCGCGACTCGGTTATCGGGTAACACCCGTTGCGTAACGCGTCCTGTCGCACCTCACACGACGCCCTTGCTGCGCAATTCGGCGCGTGCGGCGTCGTCGTAGCCGAGCGCCGTGAGCACGGCGTTGGTGTGCTCGCCGAGCGTCGGGGGCGCACGCTCGATACCGCCCGGCGATCGCGAGAAGCGCAGCGGCAGATTCGGTACCAAAGCGGGGCGGGGCAGGCCGGGATAATCGGCCACCTGCGCGAACCATTGCATGGCCTTGGCCTGCGGATCGTCGAGCGCCTGTTGGGGGGTGTAGACCGGTCCAGCCGGCAGACCCGCCGCTTCGAGTTGGGCGATGGCCTGCTCGGTGGTTCGGGCGGCGCACCAACTGCGCATGGTGGCGAGAATTTCGGTCGAATGTTCGCCACGCCCGGCATCGTCTTGAAGGCGGGGGTCGTCGAGCCAGCGTTTTTGCCCGGCGACGTCCGAACCGCACATGAGTTTGTCCCAGCGACGAAAGAGCCCGTTGCCGACGACGTGGGTGAGAACGTGACCATTGAGCGTGGCGAACACATCGGAGGGCGCCGAGGTTTGCACGCGATTGCCGGTGCCGACACGGTTGATGCCGGTCACACCTTGCTCGATCAGGTGCGAACCGAAGACGGCGAGGGCGGTCGCCTGCAGCGCTGCTTGCACGTGTTGCCCGCGTCCCGAGCGATCGCGTTCGATGAGGGCCGCGAGTATGCCGAAGGCCGAGAGGGCGGCCGTCGAGAAATCGACGTAGGGCGCGGCTGCTTTGGCCGGAGCGCCGGGCGTGCCCGTGATGGCCATGGCGCCGGACATCGCCTGACCGACGCCGTCGAAGCCGCCGCGGCTCGCGTAAGGCCCTTGCTCGCCGAACGCCGTCTGAGAGGCGAGAATCACCCTCGGGTTGATCGTCGACAGGGTCGCGTAGTCGAGGCCGAGGGCCTCGCGCGCCGCCGACGGCAGATTCACCACGACGACGTCCGCGCTTTGCACGAGTCGGCGTACGATGTCGCGCGACTCGGGTTTGCCGAAGTCGAGCGTGAGCGATTTTTTGTTGCAGGCCGTCTGCAGGAACACGCCGCCTTCACCTTGCGGGGTGATGGGCGCGATGTAGCGGTCTTCGCCGCCGTCGGGTTTTTCGATGCGGATGACTTCCGCGCCGAGATAGCCGAGCAGGGTGGCGCAGTAGGGTCCGGCGACGTATCGACCAAAGTCGAGTACACGGATGCCGCTCAGAATGGATTCGGATTTAGACATCGGGAGACCTTGTAATGAACTTCTCTTTGACCGAGGAACAACAGGCACTGCAAGAGACCGCTCGCAAGTATGCCCAAGAGCGGCTTCCGGCACATGCCAAGCATTGCGAAGAGCATGACGAGCCGCCTTCCCACGAGCTCGTGCGCGAGTTCGCGGAGATGGGCTTTCTCGGGATCAACGTCTCGGCCGAGTACGGCGGGTTGGGGCTCGGCAATCTCGAGGCGCTGATCGTCATCGAGGAGTTGGCCAGGGTGTCCGGCGCCGTGGCGTTTCCGGTGTTCGAGTCCTGTGTCGGCCCGGTTCGCGCCATCGAACATTTTGCCGGCGAGTCGCTGCGTCGCAAGGTGGTGCCGGCCGTGTGCCGCGGCGAGAAGATCGTGGCGGTCTCCATGTCCGAGCCCAACGCGGGTTCCGCACTCACCGATCTCACCACTCGCGCACGCATCGAGAACGATCGCGTCGTCATCAACGGCACGAAGCGTTGGTGCTCGGGTGGCGGGCATTCCGACGGCTACGTCGTGTATTGCCGGCTCTCTGATGATCCGGGTCCCAAAGGTATTGGCGCGGTTTATGTCGAGAACGGTACACCTGGAATGACCTTCGGCGCCCGCGAAAATCTAATGGGTTTTCGTGGCGTGCCGTCTTCGGATCTCGTGTTCGAAGACTGTGCCATTCCGCTCGAAAACATTGTCGTTCCGGCGGGCGGCTTCAAGAAACTCATGGAAGCCTTCGACCTCGAGCGCTGCGGCAACGCCACTATGGCGCTTGCGCAGGCGGCCGGTGCGCTCGACGACGTGATCGCCTACGTGCAGGAGCGCAAGCAGTTCGGCAAGCCCATCGTCGAGTTCCAAGCCGTGCAGCTGCGCTTGGCCGAGATGCGCATGCGAGTGGATGCGGCACGACTGCTCATCTGGCGTGCGGCGGTGAATGCGCAACACGGTATGCCCTCGGTGCTCGAGTCGTCCATGGCCAAGTGCTTTGCCAATGAAATCGCTCGCGAGGTCTGCGGACACGCGGTGCAGTTGATGGGCGGCTACGGCTACTCGCGCGAATATCCCATGGAGCGCCGCTTGCGCGACGCCTGGGGTTGGGGCATCGCCGGTGGCGCAGTCGATATCCAGAAGGTCAATATTGCGGCGGCGATGGTCGGACGTCGCTTCGATCAACGACGCTGAGATCGCGTCTCGTATCCGTATTTTTGGGGAGAACCACTATGTCCAAAGTCACGTTCGTTTCGAGGATGCTCATCAAGGAAGGTCGTGAGGCGGAGTTCGTGCAGCGTTGCAAGGCGCTCACCGAGGTCGTCCACAAGACCGAACCTGGCACGCTCTACTACGAGTTCTTCACGCTGCGCGAGCCGCGTCGTTATGCGGTGATCGAATCGTTCGCCAACGCGGCCGCCGAAGAGGCCCACATGACCTCACCGGCGCTCGCCGAGCACGCACCCGGCATCGTCGATTGTTTGGCCGAGCCGTACGTGCGCGAGTACCTCGATCCGTTCGAGGCGCCGAAGGGCTGAGTCTGACTTCAACCTGGGCGCCGCCCCGTGGCTTAGCTGCGTGGCGGCGCGTTGGCTTTGAGCGCCGCATTGATCTCCGCGGGCGACGGATTTCGGCGCAGGGTGAGACCCCCATTGATCTGTAGCGTTTCGCCCGTGATGAAGCTCGCCTCCGAGGCGAGCCAGAGCGCCGCCTCCGCCACGTCTTGAGACGTGCCGATCCGCCCGAGCGGATATTCCTTGCGAAAGAGATCGAGGAGACCAGGGAGTTTCGACTCGGTCGCCGTCATCGGCGTTTCGGTGAAGCCGGGTGCCAGTGCGTTCACCTTGACGCCCTTTCCCCCAAATTCATTAGCGAAGCATCGGACGAGCGCTTCGGAGGCCGCCTTCGTCGCAATGTAAGCGGCGTGATGGTAGAGCACGGCCCTGACGGACGCGGAGGATACGGTGATCACCGAACCACCGCCGCTGCGCGACATTCGACCGACGAAGGCCTGCAGGAAGAAAAATGTGCCTTTGAAATGCAGGGCAGACAATTGGTCGAGCTGCTCCTCGGTGGTGTCGAGCAGTTTCGCGAGCAATCCCCATCCCGTGCAGTTGATGGCGACGTGAGCCTGTCCGTGTCGCTGCCACACCGCCTCGGCGAGTGCCTCCATCTCGGCTTTGCGCGTGATGTCGCAGAGCACGGAGTCGCCGCCGATCTCGGCTGCGAGTTCCGCGAGAGGTCCTGGATGGCGTCCCGCCACCACGACCTTTGCGCCCTCGGCGGCAAAACGCCGGGCGATGACCTGGCCCATGTTGTCCTTGCCCGCGGCGCCCAAGATGACGGCCACTTTATCTTTGAATGTGTTCATGTCGTTCTCCCAGATCAAGCCTTCAGCGCAGGACGCGAACGGGATGACCGCCATCCCAAGCTTCGGCCTTGCGTCGCACGAATGCGTAAAAATCTTTGAGTGCCGGATTGGGTTCGTAGAGTTCCAGCATGTGACCCAGTGTGGCCACGGTGTCGATCATTACGAAATCGACGCCGGTAGTCGTGCGGGCCTCAAGGGCAATCGAATGTCCGCGCTCGCGCTCGGCCTCGATCGCTGCCGGCAGGTGATCCACGAACGAGGCGACGTGATGCAGCCCCTGTTGTTGGCGCGAGAACCGCTCGCGTAACACGGAAGGCGAGTCGTCGGGCTGCGAGATGAGTTCGATCATGAGATCGCCCGCCTGCCCATAAGCCGAGGTATGTACCCAAGGCAGGTCTTGACCGCGATACCGCGCAAACTCGAGTGGAATGCGTTCCATGAGATAGAACGGTCCCCAGCCACGCGTGGCGGCGAAGTGCAGGGCGGCTTCCCGCGAGTCGGGAACGTGATACGCGAGCTGCACGGGCTGCAGCGGCGAATGAAGCCGTGCGCCTGTCTCGGTCACCCGAGTTTGCGCAGCGCGTCGCGACCATCCCAGTCGACGGCGGCCTTGCGCACGAGCGAAAAGAATCCGTCGATGGCCGGCCCGCTCTCGATGAGTTCGATCATGCCACCGGGATGGGCGCCCGGAAGCTCGTCCGTATTGACGTACGCGAAGCGAATGCCTGTTGCCGTTTCACCCGCCTGAACCGGCTCGACACCGCGCTCGGCTAGGCGTGCGAGAGAGTCCGGGACGGATGCGGTCATGACGCCCATGTGTTGCAGTCCGCCACGGGCGGAGCCATCGAACGTGGTGTAGATGCTCGGCGTATCGCAATGCTGGCGGATGAGTTCCACCTGCACGCTCCCCCACTGACCGACAGCGACCGACATGTCGATCGAGAGTGGCCGACCACGAAAATGACAGCGCCCGAACTGGATGTGCTCGAGCAAGAAAAACGGGCCGACGCCGATCGAGGCCCAGTGCGCCACCGCCGCCTCGATGTTCGGCACGACGAAACCCAGTTGGATGATCGGGCCGAACAGGGGCGGCGTCATGGTCGGATGACTCTCAGCCGACGTGATCAAAGAAATCGAGTGTCATGCCGTCAGCGCCGCCATCGAGACACTCGAAGATCGGCGGAACCAAGCGATCATGGAACGGCGTTTTCTGGTGATACTCGAACGCCGCTTCGTCCTTGAAACGCGCATATACGGCATAGACGCCTTTCTTTTCACGATGACGGACCACGTCGTAGACGATGGTGTCCGGTTCGTTGTCGTGGGTGAGCTTCGAGAGCTCGCGTTGCAAGCGCTCGAAGTCCTGTTCCTTGCCAGCTTTGACTTTGAGCAGCGCAAAGAAAACGGTCATGGTGAGTGCTCCTTGGGTGAAAGAGTGATGTGCAGGGCGTCAGCCGAGTTTGAGTTCGTCGACCAGTGCCGTGCGTAACTTGAACTTCTGGATCTTGCTCGACGACATCGGCCATTCCGTGACGAAGCGAATGTGCCTCGGCACCTTGAAGCCGGCGACGTCTTTTTTGCAGAACTCGATGAGCTCGGCCTCGGACGCTGTGGCACCGGGTTGAAGTTCGACGAAGGCCGCCGGGACTTCCGCATACTTGGCATCTGGAATGCCGACGACCTGGGCGAGTTTCACCGCCTTGTGTTTCTGCAGTTGGGCTTCGATCTCGGCTGCGGCGACGTTTTCGCCGCCGACCTTGAGCATGTCCTTGAAGCGACCGTGGAACATGATCGTGCCTTGCGCGTCGACCGAGCCGATGTCACCGGTGTGGAACCAGCCGTCTTTGTCGAGCGCTTCGGCGCTCTTCACCGGATCGCGGTAGTAGCCTTCGAAAAGGCTGTAGCCGCGGACGAGCACTTCGCCGCGCTCGCCGGTCGTCACGTCGCGACCCGAGTTCGGATCGATGACCCGCACTTCGAGTCCCGGCAGCGGACGACCGAGGCGGGTGATTCTTTGCGACTCTGGCTCACCAGGCGAGCCCGTCGAGACCGTGCCTGAGGCCTCGGTCATGCCGAAGCTGCCCACCTGTATGGCAGCGGGCATGGCTTTCATGATCGGTTCCGCCACGCCCGGAGGCTGAACGGCAAAGTTCGAATTCATGAGCCGAATGCTCGAGAGGTCGCGCGATGCGAAGTCGGGGTGGTAAATGAGCCCCTGCATGATGGTGACGAAACTCGGGTAGGTCGCCGTGACCTTATGCTCCTCGAGCATCTTCAGTGCGACACCGGCATCGAAGTATCCCATCGTGAGATATGTGCCGCCGACATCGAAGATCGCGAGCATGGGCAACACGGCTGCGATGTGGAACATCGGCAGCGGTGACCACAGCGAGTCTTCGCGAGTCAGACGATAGCGATGACGACCGAGCGCGATCGAATTGCGAACCTGCGCCTCGTGGGTGATGAGGCAGCCCTTCGGGTTTGCCGTCGTGCCCGAGGTGTAGAGCATGAGCGCCGTGTCACGCACGCGCGTCCGTAGTCGGGTCTTGTGTACCTCGATTTCGGGAACTCGATCGACGGCCGCATCAAAATCGGCTGCCGAGACGAAACCCGCGCGCGCGCCTCGACCGTAGAGCACCACGTTGCGCAGCTTCGGCGCTGCGGCGACACGTAACGACATTGGATCTTTTTGCGCGGGCAGATCGGTGAGCGCGCCTTCGAGTCGTTCGACGAAGTTAACTTGATCGGCCACCGCATCCGTCGTGATCAACGTCACGAGATCGGCATTCTCGACCACATAACCGATTTCACCCGATCGATATCGGGCGTTGATCGGCACGATGACGGCGCCGCACAAGGCGATCGCGAAATAAAGTTCGACGAACTCCGGGCAGGTAGGCATCAGGATGCCCACGTGTTCTCGCGGTTTGACTCCGAGCGCCTGCAGACTGCGTGCACGACGGATCGCGCGGGCGGCGAGTTCTGCGTAGGTGTAGCTCTTCTCCGGAAAAACGAGCGCGGTCTTGATGGGGTCTCGATCAGCCGCCGTCAGCAGCAGATCACCCATCGTCGTGACGGCGATGCGTAGCGTGGCGAGATCCTCCCCACCTTCCCATTCCATGGTGGGTGTTTTTTTGCTCATCGTGACTCTTCCGGCAAACCGAATACGAGCAGCACGTTGCCCGGCATGTGGAAGTAGGTGCCGTAGCCGGATGCGGCGAACAGCATCCCGTCCTGCACGACCGGACCCGCGCCGCCACCGAACGATCCGCCGCTCGCTTTCGAGCCGTCGACCGTCGTGACCTCACGCGTTGCATCGTATTCCCAGATCACGCGTCCGCTCGCGCTGTCATAGGCGCGCAGGCGACCATCCATGTGACCGGCGAGCACGGCGCCTGGCGTCGCCGTAATGGCTGCCGAGATGCCGGATTCGCAGTACTGGCGACCCCTGCAAACGTTATCGGCCGGCTGCGCCCACAGCATTCGACCGGTGTCGATATCGACGGCGTAGAGACCCGCTTTGGAAGGTACCGCATGCAGGTTCGTCTCCGCTTCGGGGCTCGACATGTCGGAGATCGGCACGTACAGCGTGCGACCTTCGAGCGCCATGCCGAAGTGGACGCCGCCCTGAATGCCGCCGCGGCCCACCTTATTGCGCCAGATCGGGCGACCGTGATCGGTCAGATCGAGCGCGTACACATCGCCCGACTTTTGACCGGCGAGCAGGATCGGCTTGCCCGCACTCGTTCGCGCGACGATGGTGCCGGCACCGAAGTCGAAGTCCGGGCCATTCTCGGCAGGGCAGTTCGGGTTGTCCTGCATCATGCAGGCGACGTTCCAAGCGTCGTTGGCCGTTTTCTGTCGATGCCAAAGCAGCTTGCCCGTCTTCAGCTCGATGGCGAGCAGCGCATCGCTACGGTCGTTGGCGGGCGAAGAATAGTTCTCTCCCGTGCCAACGTAGAGCGTGCCGGTTTCGGTATCGATCGATGGGCTGTTCCAGATCGGCGCACCGGAGGGTGCGAGTATCGGCGTGTCCACTTTGGTCTTGCCGACTTCGGTCGGCTGCTCGTCGATGGAGTAGGTGCGCCAGATCTCCGAGCCGTTCTTCGGATTGAGCGCGACGACTGAGCCGCGGAAACTGCAGCAGGGATACGCCGGATCCGCCGCCGAGGTCACTTCGAGTGACGAGACGGGCACATACAAGCGACCCTGATAAATCACGGGTGCGCCGGTCACCGTCGCGTTCGGGTGCTCGTCCACCTTCGTGACCCACAGCAGCTTGCCCGTGGTCGCTTCGACGGCGTACACGCGTGCGATGAGGTCGGCAAAGTAAGCGACCGGTGCCGCCTTCGAGCCCGCTTCGTTCGTCTCGATGATGACCGGCGTGCGCACTTCGGCGCTTGCGCGGAAGCTCCAGCGTACACAGCCGGTTTTCTTATCGAGTGCGTACACCGTGCCGTTCTGGCTACCGATGAATACTGCGCCGAGCGCGACAGTCGGTTGTGAACGGACACGTTGGGCATTCGGGAAGGCAAACGCCCACTTCAGTTGCAGATTGGGCAGATCCGACGCTTGCAGTCCCGCAACCTCTGCAGGAATCAGGCGATGGTTTTCGCGGTTGACCCCCCAGCCGACTTTCTTTGCGCCGTTGGCAAGATCAAATTCTTTGGCCGGTCCCGCGCACAACTGTGGTTGGGTTCTCTTGAGTGCCTCTTCGACGGTATGTCCGGAGAGATATTCAGCGACCGTGCGGCGATCGGCCGCTGAAAGACCCGACGCCTGCATCTGCATGATGCCGCGTTCCATGGAATTGAGAATGCCGTCGGCCGGCATCATCTGCAGGAACATCTTGTGGGGCGCTTTTTTGACGCCGCCCTCGTGGCAGGCCGCGCACGCACGTTGGTAGATCTCTTCGCCCGCAGGCGTGACGGCGCGAGCCGGCAGCGCGAGAACCGAGAGCAGCAAAATGGCGATCATTGGCTTCGTCATGCGAACTTACCCCCTTCGATACGTTGCTTCAGTGCAGAAAGAAAACGAGCGCCGAGCGCGCCGTCGACGACGCGATGGTCACAGGACAGGGTCAGTGTCATGAGCCGTCCGGCTGCGGGTGCGCCACGACGCAGCACCACCGCATCGCGAATGCCTCCGACCGCCAAAATGGCCACCTGCGGCGGATTGATGACGGCATCGAAGGCGTCGATACCGAACATGCCAAGGTTCGACAACGTAAAACTGCCGCCGGTGATGTCTTCTCGGGTCAGTTTGTTGTCGCGCGCCTTACCGGCGAGCTCGCGCGCTTCCTGCGCAAGCTGCACCGCATCTTTGGTTTCGGCATTTCGCACGACCGGCGTAATGAGTCCGCCTGGAGTCGACACGGCGAGGGCGATGTCGGCACTGCGTCGCCGCAAAATGGTGTCGTTCTCGAGGCAGGCATTGACGTCCGGAAATTCCGTCAGCGTGCGCGAGAGGGCAGCTATCAACAAATCATTGACCGAGATCTTTCTTTGGGCGGCCGCATGTTCCGCTCGGGCCGCCTCGAGCGCGGCGCAGTCGACGTCGGCGTGCAGGCGATAATGCGGAATGGTCTGCTTCGACTCCGTGAGCCGTCGCGCAATCGCCAGTCGCATGGCACTCATCGGCACGGCCTCGATCGCGGTCGATGGCTTCGCGTGATAAGACTCGACGTCTTCTTTGGAGATGCGTCCGTTACGACCGGTGCCCGTCACTTTCGAAAGATCGACGCCGAGCTTCTCGGCGAGGCGGCGGGCGATCGGGCTGACGCGGGTGTCTTCCTCACGATCGGACGCCGCAACTGCCGGCGCCTCCGACACGGCGGTCGTCGAGGCGCTCGACTCCGGCTCGAAGGAGGTGTCGGCGGCTTTGAATGCACGAACGAAACGATCGATGTCGGCTTCGGCGACGTCGCCCTCACAAACGATGCCGACGAGCGCACCCACGGGGAGCGTGTCGCCGACCGCGCCGATCACGCGACGCAAGGTGCCTTCGACGCTCGCTTCGACGGTGTTGACGATTTTTTCCGTCTCGACATCGAGCAGCACCGCTCCCCGTGTCACGGCGCCGCCGACCTCGATATGCCAAGAGGTGATGGCGCCTTCCTGCATCTCGATACCCCACTTGGGCACCGTAATGGCGTGGATTTTCGACATGGTCAGCTTGCCGCCCGTGATTCTTTGAGCATTTTCCGGATTGCCGCCTCGATGGACTGCGGGCCCGGTACGTAGGCGCGCTCGAGTTCACGCGCGAAAGGTACGGGCGTATGCGGCGGCGTCAGTTGGACGATGGGCGCCTTCAAAGCGTGGAAGGCGTTGCTCGCCACGAGCCCGGCGATATCGGCCGCGACGGAGCAGCGCGGCGGCGACTCGTCGATGATGACGAGGTGGCCCGTGTTATCGAGGCTCTCGTAGATGGTTTCGTCATCGAGCGGCGACAAAGTGCGCGGATCGAGCAGATCTGCGGTGATGCCGTCCCCGGCGAGCGCATCGAGCGCCTTCTCGGCGAACGATACCATACGTCCGATGGCGACCACCGTGACATGTTCGCCCTCGCGAACGAGATTCGCTTCGCCGAACGGCAGGGTGTAGTCACCCTCGGGCACCGCCGATTTTCGCGGGTAGAGCGCCTTGTGCTCAAAGAAAATCACGGGATCGTCGTCACGAATGGCCGTGAGCATGAGGCCCTTGGCATCGTAGGCATTCGACGGCACGACGACTTTGAGACCGGGGACGCCGGTGACCATCGCGTACATCGACTGACTGTGCTGCGCGCCCATGTTCATGCCAGCACCCGTCGCAGCGCGGATGACGATGGGGCAGGAGGTCTTGCCACCGAACATGTAGCGGAACTTCGCGGCCTGATTGAACACCTGGTCGAAACAAACGCCGAGAAAGTCGGCGAACATGAGTTCGGCGACCGGGCGCAGACCGGCGAGCGCAGCACCGTTCGCAGCGCCGATGATGGCCGACTCGGAAATCGGCGTATCGATCACCCGATCTTCGCCGAACTTCGGTAGCAGGCCTTTGGTGACGCCGAACACGCCGCCTGCGGCATCGCGTTGCCCGGAAGTGCCACCCGCGCCACCGGAGACGTCCTCGCCGAGCACAATGACCCGCGGGTCGCGCGCCATTTCGAGGTGCAAGGCCTCGTTGATGGCGTCTCTCATCGAAATTTGTCGCATGACTCTGATCTCTGCGGGGCGGGTCAGTAGGAGACGTACACGTCGGTGAGCAAGTCGGCGGCAGACGGCGGAGCCGCTGCGCGGGACTTGGTGACCGACGAATCGATGAGCGCCATCACTTCGGCGTCGATGGCGTCGAGCTCTGCGCTTTGCAGCCAGCCTTCCTTGCCGACGCGGTCGCGGAAAATTCGCAGGCAATCCATTTGCTCGCGATGACGAGCCACTTCGTCCTTGGCGCGATAGAGCATCGGATCGCCCTCGAAATGGCCGAAGAAGCGGGTGGTTTTGGCCTCGAGCGTGGCCGGACCGCCGCCGGCTCGGGCTGCCTTCAATAATTTCGCCATCGCGTCGTAGACGGCAAAGAAATCGGAGCCGTCGCAGGTTTCGGCAGGCATGCCGAATCCGCGCGCGCGTCCGGCGATATCGCCGGAGCCCACGGCGTACGAAGCGCCGGTGTGCTCGGAGTAGCCATTGTTCTCGAAGACGAAAATCACTGGAGCGCGCAGCACGACAGCCAAGTTCATCGCTTCGAAGACGGTGCCTTGGTTGGCGCTACCGTCACCACCGAAGGCCACCGAGACATTGCCGCGCTTGGCAATCTTGCAGGCGATGCCCGCGCCGACGGCGATCGGCGGCCCGCCGCCGACGATGGCATTGGCACCGAGCATGCCTTTGGTCATGTCGGCGATGTGCATGGAGCCGCCTTTGCCTTTGCAGAGACCCTCTCGACGCCCGTAGATCTCGAGCATCATTCCTTCCACATCACAGCCCTTGGCGATGCAGTGCCCGTGACCGCGGTGGGTACTGGCGATCCAATCTTGATCCGAGAGGTGCTCGCAGACGCCAACAGCGACGGCTTCTTGTCCGGAGTAGAGGTGAGTGAATCCCGGTATCTCGCCGGTTTGAATTTCGACGTGCAGACGTTCCTCGAATTCGCGGATCGTCTTCATCTGCCGATAGGCGCGCAGCAACAGGTCTCTAGGCAGGCTCACGGAATCTCCTGAGGGGCGCGTCCGGCGCGCGGTCTCGATGGTAAGTCAACGATAGAAAACGGGCAATGCTGACGGAAACAATCAGCGCTGCTCTTTTTCAGGTCGGATCTTCAGCGGCCGTCCAGTTTGGCCGCCGCCTCGTCGGCATCGCTGCCGAGGTAGTCCATGAGCACCTTGTGGAAGTGCCGGATTCTCAGTTCCTGGGAGCCGATCCAGAGGCCCTCAAGTCCGGCCGAGTGCATCCCGTCCTGAACGCCGGGCAGGTTCTGAGCGTCCTGGTCGAGGACGAGCCCGATCGATTTATCGCCGTGGCGGAAATACTGGTGCTTGGGACGGGCGGGGCGCTCGGCGCCCCCGGGGACGAGTTCGAAGGTCCACACGTCATAGAGCATCCGGTCCGGATCGGTCGGATGAGGACGCTGCCGGAACAGCATCAGGTCGTCGGCATGCACGTTGAGCGTGACGTTCGGGAAGATCAGGTAGTGATAGTCGTCGGTCAGCTGATCGTCGTTGAGCTGTGAGTAATCGCGGCCCATCGAGGCGCCGGTCCGACGCTTGTGCAGCTGCACGTCGCGACGAAGGTTCTCGAGCGGTTCGTCGTAGTCCGCAGGGTCCATGCCCGCAGTTTTCATGATGCTCTTGATCGGATCGGGAATGGACGGCGGCTTGCGCACGCGCGGGCTGACGGTACCGAAGGGGATGAGATAACGGTTGTGTCGGTCGTAGCAATCGATCTGGATGTCGAGATCGTGGAGGTAGTAGAGCAGCTGCGGGTGAATCCCCTGCACGTGATAGCTCTCGTTGAAGGCGTCGACCGAGGCCTTCCAATTGCAGTGCCACTCGACCGTGATGTCGCGGGTGAGGGCCATCCGCGGAAAATGATAGGGGTTGAGATGCTGCGGAATCGGCGCGAGATACTCGGCGAGTGGACCGACTTCACGGTTGAGGCTGAACCATACGAATCCGCCCCAAGTCTCACAGGGCAATTCTTTGAGGCCGCGACAGGGCGGTGCGCCTTGCGGAAAGGTATCGAGGTCCGGGATGCGCACGAAACGCCCGTCGATGCCGTACTCCCAGTGGTGATACTGGCACTTGAACGTGTCTGCGCTCGAAATGCCCGTTGGGCGCAAACGGTTTCCACGATGCAAGCACACGTTGTAGAACGCGCGTATGCGTCCGTCGGCTTGTCGCACTAGCAAAATCGATTCACGGCCGATCTCGGTGCAGATGTAATCACCAGGCTCCGGCACGTCGGACTCGAGTCCGCCGAGCAACCACACCTTGCTCCACATTCGCTCCCACTCGAGTTGTAGGAAGCCTCGCGAGGTGTAGCGCTCTTTCGGAATCATGGCCTCGCCAAGATCGGGGTCAGGCGCTTTGGCGCTTGGCGTCCCCGGGCTTTCCGTCGGTTCGACGCGTCGAACCTTGCGATAGGTGGGGGCGCGTGAGCGTTCGCGCAGCGCGGCGTCCTCAGCCTCGGTGCGGGTATCGGTCGGCTTCTTGCTCATGATGTAATCCGCTCGGCTGAGGCGGCCCAGCATAGGCTGCGCCTCAAAATCTCGACGAACGCGGGCGTGTTCCAGCTGCCGCGTTCGATCGTGGGATATTCGTCCATGATGGGACGCATATCGTAGTGCCCGCGTGAGTGGCCAAGCGTGAAGTAAAGCACTTCTCCAGAGCCGGTGCGCTTGAGATACAGCACGGGTCGCGGCTCGTCTTGAGTCCAATCGCTATCGACGAAGAGCGAGGTGCGACCGGACCAGCGGGTGTGCAGTAGGACCTCGATCGGGCCATGTAACTCACTGAGGTACAACTCATCATCGGCGTCGAACGGCTCGATGCCGCGAAC
>Ga0172372_10006605_pt1 | contig 15801 bp, 17 predicted proteins | sample LakKiv5m_2_FD_114544 | JGI IMG/M metagenome (GOLD analysis project Ga0172372, IMG submission 114544) | Freshwater microbial communities from Kabuno Bay, South-Kivu, Congo - kab_092012_9.5m | ecosystem: Environmental > Aquatic > Freshwater > Lake | place: Democratic Republic of the Congo...
ATTGTTTAACCGCTTTATAAACTATACCTCTGATTACCGCATTTAAACCCGGACAATCGCCGCCACCTGTTAGTACACCTATTCTCATTAATATATTTCTCCAGCTGAATATTTTAACTCATTCGCGCTAACTTAGTTTCTTAACCTCATGTTTAATCCGCTCTTTGACCTCGTCCCAGCTTAAGGGTTGGTACATTTTAGGATTTTCATCATCTTCGGCATCATCGAAATAAACCAAGCTGCGCAATATATGTAATTTAATGCTCTCCGGATATTTAGTCTCGGCGAAAGATATCATCTCAGTTAAGCTAAATTGTGCAAGCAAGGTATAAAGATCATAGAAATCTCGCTTAACGCCTCGAGCAACTATCGCATAAAGTTTCATGGCGGCTATATCTTCTAGCGCAGCCATACGCAGATTATCAACAATCAATAATGGTTTGAGTAAATTATATCGATATCTAACCAAATCAACCTTAATCCGGTTTACTTCAAAACGCGAAACATTGTCAAACCGATCCGTCACTACGACATCGCCAAAAGCCGTCAGCGACTCAAGCACAAGCTCGTGGGGGATTGCAAGCTTGCCAAACAAATCTAGGTCATAAGACTCTCTATGCCCTATCTGCAACGCTAGCGCAGTGCCTCCAGCCAAATAATAAGGCGACAGCAATTCTAACGACATTAACCGCCTTAGTAAATCGAGAGTCTCGGGTTTAACTGTCTGAGTTTGTAACATTTGAACTCTTCTCGCGGAACATCTAAAACTAATGATAAAAAGCTTATAGTCTTAGGGTTAAGATCTCGTAGGCGCAAAGCACACTCTTTAATCTTTTCAAGTCCATAATAACGCTTTATCTCAAGCCAGTCAGAAAACTTACCCCGAGAAACGACTTTTTCAATTACGTATCTAGCATTATTATCAAAATCAATCGTTCTGGGCTCTGAATCCCAGAAAAGACTCTCAGAAAGTTTTGGACTATCTTGCATTACCTATTATTATATCGGCCCTAAAGCCCTTATGCTAGAGTATTTCAGCATGACCGCTCGTCGTTTTAGTTTAGTTCTAGCTGGTATCATCTGGCTAGCCGTTGCCCTGCGCATCGCCAGTCGTGGCTGGCACTGGATACAACCTTATTTTCAGCCACCACAATGGCAGCTTGCTCTACTCATAGTTTCTGTGTTGATTGGCGTATTAAAAGCGCGCACAGTATTGCGCAAAGCCAGCGAGCGTAATATCGGCAACCTCAACCGGGTGGATAACAAAAATCCCTTACATTTCTTATTTGGTTGGCTAATTATTTATGGTAAGCGCGGCACAGTGATGATACTTATAATGATAGGACTTGGGATAGGCTTGAGGCATTTAAGAGAAATTGGTTATGACCCATTTAATGTTTATGGCTTTATTTACCTTGGTATAGCCACTGGTCTTGCCCTATCTTCGCTGTATTATTTTGAGGCTGTGGCTAAGCACAGCGAAAGCTAATACAAATAAGCTAAAATCAGCTATACACAACGGATAACTACTATGTCAAAAGACCACGGAATTATACAAGCGGAAGTACTACTAGAACGTAAAGAAAATAAACCTGAGCAGGGTCAAATAGTTGCAGCGACGGTTCTAGTAAAAAATTCCCGCGGTCTTTATTTAGACATTAGTAAAACCTACGAAGCTTTTATCCCAAGCCAAGAATTAGGCTCTGCTGATTATAAGACTGGCGATCGCATCGAGGCCTGTCTTATTTCTGGCGAAGATGGGATTTATAAATTATCTATCCGCGAAATCGAGAACAGCAAGAACTGGCAGAAGCTCGAAGAGCTTCAAGGGCAGAATCTTGATGTGGTAATCAAACGCCTAGTTAAAAGCGGTGTTGAAGTTGAGATCGAAGCAACTAAACAACTAGCTTTTGTCCCTTTTAGATATGTAGATAGCCACTATGGTCCTCTTGCCGGTCTTGAGCAAAGCGCATGGATAGGCAAACATATATCAGCTTGCATTGAAGAGCTTGATAAAAGTAAAAACAAAATCATACTGAACAACCGCAGTATCAGCGAAGCACAGCGTGCTGCTCATCTAGAAGAAGTTTTACGCACACTAAGTGTCGGTCAGACCGTCACCGGCAAAGTCGTTCGCACTGCTGATTTCGGGGTTTTTGTGGATGTTGGCGGTGTTGATGCGCTGGTACCAGCCTCTGAGCTGAGCTGGAGACGCTTCAAAAAACCAACAGACGTAGTTAATATCGGCGACCAGCTTACTACTAAAGTCTTTAGAGTAGATACCGAGAATAAGAAAATCGGACTAAGCGTTAAGCAAGCCCAGAACGATCCTTGGACTATGCTGCCAGAATACATAAGCCTAGGCACTAAAGTAAACGGCAAGGTAATAACCAAAGCCGAGTTTGGTGTCTTCGTCGAGATACTACCGGGAGTAGAAGCACTGCTGCACAAATCTAATTTCGCTGAAGGCGAGGAGTTCCCAGAGATCGGCACAGAGATAGAAGCCGAGATATCTAATCTTAATGCTGCACAAAGACGCATGGGCATCACTCTAGTAGAAGCAGCCAAGGAAGAGAAGGAGTTAGAGCATGTCTAAAGATATAAAATCACTACTGGAAGCTGCACAAAACGCCGTGCTAACCGAGATCAACTCACAAGCAGGTTTCTTGCAAAAATTATTTGGCCGCAATGATAACAAAAATGCTCTAAGAGAAGCTCAGTCTGCTATAGCTAAAGCTATCAATCAATTAGATAAACAAGAATCTAAGGAGCCTACAGCTAAGCTACAAACTCATCTTAACGAGAAATCTAATCGCATTAAAGAACTAGAGAAAACCCTAGAGCGCAAAAGCGAAGATCTAGAGATAGCGCTAGAGAAAGCTAAAGCTCTTGAACTTGAGCTCAATAAAGCTAAAACTATAGTAGTAACCGAAACCGTGCCGGTAGCAGCTGATAACCGAGAGCTACAAGAGCTTAGCGACAAATACACTAACCTAAACCGCCAAAACGAAGAGCTCAGAGCCAAATTCTCAGCATCACAGCAAGAGCTTGGTGAAGCTTGGGATTTGACCTTAGAATTCAGCAAACGCCTGAAGAAGCTCAAAGCCGAAATACTAGCCTCATAAGTGTCAGATCAAATCCACCTCAAAAACATAGAATGCTACTGCAAGCTCGGCGTCTACGATGAAGAAAGAGAGCGCGGTCAATGCGTGCACATAGACCTAGAACTAGATCTAGATCTAAGCGCGGCAGGCACCAGTGATGATGTGCGCGACACTATTAACTATGTAGATATCTCTCATACCGTGCAAGAAGTGACTATGGCTAAGCCCTATAATCTTATTGAACACCTGTGCACTGAGATCTGTGCAGAATTATTTAGGCGTTTTACTAAAGTGCAAGCCGTAACTATCCAAACTCATAAACCCGTTATTAACGCTAAATGGTTTGTCGGTGAGGCTTCGGTGAGGCTGCGCCGCACAAGGAACTTGTGATGTCATTGCGAGGAACGAAGTGCCGTCATGTCGTCCTGAGCGAAGCGAAGGATCCCCAGGCTACCACTCAACTCTACTGCTACGAGGGCAGCATCGAGATGGCGCAAAACCTAATCGCTAGGCCACTTACCACCAAGCTAGAACTAATCGAGCCAGACCCGCGCATCTTCACCAGTGGCGTAATACGCGTCCAAGATTATATTCGCGAGGGCGATGTCTATCAAGTAAATCTTAGTCGCAAATATCTAATCAGACATTCTCTTAGCACTCTTGATGAGCTGCGCGGTCTTGCTGCACATATGCAAGAGCGGCTGCGCTCAAGCAACCCCGCCAAATACAGCTGCGCCGTCGAAAGCGATAATTATATTATTATCAGCAGCTCACCGGAATGTTTTTTGCGCATCGAGAAACAAGATGAGAGTTATAAGCTAAGCACTATGCCGATCAAAGGCACGGCAAGACTAGGCGACACAACCACATTAAGATCTATTAAAAATCAAGCTGAACACATAATGATAGTAGATCTGGAGCGTAATGATTTTAGTCGCATCGCCAAAGCCGGCACCGTTAAAGTAGAAGATTTAATGCGTGCTGAGAGTTTTAATAACCTTGAGCATTTAGTTTCTACAGTTTCATGCGAGCTGCGTGAGGATCTAATCGCAGCAGGCAAACCTAAGCTGGGTGAGATTTTTAAGGCAATATTCCCCAGTGGCTCTATCACCGGTGCGCCCAAAATACGCTGCATGGAAATTATTCGCGAGCTAGAACCCTGTTCTAGAGGGCCTTATACTGGGGTGCTCGGCTATTACCACGAGGGTTATGGTGAATATAGTATTTTAATTCGCAGCATTGTTATCGATAAGCGTAATGCTGAAATTTCTTTTCATGTGGGCGGCGGTATCACTTCACTAAGTGACCCTCTTGAAGAGTTGGCTGAGACTAGGCTTAAAGCTGCCCGAATAATCGAGGCTATTGGATGTTAGCTTTATTTGAAACTATTCGAATAGAAGATGATCGCGAACCTGAGCTAGCGCCACATCTAGCTAGGCTCGCACGTGGACTTAAATATTTTGGGCGGGAGGATATCAACACTGACGTCATCCTGAGCGAGATCAACGTCATCCCGAGCGAGATCAACGTCATCCTGAGCGAAGCGAAGGACCCCCATATAGCCACCAAGGGATTGCCACGCCCCTTCGGGGCTCGCAATGACAAAACTGTGTCATTGCGAGGAGCCGTAGGCGACGAAGCAATCCACAACACAATATACAAATTAAAAATCACCGTGCCCCTAGAAGGCTCTCTAGAAGCAGGTCCCGGGCAAATCCAAGGCAAATACGCGCTATATAGTTTAGAGCCTTATGGTCGTTTCACAGATCCAAACTATATAATCAAACTTAAACTACTAGACCCCAAGCGTTATCACTCTAACTCTAAAGATCCTCTGGTCTATCACAAAACTACGCACAGAGAAGATTTTAGCGAAGAGCTAAAACACTGCGACGAAGTGATATGGCTTAATGAGCGTGGCGAAATCGCTGAAGGCTCTTATACTAATATATTTTGGCAAGATGCTGCTGGGCTCTGGCATACACCCGCGATAGAGACTGGCATACTAGCTGGCACTATGCGCGCGAAGATTCTATCCCGTCATCCTGAGCAAAAGCAGCGTCATCCTGAGCGAAGCGAAGGATCCCCAGGCTTTGCGCAACAGTATGGGGATTGCTTCGCCCCTACAGGGCTCGCAACGACAATCGCAGATCCTCGCAATGACGCAGCTATTAAGCAAGGCTTCTACTATCCCGAAGACTTGCTCGCAGCCAAACAAATACTAATAACTAATTCTATGCTCGGCGCGCGCCATGCGAGCTTCTAGTCACCCTTATCGCCAAGTTTGATCAATAGCCAAAGAAGCACAAAACCAAACGCTAAACCTTTAATAAAAGAAAACATAACTGCTCAGAATTTTAGCATAAGCCCCTCAGCCAAGCTTAACCACAGCCTGCTGCTGGCGCGGCATCGCTGGTGACAATAACTTAAACTCATAACTAGAATTATCTATCTGCCTGTATTCAAACAAATCAAGCGAGCAGCCCTTGTGAATTTCGGCGGCGTATTTATCGGCGGCGGTTTTGGTCTCAACTAAACCTAAAACCCCCTCATCATAGGTAGTAGCAAAAAACATAAGCGCAACTGTTTTACTCAAGGGCTTGCGCGTTGAATCCTGCAAAGCCTTAAGGCTAAGGCTCTCGACTAATCGTAAAATCATATTAGTGCCAGTAGAACTGTCTTCAAGTTTTAGCTCAGTATAAGCATCTAAGCGCGATACAGATATCTGATGAGTCTTGGCTATAGCTCCCCAAACCTGTCTCTGAGCATTGTTTAGCCCGGATTGCTGCATAAGCAAAAACAAATCTTTAAGTACAAAACTTAAAACAGCAAGCTCAGGCGCCAGTAAATCGGCGTGACTAATTACAATATTGCCGGTTGCTTTACTCGCCGCCTCTCGATCAAAGCCCTGTGGCTTACAAAAAACATCAAGAGCATTTGGCAGCTCTTCTATTTGCTTGGTGATAACGAATTTAATTAGCTGCTCAGTCCCCATTTCATTTTGTCTCTCAAGATACTATAGAAGCTTCTATCGCTGCTTGTGAGCCTAGCAAGCTTAAGCGGCTGCTCAAACCTAGTGATAATAATAGTTGTACCCGGATCAAGGCTTATAAGCTCTTGGCCATCGGCTTGCATAAAAAACTCAAGCTCATCTTTACTCTTAAGCACTATAGTCTGCTCGTCAGATATAACATGAGGCCTACTAGCTAGTGAGTGTGCTGCCACGGGCACTATCTCAAACGCTCTAATATTAGGATCCATCACCGCGCCGCCAGCACTTAGAGCATAGGCCGTAGAACCAGTCGGTGTACAGACCACTATGCCATCAGCCCTAAAACTCTGCAGTAGACTATCATCAACAAACAAATCTGTGTAAAGAAGATTACTATAGTGTGAACGCTGAATAGCAATATCATTAATCGCAATAAAAACCTTATCGTATTCTGGCAAATAAGCTTTGATCACCGTGCGCTCTTCATAGTCCCAGCTACCAGACTTTATCTCAGCAGCCAGCTTAGAGAGCTCTATGTCACCATACTCAGAGAGGAAGCCTAGGTGTCCATGGTTAATACCGATAATAGGAATACCGTGCGGCACCACTTGCCTAGCGGTGTTGAGAAAAGAACCATCACCACCAAAAACCACCACTAAATTAAAACTAGTATCTATGGTTGCATCCCAGCGAAACACGCCCTTCTCGGTCTTATTCACTTCAACTTCAACCTCAACTCGATTAAGCTCTCTAGCTAGCTCTTTGGCTCTTGCTTCTGCCTTCTCTTTAGTCGGATTGTAAAATACGCTTACTTTCACTAATAGTTATTATATCCCGTGCTCAGTCATTGCGAGGCGAAGCCGAAGCAATCCCCATGCGCTGCGCCCTGTCATCCTGAGCGAAGCGAAAGATCCCCATGCTATTGCGCAATGGCAAGATATATTAAATACTCCACATTACCTTTCGCGCCGCGAATTGGCGATTCTATTAAACCTAGTTCCTCAAAGCCTTCTAGGCTAATGGCTTGGCGAGTGGACTCTAACACTCGCGCGCGCAACGCTTCGTCTCTAATCACGCCAGCGCATTTATCCATCTCGGATTTTCCCGCTTCAAACTGCGGTTTAATTAAAAACACCATAGATAGATCTTCTGCGCCATAAGCAGTAGCAAACTCTTTAACCTTGCCTAAAATTTTCACTATAGATATAAACGATAAATCGGCAAGCATATAATCTATCTTCATCTCGCGGCCAAACTTCGCCGCAAACAGCGAAGCAATATTAGCTGGCTCGGTGTAACGAAAATTCTCTGATTCTATATTAAGCAAACGAGGGTTTTTTAATAAACTAGAATCTATCTGTGCTTTGCCAACATCAAGCGCTATCACCGCGCTTGCGCCATGCTTAAGCGCGTAATCACTAAAGCCGCCAGTAGAAGCGCCGATATCAAGCACGGTCTTGTTGCAAAAATCTAGATTAAAAGCTTCAGCAGCGGCTTTAAGTTTATAAGCGCCGCGACTAACATATTCGTTACCCAAATCTTCAACCTCTAAATGCTCGGGGTTATGCTCTAACTGCTCGTAGAACCTATCAAGATTAATTTGCTGCCCGGGTTTATTAGCTAAAGCACCAGCTAGCTTCACCTTATTAGACATAATGGTGGTGCGCGCCTTCTCCCTAGATGGGAAAAAACCTAATTCCACTAGCAGCTGGTCTAGTCTGATTTTGCTGGCAGGCATGCAACTAATCTTATCGCAGCCATGGGATCGCCACGCCGCTGCGCGGCTCGCGATGACAAACGACGTCGTCATTGCCAAAGCAATTAACGCAAAGCGTCATCCCGAGCGAAGCGAAGGACCCCTTTGCCGCCGCCCATGGGATCGCCACGCCGCTGCGCGGCTCGCGATGACATTTGTTACTGTGTCATTGCGAGGCGAAGCCGAAGCAATCTCCATGCGCTGCAGGCAAGCTACAATTAATTAAAGCCCATGCCGCAAAAGCAGAAAAGTAAATATCAACTCATAGAAGGCGCGACTATTTGGTTGACTGGACTTTCTGGCGCAGGTAAATCTACTCTAACTCACGCACTAGCCAAGGAACTAGCAGGCATAGAACTAGAAATTTTAGATGGTGATGAGGTTAGAGCTCACCTGAGTAGAGATCTAGGTTTTTCGCGCGAAGATAGAATGACCAATATAGAGCGCATAGCTTTTATGGCGGGCAAAATCTCTAAACATCAGACCTTGGTGCTAGTACCAGTAATCGCGCCTTATAGAGAAGCTCGGGCGCTAGCCAGATCACTGAGTGATAGATTTATAGAAATCTACGTTAAGGCTGATATCGCAACAGTTAAACAAAGAGACGTCAAAGGTTTATATAAAAAAGCCGAGGCTGGAGAAATTCAAAACTTCACCGGTTTAAGTGATCCCTACGAAGAACCAGAAAATCCGGAAATAATAGTAGAAACTGATAAATCTTCTATAGAAAGCTGCGTGCAGCAAATAATCCAGAAACTGATTAATTATAATATTATTACAACAATATTATAATCCACACATACTAGCTGTATAAAACCCCCAGATAGTTCCAGAACTAGTAGGCCGCTTGTAGGAAACCATGCTTAGTTTCCTACAATTTTCGGGGCCTTATATCCATTAGGCCCAAAGACTCTTAGTTATCTACATATGTAGAAAAGTTTCTACAGGTGAGAAGCTGGGAACCAAGCCATAAAACATAGTTTCCTACAGTTATTAGCTCACTCTACTAATACTATTTATATATATAAAATCAGTTAGAATTATCGTTATGAAACTTAAAGTTCCTAAAAGCATATTAGATAGAGCAATTAAATCGGTTGGTAAAGCAGTTCCCAATAAAAGCATACAACCTATTTTAGGTAATATTCTTTTAGAGAATAACAACGGGCATTTATCTCTTAATGCAACCGATTTGGATTTATCCATAGAAGCGATTATTCCGTCGAATAATATTGAGGCTGGAAGTATTACTTTATCTGCGCGCAAACTAGAAGATATAGTCTCCAAGCTTGATGACGATGACGTGGAGATCTCCGTCGATACTAATACCCAGAAGACTACAGTTCACTGCAAAAAAGCTAATTTTGATCTTGTTGGTATAGCAGCCTCTGAGTTCCCAAAACCAGTTAGACCAGAAGGCAAAGCTTATTTTAGTCTGCCTAAATCTAAGTTCGTGCATATTATTGATTTGGTTGAGTTCGCTGCTTCTCGTTATGATGTTAATAATGTTCTTGGTGGTGTTTATATCGCCATTAAAGATACTGAAGCCGGAACCAAAACCCTAGAGTTCGCTGGCACAGATGGTAATAGACTATCGAGCTATGAACTTGAGATAGAGTCATCAGAGAACCTTAATAACCTAAGTAAACGTGAGGTTATAGTTCCTGTCAAAGTAATGATGGATATCAACAGGATTATAGAGTCTAGTGTTGATGACACGGTTAGACTTAGCTTCACCTCTAGTCAAGTATTATTTAAGACTGAAGATAGGCTAGTAGTCTCTAAACTTCTTGATGGTGTTTATCCTAGATACAAGCAGCTTATCCCAAGTGAGAGCACCCTTGATAAGGTAGCCCAGATAGATAGAGCGGAGTTCCTTCACTGTCTTGAGCGAGTGGCTGTGATGGCTAATGAGATAACCAATCTAGTGCATTTTAATTTTAATGCTAATACCCTTACTATTAAATCTAGTAATTTGGATTTTGGTGGAGCTGAAGATACTATCGCTATAGAATATATGGGCGAAGCTATAGATATTTATTTCAATGTTAAGTATTTAATAGAAGTACTCAAACATCTAGAATCTGAGCGAATACAGATATCTATGGGCGGCAAGCTTACCCCAATAGTGTTAAAACCTATATCTGATGAGCCTTTTACTCATCTAATCATGCCAATTAAGCATAAGTAATATACTCTAACCCAGTTTCAGATTAGAATATAAGGAATGGCTGAGCAGGGCTTAGATAAAATAAAAGAACTAATAGATAGCCTACTAGCAAGCTCTGTAAGCGAGGAGACTAAGGCACTACTGGCTAAATTGGTGCTAAACCTTAATCTATGAAAAGTAGCGCTGATCTTAAAAACTCAACTATAAGCGCGATATTTCACTTTGCTAAGAATCTAGACGCCTATAGGGAGCAAGGCGTGCCCAATCAAGTACAAAAAGAGATGATAGCTCTTTTTATTGAGACTAATAAACTTATAGGTTATCTCTCCCTCTCTCAGCAAGATTTAAATCAAATCAAAAACATAGTTAAACCCAAAGTGGGCTACGAAGAGTATAAAAAACTCAAACGTGTTCTTGAGCTGCATTATAAAAACAACTCTGATCTCAATACGGTAGCGATGGATATTGGCGAGAATATTAGTCACACAAATCGCCTATTACAACACGGTATAGATTATATTCTTGATAATCTTAAGATCAAGGATTTTAAAAACAATAAACCAAGCAAAACCATAGTCACAGCTGTGCCGGGTAGAGCGGCTCCAACACAAAACCGCAAGCAAGTGGCTAAGAAGAAGGGTGGGTTTTTTAGCCTCTTATTCAACCTAGCTCTACTGGTGGCTTTGTTCTATGGTGGTAAATATGTTTATGATAACTATCTTAATAAGCACGCCGGTAATGTTCAGCAGCTAGTTAAAGAATACGGCTCTTATACTAATTTAACCAAGATAGCAAAACCAAGCAGTAACTATAAACTAAGAATTTTTGGTCCTACTTATATGGTTCAAACCATAGATGAGCTGGAGCCTAAGCTCAAAAACATAATGCCCAAGCTTATCCTAGAGCTTGAAGACGGTAATAGCACTAATGCTATTCGTAAGCTAATAGATGGTGATATAGATATAGCGGCGACATCACGCATGCCGACGGTGGAAGAGCGCAAGATTGCTTCTCAGCGCGGCAAGCCACTGGCAGATCATAAAATAGCCATGGATGCTGTTGTGGTGATAGTCAATAGTAAGAATCCTATAGAGGGTTTATCACTTGATGATTTGCATAAGATTTTCGCTGGTTTTGCGCGCTGGTCTGATTATGGTTGGGCTGGTAATTACGCCAAGATAGACAAATACTCTGGTCCCCCAGAAGGTGGTACTTATGGTTTCTTTAAAGAAAGAGTGATGTACTCTGAGGATCTAGGCGAAGATGTAATCTCGATAGTCGGCCCCAACGCCGCTACTGGAGTGGGTTCTATGATGCGCATGATTGAGAATAATCCGAATGCGATTACGTTTATTGGTGCTGGTGATGTGATGAGTTTCAAGACAGTAAAAGTACTTAAACTCTCGACTGTTTTTGATAATAAACTCGCTTCCCCGATAGCTGGTGATACTCTTAATACTACAGTCTTGCGTCGCGGTGAATACCCGCTAACCCGCTATGTCTATCTAGTCACTGCTGGTGATATAACTCAACCTCAAGCCAAGCTCATAGACACTATGCGCGGAGAAGATGCGGCGGCTGTATTAGATAAGCATGGGTTGTTGGGGATTTAGGCTATTGCGCGCGCCATGGCGGCTTTGGCTTGTAGAAGAGAGCTATCGAGCATATTGATCATGCCGTCTTTGTCTTTTTCGCTGAATAACACCAGGTTCTGAGCCACTAGGGGTTTTTTTCTTCCAAGTTTTCTGTTTAAGATATTTAAGAAAAAGGCTTTACCATTAGGTAAAGCTTCAATTGGATTTACAATCCAAGAACCAGTCAAACCCAGCCTGGTGGTTTTATCATCTTTCATTAAATCACCAATCTTGCCAGAGCTTAATATATCGCTAATTTGCTCAAGCTGTAAGGCAACAAAAGCCCTTGCTATTAGTTCTGCTGGATTAGGACTTGTTAGTTTTAGTGCTTGTTCAAACGCTTCGCGATAACTAGGTTCCTCTCTTTTTTGTTTTGCTAATAATTTTCGTATAGCTGTAACACCAATCTTTGCATTTTCAACAGTTAAAGGCTTAGTAACCCCAAGATTTAAATTAGTGCTTGCAAGAGCTTCATTTAAAGTATCAAGGCTTTGCTTTGCTTTGCTTGAATCGGTGGCGTTTAATTGTTTTTCCAATCTATTAAACCTTCCACTCAAACCATCCTCTAGTACATTACTAGAAGCTAATAGTTTTTCGAGATTTTGCTCGCCTGGGGCATCAAGAGTGGTTACAAGTTTATTAGTCTCAGCCTTTACTTGGGTAGCACCTATCTCAGTGTTGCTTACTTTTGCGAACTTGCTATCACCCTGGTAGTCTTCGCAGTAGCCAATATTAAAACCAGTACCACAAACAAGACCAACAGCATTTTCTCCTAGTTGAACACCTGATTTAGCATCTTCACCGGCAAGACTAGCAGAGCTGCTTGCCACAAGAACAGTATCGTTAGTAGTGTTTTGGCTTATGGTTATTGTATCTGGATGATTTGGTGTTGCAGTTTGGCGTAGGTCATCGCGATAAACGATATTATATTTTTTTGAACCAAGAGCCGTTTTAGCTGCAGAGTTGGTTAGCTCGAGGAAGTTGTAAACACGATTGTGATCACTGGGATTATCAAGAGAGCCAGGAGGCATGGTTTCGTATTCGGGTCCATCAAGAGCAATAGTGGACCCGTGGTCGAGGTTTCTTAAATAATGATCTCCAGGGCTATAGAAACCATCATTGTCCCTCAGCCGGGTATCTGCTATTTCAGGATTTGGCGTTTTGCCACTTAAAGGAAAACCACAGATACTATCTATCATTGGCAAAATGTTTTGTCCGACATTATTAGCGGCAGTGATAAAAATTTCTTTGACTTTAGCTATAGCCAAGAACATGTCGCGGACTTCATTTTGTTGCTTTTCTAAACTCTCTGCCGTTTGATCTTTAGCTTCGGGTTTTTTGTTTAGCTTGAATCCTGTTTCAACAAGCGAACCATCATCTAACTTGGCGATAATATTCGCGCCAGAGCCGCCGATTTTGACTCCGAGGGCCGCTCGTTTATTACCTTGTAGTTTCTCTTTTAGCGTTTGCTCAAATTCATTGAGTTTGCGCGCATAAACATTTGTACTCGTATTCACAAGTCATAATCTTATCTTATTTAAGGTTTGTATAATATTATAATTTTATTATAACCCTCGCGGGCTGGGGGCTTTTGAAATAGCAATTCAAAAGCCTATGTTTGTGGATACAAGGTTTTGAATAATCTATAACAACCCCGCATTTCTCAGCACCACTCTAGCGTTACGCTGCAATCCCGATAGCTTAGCGCGCATCAGCGGCGTGCCAGCAAAGCGCTGGCGAAATTCTTCTTCGGTTTTGAGTGCGAGTACAGAAGGCAGATGCAACCAATGTCCGACCCCAGCTTCAGGGTGGAACTCGGGAAATATTTTAGATTTAGCCGCGGCAAGTTCGCGCGCGTATAGCTCTGCTGAATGCGTAGCACCAGCGCGCAGCTTAGCATTATAAGGACAAACATCTTGGCAGATATCACAACCGAAAACCCAATCACCTATTCCTGCTTGCAACTCTTGAGGAATCTCAGCGCGGTTCTCGATAGTGAGGTAGCTTATACATTTGCGCGAATCTAGTATACCGTTGTGCTGATCGCTAAGATCACCGCTGTAATTAAGCGCTCCAGTCGGACAAGCCGTGATACAGCGAGTGCAAGCGCCGCAAGCCATAGCGCTCATATGCGGCGAGCCATCAGGGTCTGGCTCGAATTCTATATCGGTAATAAGTTCGAGTATGAAGTTATAAGACCCTTGCGCGCGCGATATCAGCAGTGTGTTGCGTCCTTGGAACCCGAGTCCAGCAGAAGCTGCGAAGGACTTCTCTAGTAGTGGCACAGCATCAGTAAAAAACCTGGAATGCAAAAACAAATCTTTAAACTCTTGTTGCAGTAGTTTGACTTTGGCGCGCAGCACCTTATGATAATCACGCCCAACAGCATAAGCAGAGACTCTGCCCCAGTCAGGGCCCGGCTTGGGCGGCGCCGGCGTGTAGTAGCCAGCAGTTAGCATAATGATGGTGCGCGCCTCAGCGACTAGCGCCTGAGGTCTTGCGTTCACTGGATTATCACGCAAAAGATATTGCATATCCGCTGCGTAACCCTGCTCGCGCCACTCGAGGAATTTAGCCTCAGCTTCTAATAAGGGTTTAGCCGCGATAAATCTAATATCGTTGAAGCCGAGACTAAGAGCAGCGGCTTTAAGATCTTGGCTTAGAGACTTGGCGCTAATCAAGCAACCACTCCACCAAATTAAGACTCTCAACACCCTCTTGCTCAGATCTAGGCAGCTCGTCCAAAGACAGTACTAACTTGGGGTAGTTATCCTCTATCTCAAATAGCGGCCGGAACTCACGTTCACGCACTTCCTTAGAAGCGAGCAGATAAGTCACTTGGACGTATAATTTGCGTCCGGCTTTAGTCGCAATAAAATCCACTTCGTAGCCGTTGAGTTTGCCTATGCTGACCTCATAACCGCGGCGCCTTAGCTCCTGATAGACTATATTTTCCAAATAATCAGGAATATCATCTTCTCTATATCCGAGCAGAGCATGTCTCAAGCCCAGATCTGCAATGTAATATTTCTCATGGATCTCTAGATGTTTTTTACCCTTAATATCGTAGCGCTGCACTTGATCGATCAAGTATGCCGCACGCAAAAATGCCAAATAATTCTGCACTGTCGCCACGCCCATATTGATGCGCTGTGATTTTAAATAGTCAGCTAGCCTCTTGGCAGAAAAAGTACTGGCTATATTGTCAAAAGCAAATTTAACAATAGTCTTAAAAGAACTAATATTGTTACGCAGCTCGTGACGCGCGACCACGTCCTTAAGCAGTATGGTATCGAGCATGGCATCAAGAAGCGGATAGAGAGCCTCTTCTGTAAGCGGGTACTGATGCAGCGCCGGCATGCCACCATAGCGTAAATAATTAGCGAATTCTTCTTTACTATGCTCAGCATTACGGAACTGCAAAAACTCAGCATAGCTTAGCGGCAAGACTCGAATTTCTATATATCTACCAGTAAGAAAAGTCGCGAGCTCTGAAGAGAGCAGAGTAGCGTTCGAGCCAGTGATATAAATATCCCAACCACCCTTGGCTAAATATGAGCGTAAGGTCTTCTCCCACTCAGATATTTCTTGCACCTCATCGACAAATAAATATTTTTGCTTAGCTTTAGTGGATTTGCTTTTGATATAAGTATCGAGATCGCGGTAATCTCTAATCGCATCAAACTTAAGCAGCTCTTTATTGATGTAAATGATATCCGTGGCTTTGACTTTGTGTTTCGCTTTAAGCTCAGCAATAACTTGCTGCATAAGATAGCTTTTGCCGGAGCGGCGCAGGCCGGTGATGACTTTAATCACTGGCTTATTAATATAGTCCTTAAGTTGGCGCCAATATATTGGTCTTTTGATTAAATTAGCCATTTTCTATATACAGAAAATATACCACAAAATTGCCATTAGTTTTCTGTATGTGAACAATAATTAGGTGTTTTATTGACAAATTCTTATAGTAACGCTAGTATATTATCTGATGTCAAGTTCCGTCACCCATCCTGCTGTTGGTCTTGCAAGGCAAGCAGGCCAATTAATCATGCGGCGATTGAATAACCCCGCAACTTTAGCTATTCAGTACAAGCCAGACAGAAGTCCAGTTACCGGAGCTGATAGAGAGGTGCATGACATGCTTG
>Ga0172372_10006609_pt1 | contig 15794 bp, 7 predicted proteins | sample LakKiv5m_2_FD_114544 | JGI IMG/M metagenome (GOLD analysis project Ga0172372, IMG submission 114544) | Freshwater microbial communities from Kabuno Bay, South-Kivu, Congo - kab_092012_9.5m | ecosystem: Environmental > Aquatic > Freshwater > Lake | place: Democratic Republic of the Congo...
CACCGAGTTGCCCGGCCTCGTCCTCGACGAGGGCCAGGCCCGCGTCGTCGGCGCCTGGAAGGCCTCGCGCACCACCCCGGGCTACATCGGCGAGGGGTACCTCACCGACGAGAACGAGGGCAAGGGCGCCAAGACCGTCTCCTTCACCCCCGCGCTGCCGCAGTCCGGGCGCTACGAGGTGCGGCTCGCCTACACGTCCGCCGCCAACCGCGCCTCCAACGTGCCCGTCACGATCCTCCACGCCGACGGCGAGGCCACGGTCACCGTCAACCAGCGCACGGCCCCGCCCGGCGGCGAGCGCCTGCTGTCACTGGGGCAGTTTCGCTTCGAGAAGGACGGCCAGGGCTACGTGCTGATCTCCAACGAGGGCACGGACGGCTATGTGATCGTGGACGCCCTGCAGCTGCTGCCGCTCGACGCGCGCGGGGAGGGGCCCGCCGCCGTGCCGGCCCGCGCGGATCCCGCCGCCGCGGAGCGCGCCGCCGAACTGCGCCGGGTCGAGGCGGAGCTGAAGCAGCTCGCCGCGTCCGGCCCGCGGCGGCCTCTGGCGATGAGCGTGCGCGAGGCCACCGGGGAGATCGGCGACACCGAGATCCGCGTGCGCGGGATCGCGCGCAACCTCGGGCCCAAGGTGCCGCGCGGCTTCCTCGCCGTCGCCCATCGCGGCGAGGCCCCGAGCTTCCGGCCCGACGAGAGCGGGCGCCGCGAGCTGGCCGACTGGATCGCGGACCCGGGCCACCCGCTGACCGCCCGCGTGACCGTCAACCGCGTCTGGGCCTGGCTGCTCGGCGAGGGCCTGGTGCGGACGGTGGACAACTTCGGCACGACCGGGGAGGCGCCGACGCACCCCGAGCTGCTCGACCACCTCGCGCTGCGGTTCACGGCGGACGGATGGTCCGTGAAGGCGCTCGTGCGGGAGATCGTGCTCTCCCGCGTCTACCAGTTGTCGTCCGTGCCGCCGCCGGGCGCGGCGGAGCGCGATCCCGCGAACCGGCTCCTGTCGCACGCGCGGCGGCGGCGCCTGGAGGCGGAGGAGATCCGCGACGCGCTGCTGCTGGCGGCGGGCCGGCTCGACGCCGCGGTGGGCGGGCCGAACCTCGGCGCGACGCCGCCGGCGAGCGAGTACGGGTTCGTCTTCGCCGACCTGCGGCGAAGCGTCTACACGCCCGCCTTCCGCAACCGCCGCCCGGACCTCTTCGAGGCCTTCGACTTCGCCGACATCAACGCGCCGCTGGCCCGCCGCCACGCGACCACGGTGGCCCCGCAGGCGCTGTTCCTGCTGAACCACCCGTTTGTGATCGAGCAGGCGCGGCACGCGGCCGGCCGCCTCGCGCGGGAGACGCCCGCGGCGGACGACGACGCGCGTTTCGCGCACGCCTGCCGCATCATCCTCGGCCGGCCCCCGCGGGCGGGCGAGGTGGCGCTGGCCCGCGGTTTCCTCGCCGGTGTGCCCCCGGGCGAGCCGGCGGCCGCGGCGTGGGCGCAGCTGGTGCAGGCGCTCTTCGCCAGCGCGGATTTCCGTTACCTCGACTGACCCGCCGATGAACCCTCCCTTCCCCCTCTCCCGCCGGCAGGCCCTCAGCCGGTTCGCCTGCGGCTTCGGTTTCCTCGCCCTGGCCGGCCTCGCGGCTCAGACCACGGGCCGCCCCGCCAACCCCCTCGCTCCGCGCCCCGGCCACCACCGCCCGCGCGCCAAGCGGGTCATCTTCCTGTTTATGGGCGGCGGCGTCAGCCACCTCGACAGCTTCGACTACAAGCCCGCCCTCTACGCCAACGACGGGCGGATGCTCGAGTTCCTCGACCAGCGCGCGATCGCCAAGACCGGCGCCGGCGCCACCGGGCGGGTGATGAAGCCGCTCTGGGAATTCCGCCAGCGCGGCCAGAGCGGCCGCTGGGTCTCGGAACTCTTCCCGCACCTCGCCCGCCACGCGGACGACTACTGCGTGGTCCGCTCGATGCACACCGAGGGCGTCGCCCACGGCCCCGCCACGCTTTTCCTCCACACCGGCGCCACCAACCAGCTGCGGCCCTCGATGGGCTCGTGGGTCACCTACGGCCTCGGCGCCGAGAGCGAGAATCTCCCCGCCTTCGTCTCCCTCAGCCCGACCCTCGCCAACGGCGGCCCGCGCAACTACGGCAGCGGTTTCCTCCCCGCCGTGTTCCAGGGCACCGCCCTCGGGCGCAGCGGCCAGAAGGCCGCCGAGGCCGCCTTCCGCCACGTGCGCCACCCGGACCTCTCGCCCGAGGCGCAGCTCCGCCAGTTCGAGCTCATCCGCGGCCTCAACGGCGACCAGCTCCGCGCCCGCCCCGGCGACCGCGAGCTCGAGGCCCTCGCCCATTCCTACGAGCTGGCCTGGCGCCTCCAGCGCCACGCCCCCGACGCCCTCGACCTCTCCCGCGAATCCCCCGCCACGCTCGCCCTCTACGGCATCGGCGAGGAACCCACCGACGACTACGGCCGCCAGTGCCTGATGGCCCGCCGCCTCGCCGAGGCCGGCGTCCGCTACATCCAGGTGAACTACTCCGACAACACCAACAACCCCGCCTGGGACCAGCACTCGAATATGCCCAAGCACCTCGACCACGCCGTCCGGGTCGACAAGCCCGTCGCCGGCCTGCTCGCGGACCTGAAGGCGCGCGGGCTCCTCGAGGACACGATCGTCTGGTGGGGCAGCGAGTTCGGCCGCACGCCCTACGCCGAGCGCAACGGCACCGGCCGCGACCACAACCCCACCGGCTTCTCCGTCCTCCTCGCCGGCGGCGGCTTCAAACCCGGCTTCGCCTACGGCGAGACCGACGAGTTCGGCCACTTCGCGGTCGAGAACAAGGTCCATATGCACGACCTGCACGCCACCATCCTCCACCAGCTTGGCCTCAACCACGAGCAGCTCACCTTCCGCCACGACGGCCGCGATTACCGCCTCACCGACGTCCACGGCCGCGTCGTCCACGACCTCCTCGCCTGACCCGCCCCCGATGCGCCTCCCCCGCCTCCTGTCCGCCCTCTTCCTCGCCACTGCGCCGCTCGCCGCCGCCTCCCCGACCGACCAGTCCGGGGTGCCGCTGGAGGTCGACGCCCCGCGTCCCGGCCTCGCCAAGATCGTGCTCCTCGCCGGCGCCCCCAGCAGCAAGCCGATGGCCCACGAGTACTTCGCCGGCTGCGCGCTCCTCCTCGAATGGCTCCGGCTCCAGCCCGGTGTCTGGCCCGTCCTCGCCCGTGGCTGGCCCCGCGACGAGCGCGTCCTCGAGGGCGCCCGCAGCGTGGTCTACTTCGGCGACGGCGGCGGCAAGCAGCCCTTCGCCGACCCGCGGCGTTGGGCCGTCCTGCAACGGCTGCTCGACGGTGGCGCCGGCCTCGTGCTGCTGCACCAGGCGATGGACTTCCCGGCGGGCCCGGACGGCGCCGCGATCCGGGGCTGGCTCGGCGCGGTGTACCACAGCGACATCGGCAGCCGCGGGCACTGGGATATGGAGTTCAATGACATCCCGGCCCACGAGGTGACGCGCGGCGTGCGGCCGTTCGCCGCGCCCGCGGACGGCTGGCTCTACAATTTGCACTACGCGCCGGCCGGGGTCACCCCGCTGCTGCGCGGCGCGGTGCCGGACAAGTCCCGCTCCACTGCGGACGCGAAGCGACATATGGGCCGGGCAGAGGTCATCGCGTGGGCGCACCAGCGACCCGGCGGCGGCCGCGGGTTTGGTTTCACCGGCGCGGACCTGCACCGCAGCTGGACCTACCCGAGCCAGCGCACGCTGGTGCTCAACGGCATCCTCTGGAGCGCCGGCCTGCCCGTGCCCGCCGGCGGGGTGCAGGTCGACCTCGATCCCGCGGCGCTCGAGCGGAACCTCGACGACAAGCCGGCGCCCGCCCCCGCGAAGCGCCCCGCGAAGGCGGCGGCGAAAAAGACCGCGCCCTGAGGCCGCGGTCCGCTCCCCGCCCGTGGGCCCCGTTCCCCGCCGCCGCTTTCTTGCGGGCTCCGTGCTGGCGCTGACCGCGCGGGCGGCGCCCGCCCCGGCGTCCCTGCGGATCGGGCAGATCGGCACCACCCACGCGCACGCGGCGGGCAAGCTCGCCGCGCTCCGGCGTCTCCCGGCGCACTTCGAGGTCGTCGGCGTGGTCGAGCCGGATCCGGCGCGGCGCGCGGCGCTCTCGGACCACGCGGCGTACCGCGGCCTCCCGTGGCTCACGGAGGAAGCGCTGTTCGCGACCCCGGGCCTGCGCGCGGTCGCGGTGGAGACCGTGGTGGAGGACCTCGTGCCGACGGCGCGCCGCTGCGTCGCGGCGGGCCTGCACGTGCACCTCGACAAGCCCGCCGGCCCCTCGCTGCCGGCGTTCCGGGAACTGCTCGCGGCCGCGGGCGCGCGGGGCCTGACGGTGCAGCTCGGCTATATGTTCCGCTACAACCCGGGCTTCGTCTTCCTGCGCCGGGCGGTGCGCGAGGGGTGGCTCGGGGACATCACCGAGATCTCGGGCGGCATCGGCAAGCTGGCCGACGCGGCCGTGCGGCGGGACGCCGGGCGCTTCGCCGGCGGCGGGATGTTCGAGCTCGGGTGCCACCTCGTGGATCAGGTCGTCTCCCTGCTGGGCCCGCCCGCGGCGGTGAGCGGGCATTCCCGCCGGCTGGGGCCGCGGGGCGATCCTTTTGCGGACAACCAGCTCGCGGTCCTCGAGTACCCGCGGGCGCTCGTGACCATCCGGTGCAATCACACCGACCCCTTGGGCAACGAGCGGCGCGGGTTCGCCGTCACCGGCACGCGGGGCACGGCGGAGCTGCGGCCGCTGGAGCCGCCGCGGCTGCGGCTGGGGCTGGCGGAGGCGCGGGAGGGTTACCGGCGGGGCTTCCAGGAGGTGGAGTTGCCGGCCGCGGCCGGGCGTTACGACGGCGAATTCCTGGACCTCGCGGCGGTGATCCGCGGGGAACGATCCCTCGCGTGGGACGCGGCGCACGACCTGGCGGTGCACGCCGCGGTCCTGCGCGCGTCCGGGATGACCTGAGCGCGGAATCCGTCCCGCCTCAGTCCAGCGGCTGGGGCTCGAAGTCGGACGAGCTTACCCAGCCGGCCTGGAGCTTCTCGCCGCGCCGGTACCGCTCGTAAAAACCGACGTGCGCCGCGTTGGAGTGCAGGTAGCGATCGAAGACCTCCCCCTGGCCGAACATCCGCGGGTCGCCCTGCGCCTTCAGCCGCGCGTGCATCTCCTGTTGCAGCGCCGCGCGGCTCGCGGCGCGCGCCGGGTCCGCGGCGAGGTTGCGGACGCAGTCCGGGTCCGCGCGCAGGTCGTAGAGCTCGACCGGCGGGCGCTTCCCGAAGCAAAGGTCCCAGAACGGATCGCGGCCCGTGCGCCGGCGCGCCTCGAGGATGAAGGTCTTCGTCGCGCCCGCGTCCACGTTCAAGTAGCCGGTCTCCGGGTTGCCCGCCGGCCAGCGCGAGGGCTCGAAGTTCTCCAGGTAGAGCAGGCCCGCCTTCACCAGCCCGCGGATCGGGTAGCCGACGTCGTTCGGCCGGCCGATGTCGTGGCGCTCCATCCCGACGAGGGCAAAGTCGCGGCCCGGCACCACCTGCCCGGAGCGGTCGCTCCGGAAGATCGGGGTGAGGCTGACGCCCGCGAACTCCGCCATCCCGGCGCGCTCGCGGGAGAGGCCCGCCACCTCGAGGAAGGTCGGCGCGAGGTCCACGAAGCTCACGTGATCGTCGACCACGCGCCCGCGCCCGGCGATGCCGGCCGGCCAGCGGATCGCCAGCGGGACGTGGTTCGAGAAGGCGTAGGCGGTGCCCTTGCCGCGCGGGAACGGCATCCCGTGGTCGGAGGTCACGACCACGAGGGTGTTCTCGAGCAGGCCGCGCGCCGCGAGGCTCTCGAGCATCCGGCCGAGGTGGCGGTCGAAGTGCTCCACCTCATAGGCGTAATCGAGCATATCGTGGCGGATGGTCTCGTGATCCGGCCAGAAGGCGGGGACGCGGTCGATGTCCTCGAGGCGGCGGCCGCCCTTGCGCACGCCGGAGCCGAACTCGTAGCCGCGGTGGGGTTCGATCGCGCCGTACCAGAAGGCCCAGGGTTTGCCCGCGGGCGCGGCGGCGAGGAAGTCCTCGAAGTTGGCGGCGTAATCGGCGTTGCCGATGCCGGTGGTCGGCGGCGCCGCCTTCCGCGCGTTGAAGGCCGGGCCGGTCATCTGCCGCGGCTTCCCGGCGGCGTCGCGGGCCACGCCGGGGCCCCAGCCCTTGGTGGTGTGGCCGACGAACCATCCGTGCTCCGCCAGCGCCTCGCCCCAGCCCTTGAACTCCGGCGGGAAGAAGCAGAGGTGGTTCGCCGCCTCCTTCAGTTGCCACGAGTTGCGCCCGGTGAGGATCGCGGCGCGCGACGGCGCGCACTTGGCGTTGGGGGTGTAGGCGTGGCGGAAGAGGAGGCCCTCACGCGCGACGCGGTCGAAGTGCGGCGTGCGCACCCAGGGCGTGCCGTAGGCGCCGGCGTGCGCGCCCCAGTCGTCCGCGATCGCGAACAAAATGTTGGGCGGGGTCGCGGGCGCGGCGCCCCGGAGGTGAGCGGCGAGGGCGAGGACCAGCAGGGGCAGCAGGCGGGCGGGGTTCATCCCCGTACCGTGGCGCGCCGCCGCCGGGTTGTGAACCGAAATTCCGGCGTGCGCCCGCGCGCCGGCCCGGAGCGGCGCGCCCGACATCGGCCTTGCGTTCGCCTTCGCGGGCGTTGGCGTCCGGGGATGTTCCGCCGCCTTGTCCTCCTGGTCCTCGGGGTCGCCTCGCTCCTGCCCGCGCAACCGGTGCCGCCCGCGCAGACGTATGTCGCCGACCTCGCCGCGGGGGTGTTCCGGGCGCCGGCGGACGCGGCCTTCAATCTCGGGGCCGGCTACACGCTTGAGGGTTGGTTCCACCTCACGGGTCCCGCCCCCTACGGCTGGCTGTTGGGCAAGGGGCTGGAGGCTTCCGGGGTCGATCCCTTCATCGGATTCGCGCTGCAGCTCAACCGCACGGGCACCCACCTGCTCTTCGCCAGCTCCACTGGTGCGCCCGGCAGTTATCGCGAACTGGAGGCGCCCGCCCCGCTTCCGATCCGTCGCTGGCTGCACCTCGCCGCGGTGGTGGATCAGGGCACGGTGAATCTCTATCAGGACGGCCGGCTCGTCGCCTCCGGACGCACCGCGGGTCCGCCGGCCGCGCAGACCGCGGTTCCCTTCGGGGTCGGACAGGCGTTTTTGCCCAACGGATCCGGCAATTACCCGCGCCCGGCTGCCTTCGCGCGCCAGGTCCGCGTGTGGAACGTCGCCCGCACCGCCGCGCAGTTGCTGGCCGCCGCCGGTCAGGCCTTGCCCGCCGAGCGCGCGGGTCTGGTCGCCTTGTGGCCGTTGGATGATTCCGCGGGGAACAACGCCCGCGACACCTCGGGTGCCGGCCGGAATCTGGCCACGTCCGCCATCGCGGCGCGGCGCACCCTGATCGTGGACAACGGACCCTTTTTCCAGAGCACGCACACGGCGGTGGCAGACGGCATCTTGGACAACGTGGTGGATTCCCACGTGCTCGATTTCGACGGGGATGGCGACCTGGACGCGGTTTTCGTCCAGATTCACAACCCGCCGACCATCCCCGAAACCCGCACCCGCCTCCGCGCCTTCCGCAATGACGGGGGCACGTTGGTGGACGCCACGGAGGCCGTCCTGGGCAACGTGACGATGGTGCATCCCCGGCACGGCGCGGTTGCGGACTTCGATGGCGACGGGCGTCAGGATCTGCTGGTGATCGGCCACGGCTCAGACACCCCGCCCTTTCCCGGCGAGCAGGCTACGCTGCTCCTGGTGCGCCCGGGTGGCCGGTTGGTGAATGAGACGGCCGCCCGCCTGCCCGCCCGCACCTCCTTCGCGCACAACGTCGCGGTCGGGGATATCGATGGCGACGGGGACACGGACATCTACCTTTCCAACGTCAACGGGGGAGACACGGGTCCGCGGTTTCTCCTCAACGACGGCCGCGGGTTCTTCGCGGAGGCCACCGATCGCATCCCGGCCGATATCGCGAACCGCACCCGCGGGCTCAACTACACCGCCTCCGCGCTCGTGGATGTCGATGCCGACGGGTTTCCGGATCTCGTGCTCGGGACCGGCGGTCCCGACGAAAACGCCCTCCTGCTCAACGATGGCCGGGGCCGCTTCCGGGCCGTGCCCGGTTTCACCCTGCCGCCGAAGATCCTTGGGGTACGAAGCGTCACCGTCTGCATCCACGCGGGGGACTTCAACGGCGATGGCGCTCCTGATCTCCTGATGGGGACCACGGGTGGCTCGGAGCGTCTGCTGGATGGCCGCGTGATCGACGGGTACAGCGTCCCCGGCCTGCAGCTGCTGCTTAACCGGGGGGACGGCACGTTCTACGACGCTTCGGGCGGGTCCGGGATCAACTTTGGTCCGAATGATGCGTGGGTGGAGTGGGTCCGGTTGGCTGATTTTGACGGAGACGGGCGTACCGATCTCCTGACCAACATCGCGACCCTCGACTATTCGGGCCGGGTGCACCGGATCTTCCTCAACCGCGGTGCAGCTCGGTTCGTCGAGGCCACGGACGCCTTCCAATTGCCCGTCTCCGTGGGCTCCGTGGGGATTTACGCGGCGGACTTCGACCGCGACGGGCGCGTCGATATCCTTTCCGCCGCCTCGTGGCGGGTCTCCCTCTCCCGCGGCCTCAAGCTGCTCGACCGCTCCCTCTTCCTCCCCACGCCTGACGATCCGGGGCGGCTGGCGAACCTGAGCGTGCGCACGCGGGCGGGCACCGGGGACCAGACGCTGATCACCGGCTTTGCGCTGGGCGGCGGCGCCGAGGCGAAGCCCCTGTTGGTGCGGGTGGTCGGCCCGACGCTCGCGGCCTTCGGAGTCGAGGGCGTGCTGGCCAATCCGGGCGTCGAGATCGCCCCGCTCGGGGCGGCGCGCGTGGCCGGCAACGACGACTGGGGCGGGACCGCCGCGCTGCGGACGGCGTTCGCGTCCGTCGGGGCCTTCCCCCTCGCGGACGCCGCGAGCCGCGACGCCGCGCTGGTGTTCTCCCCGCGTCCGGGCGCCTACACCGCGACCGTGACCGGCGCCGACGCCGGTTCGGGCGTGGCCCTGGTCGAGGTCTACGATGCGGGGACGGGCAACGCGCCGCGGCTCTCCAACCTCTCCGCGCGCACGCTGGTCGGGTCCGGCGCGGACGCCCTCTTTGCGGGGTTCGTGGTGAACGGCAACGTCCCGCGCCGCCTGCTGGTGCGCGCGGTGGGGCCGACGCTCGGGGCCTTCGGGGTCGGCGGGGTGTTGGAGGACCCGGTGCTGGCCCTGCGTCCGCTCGGCGCCGACGGCGACGTGGCGCGCAACGACGACTGGCGGGGCACGGCCGCGCTGAAGGCCGCGTTCGCCGCGGTGGGCGCTTTCCCGCTGACGTCGGACTCCAGCCGTGACGCGGCCCTCGTCATCGAGCTGCCGCCGGGGGCGTACACCGCCGCGGTGTCCGGCAAGGCCGGTGGCACCGGCGTGGCCCTGGTCGAGATCTACGAGCTGCCCTGACGCTGGCCGCGGAGCGGCGACACCGGGGCGGGTTCGCCGCCCCGGGCCCATTGGGCTGAACCCGCGCTCAGAACTCGCGGCGCACGCGCATCAGGCCGGAGATGCCCAGCGCGCCGGCACCGTAGACGCGGTCGTCGAAGCCCAGCGCCCGGTGGCCCATCGCCGGCGGGCGGGAATCGAAGACGTTCGTAATGCCCACGGTCACGGAGGTCTTGCGGAAGCCGCGGTAGGTGATGGACGGGCTCACCACCGTGAACACGTTCTCGCCCCAGCCGGCGGCGGTCCAGTTGTCGTTGAAGTACTTCCCGACCACGTCGGCGACCACGCGCGCGCTCCACGCCCGGTGGCTCCAGCTGAGGCTGTAGTTGTAGCGCCACTCGACGTCGAAGGCCAGGCCGGTGTTGTCGAAGAACCCGCCGCCCGTGCCCGCGTCGGATCCCTTCTTGAGTACCTGGCTGGCGGTCGCGTCGAAGGTGAAGGTGCCGAGGCGGGTGTTGCGGAGGCCGTAGCGCAGCCCGTAGTCGAGGCCGCGGTAGAGTTGGAAGCCGAGGTTGCCCGAGATGGTGCCGATGCGCGTGATGCGGCCGGGCAGGCCGTCCGCGCCCGTGGGCTCGCGGGTGATCTTGTCCGGGAAGAGCCGCCGCCCCTCCGCGCTGAGCAGGTAGGAGGCGCCGAGCGAGCTGATCTGGTTGCGGATCTTCACGTCGAAGTGGTCCACGCTGAAGCTCAGGCCCTTCACCGCCGGCACCTCGAAGACGGCGCCGGTGTACTGCACCTTGCCCTCCTCGGGCTTCAGGTTCGGGTTGCCGCCGACGGTCGAGGGCATCTGGCGGGCGGCGTCGAGCGGCCGCAGCGGGTCGAGGAAGGCGGTGGTGGTGACGGCGCTGGACTGCGGCGCGTAGAGCTGCCCGAGGTCGGGGGCCTTGAACGATTCCGAATAGGAGCCGCGCAGGAGGACGCCGACGAGGCGGTTGGCGGGCAGGCGGAGCTTGGCGGCGACCTTGGGCTTGGTGGTGGAGCCGAAGTCGCTGTAGCGCTCGTGGCGGAGGGCGAGCTGGACGTCCAGCCAGCGCTGCACCGGCGCGGAGAGCTCGGCGTAGGCCGAGTGGCTGTCGCGGCCGCCGCGGTACGGGGTGGTGGCGGTGAAGCCGATGAAGTTGTTCGGCTCCGGATTGGAGCTCAGGTTGTCGTGGCGGAACTCGTAGCCGGCCGCGACCCCGGGCTCGCCGCCGCCGCTCCACGGCAGGCGCCGCAGCGTACCGGAGACCGAGGCGTCGAGGCTCAGGCTGTCGATCTTGCCGTCGAGCCCTCGCGACCGCGTGTAGAGCGAGCGCTCGATCTCCGGGTTCTCCGAGGGGCCGAAGGGGTTCCAGGCGGTGGCGCGCGTGGTGCCGTTGAGGGCCGCCTGCAGGTCGGAGGCCTTGATCAGGTCGGTGTCGCGCGTGGTCTCGTTGCGTCCGTAGCTGACGCCCGTCTCCCAGCTCCAGCCCTTCCCGGCGGTGCCGCGCAGGCCGGCCACCGTCGTGAGCGTGGTGCTGGCGACCTCGCGCTTCGGCAGGTAGCGCCCGCGGAAGACGTAGGGGAACGAGGTTGTCGTGGGTGTGAGCGAGAGGCCGGTGGGGTTGTAGGGGTTGGTCGCGGGCAGGGTGATGCCAGCGAGCGAGTTGGTGAAGCCGTAGGGCTGCAGGTCGTAGTGCGTCAGGCTGCGGCTGTAGAGGACGTTGGCAAAGCCGGTGACCCACGGCTGGAACCGGCGCTGCAGGCTCGCGTAGGCGCCGCCGCTCTCGCTCGAGGGGGCGAGCATCGTGACGTTCGCGAAGTCCTGCCGGTTCTCGTTGGTGAAGGCCGCCGTCGAGGTGCCGACGTACCGGAAGCTGGCCTTCGTCGGGTTGGCCACGCCGTCCGGCCCCTGCACGATGTAGAAGCCCGCCGCGGTGCCGAGGCCCGACGCCGTCGCCTGCGCCGCGGTCAGGCTCAGGTAGGACGGGTGGTAGATGGTGCTGTTCTGGTTGATGCCCTTCGGCCCGAGGTAGCGGTAGTCCGTGGTGGTGGCGCCGTAGTCCTTGATGAAGCTGGAATTCCGGGCCTGCAGCGTGAACCCGCCCGTGATCTCCCAGCCGTCGCGCGCGAGGCCCGTGAACACGCTGACCGTGCGCCGCAGGGTGTCGTGCCGGAAGGTGTTCGAGAGCGTGACGTCGACCGACGAGCCCTCGTAGTTCTTCTTCAGGATCAGGTTGAAGACGCCGGTGATGGCGTCGGAGCCGTAGATCGCGGAGGCGCCGTCCTTGAGGTACTCGACGCGTTCGATCGCGGACGACGGGATGCTGTTGAAATTGAACACCGTCTGCGGCGTGCCGCTGGCGCTGTTGGTGAGCGCGTAGGGGACGGCGCGGCGCCCGTTGACCAGGGAGAGCACGCGGTTGGAGCCGAGGCCGCGGGGGTTGATGGTGGCCGCCCCGGTGATGAAGGCGCCGGTGGTGAACTCGGAGACGCCGGTCGAGTTGTTGTAGGGGAGGCTCTGCATAAACTCCCCGAACGTGGCGTAGCCCTTGTCCTCGATGGCGGCGGCGGAGAAGGTGACGACCGGCGCGACCGTCTCGTAGTCGAGCCGTTTCACGCGGGAGCCGGTGACCTCGTAGGCCTCGAGCTGCTGGGGGGCGCCGGCGGGGGCGGCGGGCGGCGGGTTCTGGGCGAGGGCGGAGGTGCCGAGGGCGAGGGCCGCAAGGGTCGCGCGGGTCGGGAGGAGGCGGAGGTGCATCGGGTCGTGAGGGATGGCGTCAGCCGGGCCGTGGGGGTGCGCGATGGCAAAGGAAATGTGCGGTGCGCGAGGTGGGGCGCCCGGCCGCGGCCTGCCGCCAAGTTGCCTGAGCGCTTGCCAAAGCGGGTTTTCCGCTAGGATACGTCGATGACCACCTACCCAACCACCCCGGGGGGGCCGTCGCGCCCCCTCGCCGTGCTCGCCGCGGCCTCGCTGCTGCCCCTCCTTGTCCCCGCCTTCGCCGCGCAACCCGCCGCCACGCCCGCCGCCCCCGCGCGGGAGGGCGCCGAGGTGGTGCGGATGGAGGCCGTCGTCGCCACCGGCACCCGCTTCGCCCCGCGCACCGCGACCGAGTCGCTCGTGCCGATCGACGTCCTGAGCAACCTCGACCTCAACGTGGGCGGCTACACCGAGCCGGCCCAGATGCTCCAGGCGCTGGTGCCCTCGTTCAACTTCCCGCGGGCGACCATCGGGGATGGCACCGACCACATCCGCCCCGCCACGCTGCGCGGCCTCGCGCCCGACCAGACGCTCCTCCTGGTCAACGGCAAGCGCCGCCACACCAGCGCGCTGGTGAACGTCAACGGTTTCGTCGGCCGCGGTTCGGTCTCCATCGACCTCAACGCGATCCCCGGCTCCGCCATCGGGCGCATCGAGGTCCTCCGCGACGGCGCCGCCGCCCAGTACGGTTCCGACGCCATCGCGGGCGTGCTGAACGTGGTGCTCGACCGCACCCCGGGCACGGTGCTCAACGCGACCTACGGCTTCACCAAGGAGGGGGACGGCATCGTCCGCGAGGCCTCCGTCGCCCACGGCACGCCCCTCGGCGGCCAGGGCTTCCTGAACGTGTCGCTCTTCTCCCGGGAACGCGGCGGCACGAACCGCTCGCTCCCCGACACCCGGCAGCAGTACTTCGGCCGGGTCACGGCCACCGGCGCGCTCAACACGCTGAACGCCAACTTCAACTCGGGCCTCACGCCCACGACCGGCACGGGCACGGGGGCCGCGGCCACGCCGGCCACGACCTTCACCCTCGACCCCCGCGAGGCCTCCATCCCGCGCGTGAACCACTGGCAGGGCGACTCGGACACCCGCGACCAGGGCGTCTTCCTCAACGCCGAGCTGCCCCTCGACACCGGCACCACGGGCTACCTCTTCGGCGGCTCCACGCGCCGGGACGGCAAGTCCGCCGGCTTCTTCCGCCGGCCCGGTGACGACCGGACGGTGCGCGCGATCTACCCGAACGGCTTCCTCCCGAAGATCAATTCCGACATCACCGACAACTCGGTCGGCGGCGGCGTCCGCGGCCGCGCCGGCACCTGGAACTGGGACGCGAGCTCGGTCTGGGGCGCGAACGGCTTCGCGTTCACCATCACCGACACCGCCAACGCCACCCTCGGCGCCAACAGCCCGACCCGCTTCCGCGCCGGCAAGCTCAACTTCGGGCAGCTGGTGAACAATCTCGACTTCTCCGGCAAGGTCGACGCCGGCCTGCGCTCCCCGCTCCAGGTCGCCGTCGGCGCGGAATTCCGCCGCGACCGCTACGAGATCGAGGCCGGCGAGCCGGACTCCTACCGCGATGGCGGCGTGCGCGTGCTCGATGGCCCGAACGCCGGCGCCCTCGCCGCGCCCGGCGCCCAGGTCTTCCCCGGCTTCCGCCCGACCGACGCCACCAAGCAGAAGCGGAGCAACTGGGCCGCCTACGCCGAGCTCGAGGGCAAGCTGACCGAGACCTTCACCGGCACCCTCGCGGCGCGCCACGAGGACTTCACCGACTTCGGCGCCAAGACCACCTTCAAGGCCGCCGGCCGCCTCGCGCTCTCCAGCGCCGCCGCCCTCCGCGGCTCGGCCAGCACCGGCTTCCGCGCCCCCCACCTCGCCCAGCAGTGGTTCTCCTCCACCGCCACCAACTTCATCGGCGGCCTGCCCTTCGACAATAAGACTTTCCCCGTCGCCGACCCCGTCGCCCGCGTGATGGGCGCCAAGGCGCTCGAGGCCGAGTCCTCCGTCAACTACTCGCTCGGCGCGACCTACGCCGCGCGCGGGCTCTCGTTCGCCCTCGACTTCTACGAGGTCTCGATCGACGACCGCATCGTCCTCTCCTCGACCTTCATCGACCCGTCCGGGGTCACCCTGATCCGTGACTTCCTCGCCCGCAACGGGCAGCCCCAGGCGATCGGCGGCCGGTTCTTCACCAACGCCGTCGACACCCGCACGCAGGGCGTCGACCTCGACCTGCACTACACCATCCGCCCGACCGGCCTCGGGAAGATGACGTTCAACCTTGGGGCGAACCACAACCGCACCAAGGTCACGCGCGCCTCCGCCACCCCGGCCGCCCTCCAGGCGCTCACGCTCATCCCGCTGTTCGACGTCACCGAGCGCACGCGGATGGAGAAGGGCCAGCCCCGGCAGAACCTCAACCTGGCGCTCCGCTGGGAGCCCTCCTCCGCGTGGTCGACCCACCTGCGCCTCGTCCGCTACGGCGAGGTGACCGCCTCCGCCACCGACAACAGCGGCTGGGCCCAGGCGCGCATCGACGCGCTCGCCGGCGGCTACCAGGTCGCGTTCGAGCCCGCGGTGCCCAGCATCAGCGCCACCGGCGCCCCCGTGCCGACCACGCAGCGCCAGGTGCTGCAGACCTTCGGCGCGAAGTGGGTGACGGACCTCGAGGTGACCTACCGGATGGGCCGCCGGCTCACGGTGTCCGTCGGGGCGAACAACCTGCTCGACGTCTACCCGGAGACGAACATCCGCACGAACGCGGCGTTCCAGGGCAGCGACAACGCGGGCATCTTCCCGTACAACGGCATCTCGCCGTTCGGGTTCAACGGCGCCTTCTACTACACGAAGGTGGCGCTCCGCTTCTGAGCGGAGTCCCGGCGCGCGGGTGGGTTCCCGTGAACCCGCCCGCGCCTTCCGCTGGCGGCGCTCCCGCCGGGCGGGTTCAGTCCGGCATCCGGACGCCGTCGTCCGGGCACGCGAGGCGTTCGATGTCCTCCCGCCGCGCCGGGTAGGCCGCGGTCAGCGCGGCCCGGGTGCCGCCCTCGAAGCAGTCGGGCGTGAAGCCCGGGGCGAGGGTGCAGCCGTACAGGGCGTACAGGCCCCCGGGCACGAGGTGCCCCGCCTGCCAGACGCCCGCCGGGATCAGGTACTGGCTGCGGTGGCCGCGGAGCGGATCGGGGCCCAAAGTCACGTCCTCCGAGGAGCCGTCGGGTCGGAGCAAAATGAGCCGCAGCGGGTCGCCGGCGTAAAAGTGCCAGAGCTCGTCGCGGGTGAGGCGGTGAAACAGGGAGCGGCTGGGCGGTTCCTCGCAGTAGAGGCCGATCATCGCGGTGGCGGCGGGCACGCCGGGCGCGAGTTCGTGCGCCGAGCGGTAGGTCTGGGCGAAGAGGGTGCCCTCGACCGGCAGGGGCCTCAGGCCGTGGAGCTCGATCAGACGGCGGAGGGTCGGGTGCATCGCGCACGGTGCGCCGCGCGCCCGCGGCGCGCGAGACGGA
>Ga0172372_10006610_pt1 | contig 15793 bp, 15 predicted proteins | sample LakKiv5m_2_FD_114544 | JGI IMG/M metagenome (GOLD analysis project Ga0172372, IMG submission 114544) | Freshwater microbial communities from Kabuno Bay, South-Kivu, Congo - kab_092012_9.5m | ecosystem: Environmental > Aquatic > Freshwater > Lake | place: Democratic Republic of the Congo...
CACTTCGCTGAACAAGTCGAGCGGGAAGCGCGCGTACCACGGCGGTTCGAGCACAAGCAGGCGCGAATGCGGCAGATAGCCGTCCTTGTACAAGGTCAGGCGTCGCGTGCCGTACGAATCGAAAGGCGCTTCGTAGGGAGTGGTGCCAACGAGTTGGTTGTCGAGGCGCACCAGCGCTCCCGGCGGTTCGGACAAGACCATCAAGCGCCGATCGGCCGCGCAGGAGGTGGCCAAGCAGGCGAGCAGCACGCCCAGCGCCGGCGTGGTGGCGCTCGTTGCTGCCCGCGGATGACGCGGGACGCGCGTGCAGGCACTGGGTCGCGGGCTGGCTTGGTCCACCTTTTCGTTCTAGGCGGCGCCGCGGGTGCGGGCAAGGTGCCACTTTCAGAGCACCCGGAAGGTGCTGCGCAAAAGCGTAGCCACACCAAGGCGGTACCCACGCGCCTGGCTGGGGCCCATGCGCCTAGCCGGGGCTCGCGCGCCTGGCCGGGGCTCGCGCGCCTGGCCGGGGCTCGCGCGCCTGGCCGGGGCTCGCGCCCAGCGTCAGGTTGGCGGAGAGAGAGGGATTCGAACCCTCGGTACCCTTGCGGGTACACCGCCTTAGCAAGGCGGCGCGATCGGCCACTCCGCCATCTCTCCGCACGAGTGGGCGGAAAATGATACCCGCAGCCGGCCGCGCGAGGCAAGTTCGCACCCCTGTGCGGCCTTGCGAGCAGCGCTCCGAGGGGCTTGACCCGCTTGGGCGGCGAGGCGCGAGCTGCTTGGTCCTCGACTGGACGACTACAGCGCCGTCGCGCGGGCTTGCACGAAGGCGTAGAAGAACACCGCATCGGGGTCGTGGGCCACGATCTGCAGTTCCTTTTGCATGCCCTCGACCGTGGTCCGATCGACGCGGCCGGCCTTCTGCAGGCTTTGGGCACCCGAGAGCAGCAGGTCGGTCCAGTAGGCCAGGAACTCGGCGCGCTCCCCGGGAGCGCGGTTGTCGAGGTGGATGGGCTTGACCTCGCAGGCGATGTCGCGGAAGCCCACGGCCTGCAGCAGGTTGCCCAACTTGGCGCCCACGAAGGGATCGCCGCAAAGCTCGATCTGATGTTCGTTGAAGGCCTTCCAATAGTCGAGCGTGCGCGGGCTGTACGGCTCTAGGAAGAAGGTGGCGTTGAGCACCTCGGTCACCACGATCGGCGAGCCGGGCCGCAATACGCGCCGCGCTTCCGACAGCACCTGCATCGGGTCGGCTACGTGCTCGAGGATCCAGCACAAGAACGCCGAGTCGAAGCTGTCGGCTCCGAAGGCGAGCTTGGCCGCGTCGCCCTGGACCAGGTCCCAGCGCCCGCGCGCCCAGGGCAGCGACTTCAAATGCGCCGCGGCACGCGCGAGATTGGTGGGCGAAGCGTCGAGCCCCGTGACATGCAGGTCAGGGTGGCGACGCAGCAGGATGTCGGTCTGCGCGCCCACGCCGCAGCCGATCTCCAGCAAGCGCCGCGCGCGGCGCAACGGCAGGCCCTCGTGCACGCGCGGCTCCAAGAAGCGCGCCTGATGGTAGAGGCGGTCTTGTTCCGCGCCAGTGAAGCCGTGCAGGTAGCCGGCGGTCCCTGTCTTGTTCGAGCGCTGGGCCTCGCCGCGCTTGGTGGTGGAGGCCTTGGCGCGGGTGGTCTTGGCGGCGCTGGTCTTGGTGACGTTGGTCTTGGTGACGTTGGTCTTGCTGCTCGCCATGGCGGTCCTCGTGCGTGCGATGGTCGTCGTTCGAAGGCGGCGCCGCCTCAGATGGCGTGTGCTTGCAAGGCGGCGAGCGGCACGAGGTCCAGCGTCGCCTCGTGCGTCGCGGCCAGATCCACGCGCGGCGCGCAGCCACTTTCGTAGGCTTCCAGCCAGCGGTTCGCGCACAAGCACCAGCGGTCGCCGGGCTTCAGGCCGGGGAAGCCGTAGTGCGGAGCCGGAGTCGAGAGGTCGTTGCCGCGGCGCCGGGAAAACTCGAGGAACTCAGCGGTCACGACGGCGCACACGCTATGCACGCCCAGATCCTCGGGTCCGGTCTCGCAGCAGCCGTCGCGGAAGAAGCCCGTCAACGGAGCACGCGAACATTCGGCCAAGGGTTGGCCCAGCACGTTGCGGCCCTTGCGCCGGAATTCGGTGTCGAGCTTCTGGATCATCGTCGCGGCTGGTCCTTGCTTGATGGGCCTGTACGAGCGGTCTGTGCCGCGCGGCGCAGTTGGCGGAGGCGAGAGGATTCGAACCCCTGATGCCTTGCGGCATGGCGGTTTTCAAAACCGCTGCAATCGGCCACTCTGCCACGCCTCCAAGCCGCGCCGTCCGGGCCAAGCCCGGCGTGGCGCGCGCAGAGGATAGTCGAAGCCGCGCGGGCCTCCAAACCTCGCGTCGCGCGCGAGCCTTCCCGTCTAGGGACCGGGCGGCAGGGGATCGGGGCCGGACAGGTCGCTGCGCGCCGTATCCAGCACGCTCTCGGCCACGCGCAGTGGAGCCTTGGCGCGCAGCGCCAAAGCGAGGGCGTCGGAGGGACGCGCGTCGACCGGCCGCAGGTCCGCGCCATCCTGCGCCTGGAGGCGGATGCGGGCGAAGAACGTGTTGTTGCGCAAGTCGACGATGTCGACGCCGGCGATGCGCGCGCCGGCGGCGAGCACCAACTCGTGCGCCAGTTGGTGCGTCAAAGGCCGTTCCGGCGCGATGCCCGTCACGACGCGCCGGATCTCGGCCGCCTCGGACGAGCCGATCACGATCGGGAAGCCGCGCTCGCCGCGCGCCTCCTTCAGGTAGATGTGCTGCAGCTCGCTGCCGTCGCGGATGACGATGCGGCCGAGCACCATGTCGACCATCGCCTGCGGCACGTCGGCCTCCTCGTCCCCGTTCCCGTCCGTCGTCTCTTCGCGCGCCATCGACGCCACTATTCGGCCTTGGCGTGGCTTCTTGCAAGGGGCACGCGCGCCGATCGCTACACTTCGCCCGCGCACGCCAGCCGAGGACGACCATGCCGCACGACGATGCACGACCCGCCGGTGCCGGCTATCCGGACAATCCGCCTCTGGTGCGACTGTGGCGCGGCGAAGCGGTCGAGTCCCAGCACCGCGGTGCATGGTGCCTGGTCGACACGGAGGGGCGCGTGGTGGCGGGAGCAGGCAGCTTCCGCGCGCCGATCCACGCGCGTTCGTCCGTCAAGTGCCTGCAGGCGCTGCCTTTGCTCGAGAGTGGTGCCGCCGACCGCCACGGGTATCGCGAGGACGAACTGGCGCTGGCGCTTGCCTCGCACGACGCGGAAGAACAACACACGCGCCGCGTGGACGAGCTCCTGGCGCGCCTGGGATTGACGGTCGCCCATTTGCGTTGCGGACCACAGCCGCCGGGCAACTCCGAGGCGCGCGTGGCGCTCCAGGCGCTCGGGTTGCGGCCCACCGCGTTGCACAACAACTGCTCGGGCAAGCACGCCGGCTTCCTCGCCTTGGCGTTGCACCTCGGCGTGGCGCCCGAGCGCTACCTCGAGCCGGACTCGGCCGGCCAGCGCCTCGTGCGCGAGGCCGTGCTCGACATGGCGCGCCTCGAGGAACGCGAGCTTTCCACCGCCATCGACGGCTGCAGCGCGCCGACCTTCCGCCTGCCGCTGGTGGGCCTCGCCACCGCCTTCGCGCGCGTCTCGAACCCCATCGGGCTCGCCCCGGCGCGGCGCGCGGCCTGCGAGCGCATGCTGGCCGCCGTCGAGCGCCACCCGGAGTTGATCGCCGGTTCGAGGAAGCGCTTGTGCACGGACATCGCGCGCGCCACCGGCGGTCGCCTGTTCCCCAAGGTGGGCGGTGAAGCGGTCTACGCGCTGGGTGCGCGCGGCCGCGGCCTGGCCTTGGCCGCCAAGATCGACGATGGAGGCAACCGCGCGCTGCACGCCCTCGTGGTGGTGCTGCTCGAGCGCTTCGCGCTCGCCACACCCGACGAATTGGCGCGCCTCGAGCCTTGGCGCGAGCGCGTGCTCCTGAATTGGGCGGGCCTCGAAGTCGGGCGCACCGAGGTGCTGGCGTGAGCACGCTCGTCCGGCCGGCGCCGCTGCCGCTCGACGCGCACAAGGGCCTCGCCGGTCGCGTCGCGATCCTCGCCGGCAGTCGCTGGATGCGCGGCGCGGCCACGCTCGCTTGCCGCGCGGCGGGCCGTGGCGGAGCGGGCCTCGTCGCTTGCCTGGCGCGCGACGAGGAGGTCGCCAGTCAAGTTTTCTTGACAGCGCCCGAGTGCGTGGTCGAGGACTGCTCGGCGCGCGTCGTCGATGGCTTGCCCGCCGCGCTCGCGCGCCGAGCGCCGCATGCGCTGGTGGTCGGCTGCGGCTTGTCGCAGGACGCGATCGCGGCGGCCCTCGTCGAGCGGTCGCTCGAGTTCGATGGTGCGCTGCTGCTCGATGCCGATGCGCTCAACTTGCTCGCCGGACGCCTCGAGCGCCTGGCGCGTCGCGCCGCGCCGACCGTCTTGACGCCGCATCCCCTGGAAGCCGGGCGGCTGCTCGGGCGCGCCGAGGCCATCGGCTCCGATGAAGCCGCGCGCCTCGCGGCCGCGCGCGAATTGTCCGAGCGCAGCGGCGCCGTGGTCGTGCTCAAGGGCGCGGGCACCCTCGTGTGCCATGGTGCGCGCACTTGGCGCTCGTCGCGCGGCACGCCCGCGCTCGCCAAGGCGGGCACGGGCGACATCTTGGCCGGGTTGGCTGGCGCGCTGTTGGCGCGTGCGCGCAGCTTGCCGCGGCCGGGCTTCGACGCCCACGCCGCCGCTTGCCTCGCCGTCGAGCGCCACGCCATCGCCGGCGAGCTCGCCGAGGCGGCCCTGTCCCGGGAAGGTCTGGTGGCGGGGGACCTGCTTGACTTCCTGCCGGCCGCCGAGCGCGCGCACTTCTGACGCCGCTCCTCGTCCGTGCCGCGCGCGAAGGACGGCCCAAGGCGTGGATCGGCCGCGTGGAGGTGGGAGCGCGTGGTGGTAGGTGCAGGCCGCGGCGAGGACTACACTCAGGGGTCACACGCCATGGATGCCACCACCACGAGCTTGCCCCCGGGCGCCATCGAGACCCTCGACGACGGCATCGGCTTCGTCGCGCTGGTCGACCGCATGCAGACCGACCCCGCGTTGAAGGTCGTCAACGCCGCGCGCATCTCCTACGACAAGCAGAAGGCGTCCTTCGACGACAAGGACAGGAAGCTGTGCGAGTTCCTGTGGGCCCACGGCCACACTTCGCCGTACCGCCACTCGTTCTTCACCTTCCATTGGAAGGCGCCGCTCTTCGTGTTCCGCCAGGCCTTCAAGTACCAGGTCGGCTCCGGCTGGCGGAAGTACGAGGTCGACGGCGAGCCCGTGTCGCTCGAGGTGTTCGACGTGCTGTTCGACACCGACAAGGGCTGCAGCTGGAACGAGGTCTCCGGCCGCTATGTGCAGTGGGGGCACGAGTACCACATCCCCAAGGTCATGCGCGCGAATCCGCCGCACGGCAACAAGCAGAGTTCGCAGCCGCTGCCCGCGAGCTTCGACCACGAGCATGAACGCGGCTTGATGCGCGCCGAGTGCGAAGAGGCCTTCCGCCTGTACGAAGAGCGCATTCGCCGCGGCGTCGCCAAGGAGATCGCGCGCATGTGCCTGCCGCAAAACGTGTACACGCAGGCCTACTGGACGGTGAGCCTGCAGGGCGTGCTGCACTTCCTCGAGCAGCGCCTCGAGCCCGACGCGCAGTTCGAGATCCGCCGCTACGCGCAGGCGGTGGCGACCTTGGTGCGTCCCGAGCTCGAGCGGCTGGGCGTCGGCCAAGCTCCCGCGGAAGGCTGATTCGTGGGCGCCAAGCAAACCAACATGGGCGCGCGCGTGGTGCTGCGTGGCGCGGCGCTGGCCGCGCTAGTCGCGGGTGGCTGGGCGCTCTCCGGCTTCGCCAGCGGCGAACCGCGCCCGGTCGGGGCGGAGCGCGCGGTCGAACCGCAAGGTGCGAGCGAAGGACAAGGTGCAGCCGAGGCGCGCGCGCAGCTCGTGGCCGCGCTCGCCGCGCAATCCGTGCGCATCGACTTCGACGCCGGTTGGGCCGCCATTCCCTGCGAGGTCGTCGTGCGCGGCGATCTGCTCGAGTACCTGCTCGTCAACCGTTCCGGAGCCGCGCACGAGAGCATGTTCGCGACCGCGGTCACGCCCAGCGTGCTCAACGCGGCCCTGCTCGCCTTGGGCGCGACGCCGGGCGCCAACGCGCGTTGGGTGCCCAAGGATGGTCCCGAGGGCCGTCCGCTCTTCGACATCGTGCCGCCCTCGGGCGACGGGTTCTACCTGCATGTCGCCTGGCGTCGCGGCGAAGAGCTGCACTTCCACCGCCTCGAGGATCTGGTGCTCGATCGGGCCAGCGGCGCCACGCTGCGTCGCCAGAAGTTCGTGTACCTCGGTTCGCGCATGGTCGTCGCGCGCGAGGGAGCGCCGCCCGTGTTCGCCGCGGACATCGAGGGCAACCTCGTCAATGTCAGCTTCTTCGAGGCCGGCCACACCCTGCTCACCACGGCGACTCCCGAATGCGTGCGCCAGACCGTGTGGCTCCCCAACGGCTGGCTCCTGCCCAGCCAAGGCGATGCCGCGACCTTGCTCTTCGCGCGCGGACGCCTCGCGCAGCTGCCCGCCTCGCTCGCGGAGCAACTGGTCGATCTAGGCCCGCTGCAGGCGCCGGAGGCGCGCTGATGCGGGCTGGCGCGCACGCAGGGGCGCGCGCGCAGCTCGAGGCGCGCCTCGCGCCGTGGCGCCGAGCGGCCGCGTTCGTCGCGGCCTGCGCTTGCGTCTCCTTCGGCCTCGCCGCCTTCGTCGCCGCGTGGATCGCGCATCGGCACGACCTCGCGTTCGTCGGCGCGACGCATGAGGAGGTTGGAATCGGCACGACAGTCGTCGCCGCGGCGACGGGATTGTGCGCCGCCACTTGCGCGTGGCTCGAGCTGGGTGCGCGCCGCCGAACCTGGATCGAGCGCCTGGATGATCGACTCGGACTGCAAGGCGCCTTGTGCGCGGCAGTCGAAGGAGTGCCCACGCGCTTGTCGGATGCGCTGGCGCGTGGTCTCGACGCGCGCCTCTCGCGTGCAGCCATGGCCGGGCTGGCGTGCGCCCCTCTGTGGCCCGCGTCGTTCGTGCTCGCCGGGTCGGGCGCGGCTTGGTTGGCGAGCGAAGCGTGGCTGGCGCGCACCAGGGTGGGCCCGGCGAACCCAAGCTCCACGACCGCCGCGTTGGCCGATGAACTGCAGCGCGCCGCTCTCGAGGCGCGCTCGCCGGACGGGCGCGCTCGTCTCGCCAAGGCGGCTGCCTCCGCCCGCCACCTGTCCGCGGTGGAGTCCGAGGGCACCGACGAGCAGATGCGCCGAATCCGCGCGGAGTTGCTCGACGAGCTGCGGGAGTTGGAGCTCTCGGCGCGCGACGCGCCGGTCGGCACGCAGGCGGGCTGGCCGGTCGCGGCGGCGCGCGCGCGCCAAGCACTCGAGGCGCAGTCACAGTCCGGCCTCGCTCGAGGGGAGGCCGGCGACGCGGGCGCCAAGTCGGACGGGTCGCCTTCTCCAGCTGGTCGGACAACGCCTTCCTCCGAGCATGGGGGTGAGGCCAATGCGGCTGGCGGGCACGCTGGCGCGCCCGGTTCCAGCCGTTCGGCCTCCGGGGCGGGGGCCACGGGGCTGGCAAGTGGCGCTCGCGGCGGCACAATCTCCACCCCAAATCCCTCCCGCGGCCCGCTCCGAGCGCCGACCATCTTCGAGACCCTGCCGGCGCACGAAGCCGCTTGGCTCTCCGAGTGGGCCCTGCGCGCGCGGGCTTCGGACGCACCCCCACGCTGATGCCCGAATCCAAGAAGCCCCACCCGCCCGCTCCGTCACGCTTGGGCGTGTGGCTGGTCGGCGCCCGCGGCGCCATCTCGACCTGCGTCGTGCACGGGGTCCACGGTCTGCGCGAGGGGTTGATCGAACCCGTCGGCTTGGTGACCGAGAGCGCCGCGCTCGCGGGGCTGGACTTCGCGCCCTTCGATGCGTTGGTGTTCGGCGGCCACGATGTGTGCTTGCGCGACTTGTCGCGCTCGACCCTCGAGCTGCAGCGCCAACACATCCTGCCGCCGAACCTCGCGCAAAGCGGCGCCGCCGCGGCCCACGCCTACGAGTCGCGCATCGCGCCCGGCATCCTCGATCAATGCGACGTGGGCTTGGCCGACCTCGATCCGCGCAGCGCGGCGCTGTCGGCGCGCGCTCCTCGCGAGCAGATCGCGGCCTTGGTCGAGGACCTGCGGCGCTTCCGCGAGTCCGAGCGCCTCGAGCGCGTGGTGGTGGTCCATCTCGCCAGCGCCGAGGCCGCGCGCCCCGCGCGTCCGGAGTGGAACGATCTCGCGGCCTTCGAGCGTTCGCTGGACGCGCAGATCGTCCCTCCGGCGAGCTTGCTCTACGCCTACGCCGCCATCTCGGCTGGAGCGCCCTTCGTCAACTTCACGCCCAATCTGGGCGCGTCGATCCCGGCGCTGCGCCAATTGGCGCGCGAGCGCGGTGTCGCGCATTGCGGCAACGACGGCAAGACCGGCGAGACATTGGTGAAGACCGTGCTGGCGCCGATGTTCCGCCAACGCGCGCTGCGCGTGCTCGCGTGGCAGGGCTACAACATGCTCGGCAATCGCGACGGCGCCACGCTGGCCGATCCTGCGCACAAGGAGCTCAAGCTGCGCCACAAGGGCGATTTGCTCAAGGAGCTGCTGGCAGACCCGTCCGTGCACGGCCACGTGGCCATCGATTACGTGCCGTCCCTCGACGATTGGAAGACGGCTTGGGACTACATCCACTTCGAGGGCTTCCTTGGCGCCAAGATGAGCCTGCAGTTCACTTGGCAAGGCTCGGACTCGGCCTTGGCGGCGCCGCTGGTGCTGGACCTCGTGCGTCTGGTCGAGCTGGCCCAACGACGCGGCGAGGTGGGCGAAATGGCCGCCACGGCTCCGTTCTTCAAGGCGCCCTTGGCTGGGGGCAGCCATGACTTCGCCGCGCAGCACGCGCAATTGGAAGCCTGGGCGCGTCGTCAGCGCGATTAGGGCTTGTCTGGGTGCATCCCGGCCCCAATGGAGTGGGGGGCCTGAGGGTGCCGCAGGCCTGAGGTAGCGTGGGAAGCAGACTGCTCGGCTCGCCGTGCCCTAGCACCAACAGCAGGACTGGCGGGTCTGATTTCGATTTCCAGCAACACTTCCCACTGCTTCTCCGTATCCAAAGGGTAAGCAGTCACTAGATGACAGTGCCAGATGACAGTGCCAGATGACTGTGCTGGTGCGATTGAGCCCGCTACGCCTTCCACGGCTGCGTCCGCTTCGCCCCGCCCCCGCCCCCTCGCTCCGGCCTACTCCACGCCGCTCCATCCACGCCGCCCCCCCCTCGATCATGGACAGCCCGATCCTCCCCGTCGCCCAGCGTGGCCTGTCGTTGACCGTCTTGGCGGTCCTCGTCGCCACTCTGGTCGCCGCCACTGGGGTCGTGGTTTGGTTCTATCTGGACGCAGCCATGGTGGTCGTGCCCTTGCCCGCCATCCCGCTCGAGGCGCAGCTGGACGCCGTGCATCCGATTTCGGAAGGCGTCACGCGCCTCTGGCACGATGCCGCGCCCGCCAACGGCCCGCGCGGCAGCTGACGCGCACGCCCGTCCGCCTCGCTCCCGTCCCTGTCCAGGGCGTTCCAGTTGGCCCTTTCCCTGGCGGTCTCGAGATCGCATCTCGGCGCGGTCCCATGCGCGCGTGCGGCTAGACTCGCCCCACGATGTCCGACGACCGTCCTTGGGAGCACAGCCGCCGCCGACCCGCCCAGCCCCGCGATTCCGCCACACCCGCCCGCGGCGCTGCTTCCGGGCGTCCGCACTTCGGGCGCCCGGAGCGTCCGGCGCTGAAGTTGCAGACGACCACGTTGTGGTACTACCCGTCCCAGCAGTACTCGGACGCGCCGATGGGCATCCCCGGCTACGCGGGTGCCACCCCGGCTTGGGTCGTGTGGAACCTGCTGCAGCGCTACACGCGCGAAGGCGATCTGGTCGTCGATCCGTTCTGCGGAGGCGGCACGACGCTGGATGTGGCGCGCAGCCTCAAGCGCCGCGGGCTCGGCTACGACCTCCAGCCCCAGCGCCCGGACATTTTCCGCGCCGACGCGCGACAATTGCCGCTCGAGGACGGCAAGGTCGACTTCGTGTTCATGGACCCGCCGTACTCGACGCACCTCGAGTACAGCGGCGAGGAGGAGTGCATCGGCGAGCTCGACGCCTTCGATGGTTCGTACTTCGAGGCGTTGGACGCGGTGCTCGCCGAGGTCGACCGAGTCTTGAAGGACCGCCGCTACTTCGCGCTGTTCGTGTCCGACACTTGGAAGAAGACCAAGGGCTTCGTGCCCATCGGTGCGCGCCTGTCGGGCATGTGCGAGGCGCGCGGCTTCCGGGCCGTCGACCAGATGGCCGTGGTGCGCGGCAATCGCAAGCTCGAGAAGCCCAACTTCCACAAGGCGGCGGAGGAGGGGAACTTCTACTTGCGCGGCTTCAACCACCTGTTGGTGTGGAAGAAGGAGCGCGAGAGCGCGCGCAAGTCGGGCGGTCGTTGACGCCAACTCGCGCGCCGGGAACGGAAGCGGTCCGCGGCGCGCCGGCGCCCGAGCTCCGCGTCCACACGGGCGCGAGCCGTCAAGGATATTTGACGGTTGGGGGGGATGGCAGAGCTTGTCTGGAAACGACGCGGCCCGCCGACCCCGCGGGGGACGACGGGCCGCGCATGCTCGTGCCGACTCAGCGCTGCGGCTTCGTCTGCGCGTCGTCGACCGGATGTTCGGGCTCGCCCTTTGGCGCGTCGTGATCGTGCCCGTCGTGCGAGCCTTGATGGACGGTGCCGTCTTCGTGGACGTGCGAGCCTTCGGGGATGGCGCCCTCGGCCGGCTTGCCGCTGCCGATCTGCACCTTGTTGCCGAGCGACTCCTGATGCGCCTTGATCTGGTCCTGGATCTCCGTAGGCAGGCTGTCGGGGATGATGAACGGCTTGTCCTCGCCACCCGACCCAGGCTCTAGGGGAGCGCCCTCGCCACCACCCTCGCCGGTGCTCGGCGCGGGCGCCTTGTCCTTGAGGACCTCAGCGATCTTCTTGCCGAAGTTGGCGCGGCTGTAGCTGGAGATCTGGTAGGCCCAGCCGGAGAGCTTCTTCTGGAGTTTTTCGACCTCGGCGCGCGCCGCCTCGGCCAACTTGGCCGGGTCTTCCGGAGCAGGCTGGCCCTCTGGCGCGTCGGGAGCGGGACCTTGCGTGGCCTCGGCGGGTGCTTCGTAGCGCGCCTCGAAGCGCGCCCAGCTCTTGCCATCCTGGTCCTTGGTCGTCACCTGCACGACGACGCCGTCGAAGGTGGTGAAGGTCGCCACCGGGCCCGCACCAGTCGAGAAGTCGATGCTGGCGACGGGGGCCACGTCGTCGAAGTTCACGTACTCGAGGGCCGAGGCGACCGAGCCCTGAGCGCCGGCGTAGCTCGGCTCCTTGCCTTCGGGGATCGCGGCCAAGGCGAAGTCCATGGTCGTCTTGTCCGGGCGCGAGATGTCGTAGCGCTCGCCATCGGGATGGACGATCTCGACCTTCCGCACGCGGTCGCGCTTGACCTCCACGATCTTCTTGTCGAGCCAGTCCGTCGGCGTCTCGAAGAACTCGGCCTTGCCGCTGACCAGCCAGCACTGATCCTCGCCCGCCAAGCGCGCGTAGGTGCGGTTGGAAGACAACGCGTTCTTCTGCTCGAGCTGCTTGCCGACGAGCACGGAGGCGAGGGTGGCGCCGCCTTGGTCGAGCAGATCGACGCGCACGCACTTGGAGCCGTCCGTCGCGGGATCGGCCAAGTCGAGCTGCGCATGCTTGGCGGGATCGGCGGTTTTCTTCTCCAGGCGCTTCATGTCGCGCAGCACGAGCAGGGCCTTCCTGACCGTCGAGGTCTCGACGGGGTGGTCGCCCTTCTCGGCGAGGCCCCAGCCGTCGCCTGTCTTCTTGAGGGTGTAGGAGCCCGAGTTGCGCACGACCCGCACCGCGGCGACGTCGTTGACGCGCCGGGCGAGCTCGGGCGCGAACGCGTCCTTGCCTTCCAGCGCCGACTCGGCGGTCTGGACGTCGCGTTGGAAGTACACCGCTCCGCCGACGAGCGCCGCGGCGGCGAGCGACAAACCGATGAGTGTGTTCTTGTCCATGTACGTGCTCCGGCGGGTCCTCAGCCGCGGCGCGCCGAGGAGCGCGCTTCCATCATCTTCTTCTGCCGCAGGCGCCATGCCAGCACGCCGGCGATGGCCACGAGCAGCGGCACTAGGGCCGCGTTGACGAGCACGAGGCTCGCCTTGAGGCCCTTGATGTCCTTCTCCAGCTCGCGCTTGACGTTGCGCAGCTCCTTGCGAGTCTTGACGCGCTCGTCGCGGAAGCGCGCGATCTCGGCCTCCTGCTCGGGCGAGAGGATCAGGGCCGAGCTGGCGTCCTTGTTGGCCTGCAGCTCGGCGATCTTGGCCTCGGCGTCCTTGAGCTTGGCTTCAAGCTCCTTCTGGCGCACGCGGAACTTGGCCTCGGCCTCCTTGCGCATGTCGGCGACGACATCGAAGGGGCGGATCGAGCGGCCGCGCGAGCGCAGGCTGATCAGGTCGGTGCTGCCGGCGAGGTTGTCCACCGTGTTGGACACGAAGGTGGCGTTGTCGGCCTGCGGCACGGCCACCTTCTGGCCGAAGAAGTTCTGCACCCGCACCCACAGGCGGTCGGTCAGCACGTCGACGTCGGCCACGACCACGACGTTGATCCCCGCGGAATCCGCCACCGACTCGGCCGGCGGCTCCTCCGAGCCGTCGTCCTTGGCCGGACGACCGTCGGGGAAGGCGCTCTTCGCCGGGCCGCTGACGCGCGCCGCCACGACCTGCGCGGCGTCCTCCGATTGGAAGGACTCGAGCAGCTCGGGGGGATTGGGCCCGAACTGCAACTTGCTCTTCGGCACGCGCATCGAGCTCTTGGTGGTCGTCACCAGGGGCGCGATGGTCGTCGTCGCGCCATCCTTCTTCTTGAGGACGCCGGTGGTGGCGAAGTTGAGCTGGTCGATCTCCGCGGTGGTGAGATCGTCCTTGGACAAGGTGTCCTTGTCGCCGCGCGCCGACCACCAGACCACGTATTCGATCGGTCCGGTCTGCCATTGGACCTTCAGCGCCAGGTCCTTGTCCGCGGCGACCTCTTCCTTGTTCATCTCGAGGCCCCACGCGCCGAGCAGGTCGGCGAGGTCGGAGGCGCGATCGGCCATCATGCCCGCCATGGGATTCGACGGATCCTCGGGGACCTGTTGCTCCTCGAACATCGGGTCGACGAAGACCAGCGCCTTGCCGCCCTTCATGACATGCTGGTCGACCGCCCACTGCGTGCGCTTCGACAAGTTCTGCGGGTGGACGACCACCAGCACGTCGAGATCGGCGTCGAAGGTCTCCGAGCCGGCGGGCAGCATGCGCACGTCGAACGACTGCCGCAGGTACTCGAGGATGAACCACGGGTCGTTGGGCGCGCGAGGGTTCGTGAAGCGCGCCATGGGATCGCCGTCGAGAGGCAGCGCCGTGAGGATGCCGACGACCTTCTTCTTGGGCTTGGCGAGGTTGTGCACCAGGCGCGTCAGGTCGTACTCGAGGAACTCCTCGCGGCTGTCCTGGAAGAACTCGACGACTTCGGTGCCGTCGGTCGAGTTCGTGCCCACCAGGCCGAAGTACAGCATGTCGCCGGCGCTGGTGGCGGGGACGCCCTTCAAGCCGGAGGCCACGGCCTCGTCCTCGGTGTCGGAGAACGGCTCGGGGTCCTTGACCTCGAGCGCGAGCTTGCCGCGACTCTCCGCCTCGTACTCGCCGAGCAGCTCCTCGACGCGCTGGGCGTAGGAGACGATGCCGGGGGCCTGCTGCGCGAGGCCCTTGGAGAAGTAGAACTTCAGGGTGACCGGCTCTTCGAGCGCGTCGAGCACGTTCTTCGTGCCTTGCGAGAGCGTGTAGAGCTTGTTCTCCGTCATGTCCAGGCGCGCGCTGGTGAGCGCCGCGCCGGTGAACAGGTTGAAGCCGAGGAACAGGACCAGGACGACGACGAGCCCGGTAGCGGACATCAGGTTCTTCATGGTGTGGTGCTCCGGTTCCTCAGTCGGCCTTCTTGAGGTCGAGCACGATGGCGCTGGCGAGGAGCGAGGCGCCGATCAACGAGCCGAAGTAGGTCAAGGCGCGCATGTCGACCAGTCCCGAGGTGATCGTGTTCATCTGCGAGAGGAAGCTGAACGAGCGCACGGCGTCGACCAGCGAAGAGGGTGCCGCGGAGGCGAGGGGATCGAGCACGACTGGCGTGCCCGCCAGCACCAGCACCAGTCCGACGACGAAGGTCAGCACGAAGGCGATGACCTGGTTCTTCGTCAACGCCGAAAGGAACGAGCCCACCGCGAGGTAGCCGCCGGCGAGCAGCAGGCTGCCGATGTAGCTCGCGAGGATCACGCCGTTGTCCGGGTCGCCGAGGTAGTTGGTCGTCATCCACATGGGGAAGGTCAGGAGCAGCGCGATGCCGGCGAAGGCCCACGCGGCGAGGAACTTGCCCAGCACCGCCTGCCCCATGGTCACGGGCAGCGTCATCAAGAGCTCGATCGTGCCGCTCTTGCGTTCCTCGGCCCACAGGCGCATCGACAGCGCCGGGATGAGGAACAAGTAGAGCCACGGGTGGAAGGCGAAGAACGGCTGCAGGTCGGCCTGCTCGCGCTCGTAGAAGCCTCCCAGGCCGAAGGGCAGCGCGCCCATCGCGACCAGGTAGAAGAAGATGAACACGTAGGCGACCGGCGTGGCGAAGTAGCCGGCGAGCTCGCGCTTGAAGAGGACGATGGTGTTCTTCACGGCGGGTTCAGGAGGCTTGGGCGACCTTGTCGCCGGTGGTGATCGAGCGGAAGACGGAATCGAGCGGGCCGCGCGCGGCGAGCTCCTGCGGCGTGCCGTCGAACAGCACGCGTCCCTGCGCGATGATGATGGCGCGCGTGCACACCGCCTCGACTTCCTCGAGGATGTGCGTCGACAGGACGATGGCCTTGCCGGGCGCCATCTCCTTGATCAGCGAGCGCACCTCGTGCTTCTGGTTGGGATCGAGGCCGTCGGTGGGCTCGTCCAGCACCAACACCTGCGGATCGTGCAGGATCGCCTGCGCCAGTCCCACGCGGCGCTTGAAGCCCTTCGACAAGGTCTCGATGCGCTGGTGCAACACCGCCTCGAGGTTGACCTTCTTCACGACGGTCGCGATGCGCTGCGCCTTGTCGGCGCCGGCGAGTCCGCGGATGTCGGCGATGAAGTCGAGGAACGCGGCCGGAGTCATGTCGCCGTAGGCCGGCGCGCCCTCCGGCAGGTAGCCGAGCGCGCGCTTGGCCTCGAGCGGCGACTTGGCCACGTCGTGGCCGCAGATGGCTGCTCGACCCGAAGTCGGGGCGAGGAAGCCCGTCAGCATCTTCATCGTGGTCGACTTGCCGGCGCCGTTGGGGCCGAGGAAGCCGAGCACTTCGCCCTTCTTGACGGCGAAGCTGATGCGGTCGACCGCGCGGAGCGGCCCGAAGTCCTTGCAAAGCTCTTGGATTTCGATCATGGCAGCGAGTCGGGTCGCTAAACAGGCATCGGCACGGCGGCTAGCCGGCCGCCCGAACCGGGCCTGGTCGCGACCATGGGGGGGGAGCATTGTCCGCGCGCGCGGGCGCTTGGCAAGGATTCCTCGCTTGGCGCCAGCGCGTTCGAGGTCGCACGGTACGCAAACGGAGCTCGGGCGTTGGGGGCGAATTCGCGCCAGCTTCCAAGACCCGTGC
>Ga0172372_10006621_pt1 | contig 15779 bp, 15 predicted proteins | sample LakKiv5m_2_FD_114544 | JGI IMG/M metagenome (GOLD analysis project Ga0172372, IMG submission 114544) | Freshwater microbial communities from Kabuno Bay, South-Kivu, Congo - kab_092012_9.5m | ecosystem: Environmental > Aquatic > Freshwater > Lake | place: Democratic Republic of the Congo...
CCCGTGCAATCCCCTACCGCTATAAACTCAAAAATATCACGCTTTGCAGTCCAGTAAAAATCCCCTGAAACATGTTCTAAAGGCTTATAAATAAGTGCATGATCCGAAGAAATCCGATCCAAATGACGTTTTTTTGGTAATAAGGACTTTTGTATAACCGCTGCATACTTCAAGTTTTCAAGCCACCTCTCGTGTTCCAGTTCAAGAATTTTGGGATCCATAGTCGATTATTTACAACAAAACTCACAAGTAAAGTCCAATAAATAAAATGAAACTAATTAAAATATCATGAAAATTTCGATTACATTTCTTAAAACACAGAATTTAAACTCGTTACATTATTTAAGGATAGAGAAGTTTAACGATTACGATTTTTTAACAGGCTATTAACCTGGTGTTCATTACAATTTCTGAAATTTGCTCAAACGTTGGATGACCTCCTTGACGCACGTGAAATCTGAAACTTGCTTAAACCGTCCAAGGTGAATAATCGTATTTCAAAACCATGCTATCTTTGAAAATTCGTTTAGGTCTTTACTTTTTAATAATAACTCCATTCTTTTTCAGTCAAACACTGATTATAAACGAGGTATCGAATGGTCCTGCGGGTAACCAGGAGTATGTAGAATTCGTTGTCGTCAGCGACACAGCCATTTATGATTGTAACAGCACGTCGCCACCATGTATCGATATTCGGGGTTGGATTTTTGATGATAACAGTGGTTATCACGGCACATCTGGCGTTGCTGCAGGAGCAGTAAGATTTTCCCAAGCTCCCTTGTGGTCTTGTGTTCCCCTTGGAACCATTATTTTGATCTATAACAATGCTGATCCAAACAGTTCTTTACCAGCACCTGATCTAACTTTAGCCGATGGAAATTGCACTATTGTCGCACCTATAAACAATAGCTCACTTTTCGAGTCGAATGCAACCACACCAGGAGCTGTAGCATGTTCCTATCCACAAACGGGATGGACTGTAGGAGGAAACTGGAACAATACCCTCTTAGCCAACAGTGGTGATTGCGCACGCATTGTTGATCTTTCTGGATGTGAGGTTTTCTCTCTCTGCTGGTCGAGTGATAATCAAAACAACTTAATTTATTTCAGTTCTGGAGGTTCTGGAACAGATAACGTCTGGTATTTTAACGGCGGAAATCCAAATTTACAAACAAATTGGAGTGAAGGATGCACTGATCCCTCAACGTGTGGAGCCAATAATCAAACCCCAGGCGCACCGAATAATGCGGCGAATGCAGCCTATATAGCTCAATTTAATAATGGATGCTTACCCATACAACCTGTTATATTAAGTACCTCCTCCATTGATCCAGTCTGTGGATGTGATGGCAGTGCTAGTGTTACGGCAAGCGGATCTATACCTGGCTATTCCTATGAATGGTTCGACGCTTCAATGAACTCAATCGGCCAATCAAATTCTAACGCTATAAATCTGTGTGCCGGAACATATATCGTTTCTGTAACCTCGAGTATCGGTTGCACCGCCACCTCATCAATTACACTCACAAATACCAACCCGACGACAATTCCACAGTTCAACCAAGTAGCACCCATATGCCATGGCGGATTCTTCTCGCTTCCTAATTCATCTCTTAATGGAATTTCAGGCTCCTGGTCGCCAGTTCCAAACTATGCTCAAACGACCACCTACACGTTCACACCTACTTCCGGATCATGCGCCTCCACTGTATCGCTTACAGTAACGGTTCACGATCTCCCACAACCGGTTATTTCAGGCGTATCACAGATTTGCCCAAATAGTCAGGCATTCATAAATTGTTCTGGTGTTTTTGTTTCTTATCAATGGAGTAATGGCTCCAACGCTTCATCCACCAACTACAGTACAAGTCAAAGTCCGGCGAGTGTTACCGTAACCGACATCAATGGATGCTCAAATCAATCGAATTCAATAGTCATTCAAGAGGTACCTGCCATTGAGACTTATGATACACTTTCTATCTGTCAGGGAGATTCTATATTGATAAATGGTTCCTATGAGACATTAGAAGGAAACTACAGTCAAACCTTTGTTACCAGTAACGGATGCGACAGTATTTCCTATGTAAATCTGATCATCCTGCAATTGCCTTTAGTATTCGCGGGACCTGACACAACCCTTTGTGAAGGTTTATCGATTACGTTACAAGCAACAGGCGCATTAACTTTCATTTGGAACAACAACGTTCAGCAGAATGTTGCCTTTACACCAACGGTATCTGGTTCATATACTGTTATCGGAACAGACAACTTCAATTGTACCAATTCAGATGTTATCAATATTACCATAATTCCGATTCCAAGTGCAACTATCTCCGGAGGTGGTGCTGTCTGCCAAAACGAGAACCTCCCGGGAATAACCTTTAGTGGACAGAATAGTCAACCACCTTATATCTTCGGCTATCAGGTTAATGGCGGTCCTACTCAACAAATTACTTCAACCATCTCGTCTGATACCACCATTTTTATAAGTCCTTCCTCACCTGGCACTTATAATTTTTCTCTTATAAATGTTTCAACACAAGGTAACTCCAGTTGTTCACAAAGTCTGTCAGGAAATTCAACCGTAGTCATCTATCCTTTACCATTGGTCTATGCGGGGAATGACCTTGCTGTTTGTGAAACAGAATCGATCACATTAACAGCTAGTGGAGCCGACAGCTATACGTGGGATAATAGCATCTCAAACGGAGTGAGTTTTACAGCAAACGCTACCCAAACTTACACAGTTACCGGAACATCCACCAATGGCTGCACCAATACTGATCAAGTGATTATATCCGTAAAACCTATTCCCAACGTCATTTTCTCAATTCCTGACTATTCACCTTGTGTGCCTTTGACCGTTACACCACAATATTCTCCAGCGAATAATTTAATCTGCGTATGGACAATCAACAACCAATCAGTTCAATCATGTGATGCCCCAACTATTTCTCTTACCGAACCCGGCTGTGTCGATATCTCACTGACGTTGACAGACCAGGGCTGTAGCAATACCCTATCACTCAATCAAGCGGTATGTGGAGAAGAACCTCCTATTGCAGATTTTGAAAGCAATCCATATTCAATAACTGAATTAAATCCTATTATTCATTTGATTAATGAATCCTTGAATGCCGACAGTTATGTTTGGTCGTTCGGAGATGGATTGACAAGCAGTATAACTAACCCAACACATTCCTATTCAGTTACTGGACAAGATGAATTCCTTGTTTGTCTCGAAGCAATTTCCGCGAATGGATGTGAAGATACGTTGTGCAAAATCATCACAGTAAATGAGGATCTAATCTTTTATGTACCGAATAGTTTCACTCCGGATGATGATGAATTCAATCAGGTGTTTAAACCAATTTTCACTTCTGGTTATGACCCTAAAGATTTTGTAATGCTTATTTTCAATAGGTGGGGCGAAACGCTATTCGAAACGCATGACCCATCAATCGGATGGGATGGTACTTTTTCAGGAAACAGCTTGGTCCAAGACGGCGTTTACACTTGGAAAATAATATTTAAATCATTGACAAGTGACAAGAAAAAGGAAGTAGTGGGCCATGTAAACGTTTTGAGATAATCAGATCCGAAACCTGCAATACTTGATCACACTTCCCTTTGCAGTGAACAGCTGTTCATAATGCGTTTTAATGTGGAAGATTTCACGCGTTTGTGGATCAATGGTTTCAGGCAAGCTGCCGTAGAGATCCCAGGTTAGTTCTAAGCATTCATACTTCTGTTCGTTGATCTGCTCTTCGGTGTATTCAAATAAGATGTCCGAATCTGTTTTCATATGCACAACCCCACCCTGCTTTAAAATACGACGGTACCTATCAACAAAGATGGGAGAAGAAAGTCGTTTTCGTGGTTTCTTGGGTTGCGGGTCAGAAAAGGTAAGCCAGATCTCATCAACTTCGTTCTCAGCAAAATAATCACAAATAAAATCGATTCGGGTACGAAGAAATGCCACATTGTCCATCTTGGATTCAAGCGCTTCTTTAGCGCCGATGAACATTCGTGCTCCTTTAATATCCACACCGATGAAATTCTTCTCCGGAAAATGTTTGGCAAGGCCAACCGTATATTCTCCTTTGCCGCATCCCAGTTCTAAAACGATCGGACCGTCATTTTTAAAATACTGCTCCCTCCATTGGCCTTTCATGGGAAACTCATGATTTACAGCCGGCTGAAACACATTTTCAAACTCCTGCATCAGCGCAAACCTGCGCAATTTATCTTTCCCCATGGTATTAATTCACGTGATAAAATTCTACTTCATAGCCCGTATGCTTGCGGATATTAATGACATCTCCTCCCTCTAAAATCAGGTATTGGCCTTTAACACCAGATAATCTGCCTTTAATTTCAGGCGACTTATCCAGACTCAAGCTACTCACCTTTAACGGAAACTGATGGACAGGATAGTGGAATGCAATGACTTCATCGTTTTCTGAAAAGAATTGCTGAAGATCAGACGGTAGTTGATCATGTAACGACCACTTCTCTTCTACCAGATCGATCGTTTCATCGATCTCATTCTTCAACATACGCTGCCAGTTGGTTTTATCGGTGTAAAAAGATTTGAGCGCCACCTCAAGCAGTCCCGCCTCATAACGATTCGGAGTTTCTGCTAAAATAATTGCTGATGCTGCTCCCTGATCGATCCATCTTGTGGGTACTTGTGCCAAACGCGTTACACCGACTTTAACTGTATCTGAAGCTGCTAGATAAACCACGTGAGGCACATTGTGATGTTCCTGCTCCCATATCGGATCGCGACCTTCACCCAAGTGCGCTCGACATAATTCTGGTCGAATGATGCATTCTGCTGCTTCTGGAGCGCTGCTAAAACAAGGATAACAAAAACCTTCACCAAATGATTTCTTTGTGGACTTCCCACAGGACTGGCAAACAATCTTTCCCGTCCATGTCAATCGAATCTCGGAACCGAGAAGGGCATTCAACTCAACCTCTTGATCCAGGCGCAAGCTATAGGTCACTTCTTCTCCAAAAGAAGTCTTCATTTTTTTAAGAACTCCTTTGTGCATCTTCTATTCCGGAAGGATCTGCATTTTATCTGCAAAGTGATAGCAATAATCTCTCAGATCCTCACAGATCAAATGTTCTCCGGTAGCGCGCTCAAAAGTATCGGCCATCGTTAGTAAGGTCTGATGAAAAAACTGTTTCATTTCTTCCACTGACATGTCTTTCGTCCACAGATCGATCTTCATAGTGTTGTTGTTGGAAGGATCCCACAAGGACAAGAGCATCGCTTTCGCGGCTGCATCTGCCACATCACCGTCCTGGGCTGACCATTTCATAGCGATCGGAAGGTTATTTTCATTCAACCCTACTTTCACTTTTATTTCTGATGTCTTAACGATCTTATCTTCCATATCAATCAATTTCGTATTCAACCAGGATGTCGCTGTATGAAGTTTTCATCAACTCCTCAAGTGACACATCCATGATTTCCATGTATTTCAAAATAATGCGATAGCCAAGGAACTGCCCCAAGCGGTCGGGACCTTTCTCAGGTAATCCGGGTGTAAAAGGGCCTTCGCTCAACAAATTCTTGGTATTTAATTCATCGATCTTAAATAACATATTCTCATCAACAAGGTATTTCCACAAGTCTTGCTCATTTTCAACTGCCCACTCATATTGTTTTGGATCGTAACGCAGGATGTAGGCAGGATCTTTATCAGGAAAAGCTGCTTGGGTGGCATAGAGTGCCTTTCCCCATCGAACGATCTTTTGTGCAAGATTTCCGTCTGCTTCCGGAACCAAATGGGTCGTCACCCAAGAGGCAACAGCATCTCTTGAAAGAAATTCGGAATTCATAGCCTTTTTCTCCCAGTCAGGAAAAGTTTGGTAGGGCAATTCCTTCACTACATCTGCTTCTTCGCCGAGATATCGTTCCAATCCGATTCCTATCTCAAAGTCCGTACTAAAAGCACTGGAAGTGAACAATGAATTCATATACACCACCTTTTTCGGTGTTTTCATTTTTGGAAAATGCACTTTTAAATGCTTGAACCCCTGATCGATTTCTTCACTATACGCTGAGAGTTTTGTAAACCGTTCTCCAATGCGTCGCTCCATTCGTTGCACAAAGGGATCTGCCAGAAAAAGTCCCATGCCCTTTTGAAATGCCGTATCAGAATCATTCGGCATTTTGATGCAATAACCGATCTCATACGCGTAGATATCTCCAAGGTCTGACTTACACTTCATATTAAGTTCAGGCAGCTCATCCGGAGCCGTATGCACCATCAGTGAATCAAGGTTCACGTACGAAATACCGGTTGAAATCCCATCGGTGTTCACCTTCAACTTATCAGATGAACACCCGATAAAAAGGAACACCGCTAAAACACAAGCAAAAAGGCTTTTAGGACTCATTTGAATTCGCTAATATTGCGTTTCAAAATTAATGAATTAAATGTTCCTTGGGAACACTAAACTCTAACAACGAGAAATCATGAAAACCATTGGAGTACTGCTTTTTTCAATACTATCAATCACAACCCTTTACGCTCAAGATGCTGCCAGTAAAAAGGTTCAGGCCGGACTTGTTTTTGGCAGTGGGCTTAACTTTCAGGAATCTAAAACGGACTATTTCAAAAGCAGTCATGCAGGGTCGGACCTTACCGTAGGTATGAATTTCAATTTTAATTTCACCGAAACGATCGGATTGTGTACCGGTGCAGAGTTTGATTTCAGCAATACTTATTTTGACGCAGACAGCACAACATTTTACCATTACTCTGATAAAGCGATCATACGCAGGGGAGATTACAATTCATCTCAGAACTATGGCACCTTCCAATTAGAATCCCGCAAAGACAAATCAATCTATTTGACGATTCCGACGATGTTGTTGTTTCGAACAAAGTTTATTGGCTATTTCAGGTATTTTGGAAAGTTTGGACTTCGCAACAGTTTCCTATTGAAAACTGAAAGTTTTGACAAAGGAACGGACTGGGGGACAAATTCATTGACTGATGCCCCTGTGACATTGGGTGCAGAAAAGAACAATATGACTACAAAAAGTAACATGTTCTTTTACAAAGGAGCCATTGGTATTGCTGCCGGGGCGGAATGGAATTTTTCGGGAAGCACCTCATTGGTTGGTGAATTGGGTTATTATTACGGCATCACACCTCTTTATTGGGAGCGTGATACCGATAACGACAAACTATCACTTTTCACAAGTGGATTCAATAACGGCAAAGGAAATGACGTGTACAATCCGATCAAGGCGCGTCAAAGCCAATTATTACTGAAGGTTTCCATTCTTTTTTAACTATCGGTTATTCTCGATTGAAAGTGAATAGTTCTGCAGTTCAAGCTCATATTGTCAAATGGCTCTCAGCCTATGTGGAGTCGAGTCCGCTTGATGGATTTATCGTAGGAATATCCGGAGGAATTGATTCTGCCGTAACTTCAACACTTTGTGCATTAACAGGCTCGAAAGTAGTTCTTGTCAATATGCCTATCAGGCAGCATAAAGATGAATTTAATCGTTCTTCTGAGCATATCAAGGATTTAGAAACGCGTTTTTCGAATGTGACGGGAAAAGAGATTGACCTGACGTCTGTATTCGACGCTTTCGAAGGTAAGATGCCCGAAAAGACTTCATTCAATCATCTGGCGATGGCCAATTCGCGATCCCGACTTCGGATGATGACTCTTTATGCTATTGGACAGTCTGAAAATTGTCTTGTGGCCGGGACAGGAAATAAGATCGAAGATTTTGGCGTTGGATTTTACACTAAATATGGCGACGGCGGCGTGGATATCAGTCCGATTGCAGATCTTACCAAATCTGAAGTTTTTCAACTTGCAGCGCACATGGGCGTTGTCGCCTCCATTCAGAATGCTAAACCCACTGATGGCCTCTGGGGAGACGGTCGTTCGGATGAAGACCAGCTGGGCGCCACTTATCCTGAACTGGAGTGGGCCATGGACTTTAACGGAGAAGAAGAAATATTGACACCCCGTCAAAAAGAGGTTTTAGCCATCTACCGGAGGTTTCATATTCAAAACAAACATAAAATGGATCCTATACCCGTATGTAAGGTTCCAAAAGACTTAAAATTATGATGAGGTTATTTTATCTGGCATTGGCAATCATCTGTTTTCACCTAAAAGGTTTGTCACAAACGGATTTCACCAATTATGTGACGTTACTTTCAAGAGGAGAGATTCCACAAGATTTCACCAAAGAAACCTACAATAAAATTCTGGAAGACGATGTTGACCGCGAGGAATTAAAAGGTGGCCAGGAGCGCGTGTTTCTCGAAGGAACCAATTATGCCATTGATGAAATCCTTCATTCAGGAATTGTGGTGTATGGAGATGCCGTAACTCAATACATTCAGCAAGTAGCGAATAAATTATTGAGAAATGAAGGCATGCTTCAAACCAAACTTCGGTTTTACACCATAAAATCAAACGTTGCAAATGCCTTTAGCACCGATCAAGGAATCGTTTTCGTTACCACAGGACTGATTGCCCAACTTACGAGTGAAGCACAATTGGCATACATCCTTTCTCATGAGATTTCACATTACGCAGAAAAACATGTCCTTGAAACGTTTGACCTTGCCACAAGTCGAACATTAAAGAATTACGATCGTATCAATAAACTCAGTCAGCATTCCAAAGAGAATGAATTTGAAGCTGACAAGTTGGGAATAGCACGTTACCATGCCGCAGGATATGCCGCAGAAGATATTTTGTCAACGTTTGATGTCTTAATGTATAGTTACCTCCCGTTTGATGAAATTGAATTTCCTAAAACGTATTTCAACACCAACCAATGGTATGTACCTGAGAGTCTTTTTCCTTCAAAAAAATACGAGATAAAAGCTGAAGAGGACTACGATGATGAAAACAGTACCCATCCAAATGTAAAAAAACGTAAGGAAGCTGCTTCCACAGAAATCGGTGCTTTGACCAATTGGGGAACTGACCAATTTTTCTGTGGTGAAAATTTGTTTACGGAAATCAGAAACATATGCCGGTTTGAAAACGTACGTTGTGACATCTTAGATGCAAAATACGGTGATGCACTTTATTCACTGTTTCTTTTAGAAAGAGACTTTCCAAATTCTGCGTACCTGAAACGAATGAAGGCACAGGTATGGCTCAATCTGATGCTCTTTAAAACGGAGAATATTGCCGCAAAAGCAGTTGATAAAACTTCAGAACTCGAAGGTGAGTCTGCATCACTCCACTATTTCCTGAAAAAGTTGAACAAAGAAGGAATGAGTACTTTAGCACTTCGACAGTTATATGACATTGTAAAATCGTCTCCTGATGACACCGAATTGCAGGCAGTTTATAACCGTTTTGTTTCCAGTTTGGCTGAAAATGAAAAATTCAAAACAGAGAACTATTCCAAAAAGTCATTTCTACAAGCTGCGGCCGACTTTGAAGCTTCCAAAGCAGACACTTTAAGAACGCCTGATCCTGCACCTTCCAACAACTCTAAATACGATCGTATTAAGAATAAAAAGAATGCAGATCTTGCACAGAATTTCGACTCAAGTAAATTCTATTTGTACGGTATTACAGATATTCTATCTGATCCATTTTTTACAGATCTTTATTCTGCTAAAAAAGGTGATTTTGAGAAAAAAGAGAAAGAGAAAGAAGCCTATAAGTCACTTTCAAGATCAGAAAAGAAAAAGTACGACAGAGAAGAGCGCACAAAGAAGTATAGCTTAGGGATGAGTGAAGTCATCGTCGTAGAACCAATCGTACTTAGTTATAAAAATGGGGCCATCGACTATGTGAAATCTGAAAAACTGGAAGAAAATTTCTCAACTGCCATTCAGGATGCTGCTGAACTATCGGGAGTCACTGCGCATATCATCGACAGTCGGACACTGACAACAAAAGGCACCCAAGGATACAATGAACGAAGTACACTCACAACATTGTTAAATCAACTGGCTGACGAAGAAAACATAGAGATTTTCCCGGTGGATTATCAACTTCTTAAAACTATCCAATCGAATTTTGGAACTGATAAAGTCATGTTTTCATTAGTCGAACATGAATATTCACCGAATATTTCATTCTCAGGTATTTTTAGTTCCGTTTTATTCTACCCTGCATTACTTGTGTATGTTCCAGTAGGTCTTTTAACAGGAAGTAATACGGAACTCAATGTGCTCGTGCTTGACCTGGAAAAAGGAAGTATCGTAAGTGGCATCAATTATTATTTCAAGGATTCGCCCAAAAAGCAGCAATTGGGTGCTCACATGTATGACATTCTGAAAAAATTCAGCTCAACCGCAAACAACTAACTCGATGAGATTTCTCTATACATACATCTTCCTAATTGGAAGTACTTTCTCTCTTTTTGGGCAAAAAGACTACGGTTATTATGGACACAAAGCAATTCTTCAAGTGGAAGGCTTAGCCAGCTATCCTTTCTTCTCCAATGTTTTAACGAATGATATCTCGGGTGAACCTTCATACCGGGTAAAAGGTGACCAGTTGGTTAAATCAAAAGATCGATTCAACTGCGGTTTTCGAGGAACACTAGGTTATGCTGTGAAGAGGAATATCGTCCTACTTTTTGAATTTGGACAGGATTTTTCTAATACAGGACCTGAAAGCAATTCAATCACCGATAAATATGGGAATTCCTGCCAAATCAGTAAACATGAACTATTGAATGTAGTGACAACCAGTTTCATCCCCAAAATAGAATTTGCCACCTCTAAATCGTTATTACCAATGGGAATCGGACATCAAATCGGTTTTGGGATTGCGAATTCAAAAGTCATTGAAAAAGATTACACTTATGAAATTGAATCCTATGATGCATTTACCGGACAATACGCTTATACGACTGTTAAATATGGTGATAGTAATTCCGATGTAGATCCAATCAATTTCGAAAAACTGACTTCTATTAAAAAATACGTTTTGATGTACGCACTGAACGTCAGAACTCCGCTTTCGAAAAGTCTATTGTTAAATTATGGTGTACGTTATACGTTCAACTTCGGAAAGAATTCAGGGACTAACACCAACTCTGGTAATGATTACTATACTAGCTCCGCCATTCAAACAGTATCACGACACCGATTAGGATCGATAATAAACGCAAATTTAGGTATCTGTTATACCTTCTAATTGTTAGTGCTCCGGAGCCAAACGAAGTACAATACCATCTATATCATCAGAAAGATGGATCTGACATCCAAGCCGGCTGTTTGACTTAACGAAAAATGCCTGATCCAACATGTCCAGTTCCGCATCACTCTGTTCGGGAAGCTCCGTTTGAGACTCAAGGTAACATTGACACGTTGCGCACATCGCCATTCCACCGCATTCACCGAGAACAGGTAGTTCGTAGGCTTTACATAATTCCATGATATTCATATTCATATCCGTTGGACCTGTCAGTTCGTGGGAAACTCCTTCTCTGTCAATGATCGTTACCGTAATTTCATTCATAAGCTGTTTCAATTATAGATTCGTAAAAGATTTGATCCTCCGTAAACCGTTTGATATTGCCGTAAACCATAGTCTGATCCACTAATCGGGCTGCCATCATACAAAGAAAATCTGGCACCGGAACAACTGTCATTCAACTGAAGAAAATTAGATGAATCAGGAGTAAGTGGTTTTTTACACGTTGCTTGCGGATCAGCAGGAGATTGCCTGTCAAATGCGACAAATTCATCAATAGACCTTCGATAAACGATAATGCCTTTTGAACCTCCCGCCACATATGCCCATCCTCCAACACCGGTCAGTGCGGAATAACTGGGAAGAGTTATATCGATTGAAATATCAAAAGGAATGCTTGGGACAGGATTGTTTGAATTCTTTTTACAGCTAATCACCGAAAAAAGAACCATTACCAGAAAAAATAACCTTAATTTCATTTAACCAGACAAAGGTATGAAGAGTTCAACGAAAATAATGCTTGTTTTAGTATGTCTTTTCCCATTGATATATTCCTGTAAAAGTTCGAAAGCGCCAGCTGACGCACCGGAGACTGTCGAAAAAGCAACGAAAATTCTGAATAAACAAAACAAAAAAAAGGCGAAAAAGGCGAGAAAAGCTCAGAAACAAGCCTATAAAGAGTTTTGGGCCAGACAAACCAAAGAAGCCAGAAAATCGATCAAAAAAAATAAACGCACTCAAAAACGGATCGAAAAAGCACGTCGAAAATCTGAATATTAATTCAACTCTTCAAGTTCAAGAGACATTGTTTCCCATTCCAGCATAAGTTTGTCTAACGTATGCTTTGCACCCTCGAATGAATTGAGTAGTTCTTTGCTCCTTTCTGAAGAAAAGTCAAACTCAGCTAACTCATTTTGAATCTTATCGAGCACTTCCTCTTGTTCACTGATCTTTTTTTCCAGATCTTTCACTTTGTTCTGAAGATTATTTCGTCTCTTTTTAAGTTCCTTGTTTTCAACATGTGAATTAGCTGGTTCCTCCTTTACGCTCACTTTTGGAACTGCTTTTTTTTGCTCCATGGTATCCAGTTCACCCATTTTGCGCGCCATAAATTCATGGACTCCAAAATGGTGAATCTTCAGGTTAAGATCTTCAATATCCCAGATGCGATTGGTCAACCCATCTAAAAACTCCCTGTCGTGAGATACAACCACGAATGTACCTTCATACTTCAGCAACGCTTGTTTCAAAACTTCTTTACTTTGAATGTCAAGATGATTCGTAGGTTCATCCAGAATGATCAAATTTGAAGGGCTGAACAATAATTGGCAAAGCGCAAGACGAGTTCGTTCTCCACCAGACAGAACTCCAACCTTTTTATCGACATCTTCACCTGAAAATAAAAACGCACCAAGAATAGTTCGGATATCTCTTCTGATCTCCCCGACTGCTGCTTCATCAACCGTTTCATAAACGGTCTTGCTTACATCAAGTGTTTCTGCTTGATTTTGTGCGAAATAGGACACTTCTACATTATGACCGAGAAGCACCTTACCTTCACCATCAATAGCTCCAAGCATCTGTTTGATCAACGTAGACTTCCCTACTCCATTCGCCCCAAGTAACGCGATCTTTTCACCACGTCCTATAGTGGTATTGATATTCTTATACAAACGTTTATCGCCATATGCCTTCCCGAGGTCTTCGAATTGCATTACCCACTTTCCTGGTTGCTGACTGAGCGGAAAACGAATTCGCATTTTAGCTACCACGTCACTTTCAATTTCAATGCGCTCCGTTCGATCAAGCTTTTTAATTAATGATTGTGCAAATGCGGCCTTATTTTTCTTTGCCCTGAATTTATTGATCAATTCTTCCGTATGCTTGATGTCTTTGTCCTGTTGCTTCTTCGCTGATTCCAAACGTTCTTTATCCTCTTCCCGCACCAATTTATACTTACTATAGGGGAAAGGGAAATCAAGGATTTTACCCAAACTGATCTCTAATGTACGTTTAGTGACATTATCGAGAAATAAGCGGTCGTGAGATATCAAAATGACAGCACCATCAAAGCGTTGAAGATAGCGTTCTAACCATCCAATAGAAATGATATCTAAATGATTCGTAGGTTCGTCGAGTAAAAGTATATCAGGTGTATTGACAAGAATCCTTGCTAATTCAGCTCTCATTTTCCAACCTCCTGAGAATGTTTTTAATGGCTTTGGAAAATCAGTTTTGTAAAAGCCCAAGCCTTCAAGTACCGACGTAATTCTTTCCTCCCACTGATACCCATCAAGCAATTGAAATTTATGATTCAATTCATTTAACTCGTCCAAAAGATTCAAATAATCCGAACTCTCGTAATCTTGTCGTGTAATTAATTGATTATTAATATCATCAATCCTATTGGTTAGAGCGGTTAATTCCTCATTAGAAAGAAATAAATAATCGTAAACACTCCGTTCAGTATCGATGAGTATATCTTGGGACAAAAACCCAATTTTACAATCCTTTGGTTTATTCACACGACCTTCGGATGGTTTATCTTTCCCTGAAATTAATTTTAACAACGTAGATTTTCCTGCGCCATTCTTACCTACCAAACCAACTTTCTCACCTTTGTTGATCTGAAGACTAATATCTTTAAATAAATATCCTTGGGGTAGAAATACTCCTAGTTGATCTAAATTTATCATGGTACAAAGGTAGAATGAAAATAGCGTACAAAAAAAATCCCCGCCGAAGCGAGGACTTTTAAATTAAATTTCAATTAGAAACTCCAAACATCGTGTTCGATCGTTCTGATCTCTTCTTTGATCTTTTCAGATTCCATCAAAGCATCAACACCCGTTCTGTAGCTCTCAATACGACGATCGTATACATTTGATTCTTTGTACATGATACTTGTGAAACGACGCTTCCAGAAAACATCATCAAAACTCATCCACTGGGCATCATTCGCATCGTTGTATACAAAGTAGTTGTTGAATACGAAACGACAATGTGGGAAGTATAACCAGAAAAGAATTTGGTATTTACCACCTTCCTTCGATCCTGCATAACCATCGACAGCACCACCTTGATAAATTACAGGCGCTATACCAAGAATACGCACATCCAAAACTGAACGTTCTTTATCAAAGAACCAATCTTCTTTAAGACGATATTGTACAATATGCTCAGACAAAATACGCGCTTTTTTCTGAACTTCCTGTGTTACCGTAGTTTCCATTCCACTGAACGGATCCACAATCACGGAATCTTCACCGGTTAACTTTGAAGCAACAGCTTCAAAAGTCTTCTCACCTAACACATTCAAGTAAGACTCTACTGCATCGTGATAATTTTTGTCCGTGTAGTAATTCAATCCTGGTTGTGGTCTTAGCGGATATTTGAACTGGTCACCATCTGGAGGAAGAACTTCGAAGAAATCAGCAGGGTTTCTTGGTTCGAACAAGGTCAAATCACCATTCAAAATATGATGTTTGATAACCGTCCACAAGCTCCAGCGTGTTGCGTTTTTCACCCAAACTGTATCTTGATAAGCATCCAAGGGAAAATACAACGGATGGTTTATCTTTTCACGAAGATCGATAAAACTCCAAACGCGCTTACTCCAGATAACATCGGCTTCGCGAACGTACTCGTAAGGAATTAACCTTTTGGTCGGAATGTGCTCTTGAATATAAACTCCATCCACTACACCTTCGGAAGGAACGTTTACCGGTCCACCGTTGATCTCCTCAAACTGTGCATTTAATACACCGAAAGAAGAAACCATAATTGCAACAACAAAGAAGTTTTTCATGTTTTCAAATTTTAAATTACTCATTCACGAACCAATTGAGTATGTCTACAGTTTAATTGCCGCTGTTGAAGGCTTACCACCTGTTCCTGTACCAGAATAGACACAAGAGAAGGTAGCTATTGAACCTTTTGGAGCTGCACCCAAAATCTTTAACGCATCAGCACTTAAAGTGTTACCAGTTCCACTAAAAGTTTTTCCGGAACCCGACACTGACAAAATCCATTTTTGTACCTGGAACTTCGCTTTTGTCAAAGGAATACCAGGGCCATACTTCGCATACAACATTTTGGCAGTACGAGACGAAGCCTGATCACCATCAGCATAGGTTCCCCAGAAAATCTCTGCCTTTGGCATTGGTTGTATCTGGAACTCGAATGTACCGAGGTTTACACTTTTCTTAGTGATAGAACTTTTTCCAGAGACGGTAATCTTACACGTCTTACCTCCACCTGGTGTTCCAATCCACGTTAGTCCTGACTTTTTAAGGGTTACTCCACTACCGCTAACATCCGTTTGGTCA
>Ga0172372_10006624_pt1 | contig 15772 bp, 15 predicted proteins | sample LakKiv5m_2_FD_114544 | JGI IMG/M metagenome (GOLD analysis project Ga0172372, IMG submission 114544) | Freshwater microbial communities from Kabuno Bay, South-Kivu, Congo - kab_092012_9.5m | ecosystem: Environmental > Aquatic > Freshwater > Lake | place: Democratic Republic of the Congo...
CTCAACCTCAACCTCAACCCCTACCTCAACCTCAACCCCTATCTCAACCTCAACCTCAACCTCAACCTCAACCCCAACCCCAACCTCTCCCTCAACCTCAACCTCAACCCCAACCTCAACCTCAACCTCAACCCCAACCCCAACCTCTCCCTCAACCCCAACCTCAATGTCACCCTCAACCCCAACCTCAACCTCAATCTCACCCTCAACCTCGGCTTCCCGTAATTTGCCTCCATGAAGCACGCGTGGATTCGGTGGTGGGGGGCGTTGGGGATGGCGGGACTCGTTGCCGGGACGGCCGGTGCAGCAGACGCGCACTGGAACGGAGGATGTTGGGAGGTTCGATGGGCGGATGCGGACAGCTTGTTTGCTCCGGGAGGGGAGTTGCCGCGGCGGGGTGCGGGGGAGGAGGTCGTGCGGCATGCGGGGTTTAGTTTGGTGTACAGCGAGCCGCACGAGCAGGCCCGGTGGGTGGCCTACGAGTTGACGGCGGCGGAGACGCAGCGGCGGTTTGAGCGCACGGACCGGTTCCTGGTCGACCCACGCGTGAGTACGGGGACGGCCACGGACGAGGATTACGCAGGCTCGGGTTACGATCGCGGGCATTTGGCGCCGGCGGCGGACATGGGCTGGTCGGAGGCGACGATGCGGGAGAGCTTCTATTACAGCAACATGAGCCCGCAAGTTCCGGGCTTCAACCGCGGCGTTTGGAAGCGGCTCGAGGAGCTGGTCCGCACCTGGGCGGTGGAGTACGGAGCGATTTATGTGGTGACCGGGCCGGTCTTGCAACCGGGGCTTCCCACCCTCGGGCCCCACGGCGTGGCGGTGCCGGAGCAGTATTTCAAGGTCATCTTGGATGCGCGCGACCCGGGCGTGAAGGCGGTCGGGTTTCTGATGCCAAATGCCAGTTCCAGCGCGGGTTTGGCGCAGTTTGCGGTGACGGTGGACAGCGTCGAGCGGGTCACGGGTTTGGACTTCTTTCCGGGGCTGCCGGACGCGCAGGAAGCGCAATTGGAGGGGGAAGTGTGCGTGCCGTGTTGGACGTGGACGAGCGCGCCGACGGGAGGGGGCGGGGGGGAGGCTGCGGGCGAGTCGGTCCGCTGCACCGGCACCATCCAAAAAGGGGAGCGGTGCAAACGCATGACCCGCAGCCCAAACGGGCGCTGCTACCAGCACGGCGGCAACTTCCCTTAACCGACAAGCGCCATGGCTCAGTGGATTTTCGCGTCACACAACGCGCACAAAGTGAAGGAAATGCAGGAAATCCTGCAGGAACTGGGCGAAGTGCAGGGCCTGGAGGATTTGGGCTGCTCCCACGACATCGTAGAAGACGCCTTAACGCTCGAAGGCAATGCCGTGCTCAAGGTGCGTCACTTGCTCGAAGTGCACGGCCGGGAGGGGTTTGCAGACGACACGGGGCTCGAAGTGGAGGCGTTGGGCGGGGCTCCCGGTGTGCATTCTGCCCGTTGGTCCGGGAAGGGAGCGGAAGGCAACATCCGCAAATTGTTGGAGGACCTTGAGCGGGCGGGGGCCCGGGATCGCGCAGCACGCCGCGCGCGGTTCCGCACGGTGGTGGCCTCCACCATCGGCGGGGACGTGTGGTGGGTAGAAGGGGTTGTGGAGGGCTGGATTGCGGAGGCTCCGCGCGGAATTGGGGGATTTGGATACGACCCGGTGTTTGTGCCGGAAGGGGAGGAGCGGACGTTTGCGGAGATGGCTGCCGAGGAGAAGCATGCAATCAGCCACCGCAGCCGCGCGGTACGCGCGTTTGTTGCGAAGTTGCGGATGCATTGAAGACTTCGGGAAACGGCACCGGGTGAGGGCTGGGTGTTGCATCTTTGGGCCCGCGGGAGCGGGCAAACCCCCTGCGGCAGTGCACATGATTTACCTCGATTTCGAAGAACCCATTCGCCAACTTCGCGAGCAACTCGCTTCCATTCAGCAGGTTGCGACCACGACGGACGTCGATATGCAATCGACGGTTCAGGAGTTGGAAGAGAAAATTCGCGAAGTCACGCGGACCATCTACGGTTCGCTTTCCGCGTGGCAGCGGGTTCAAGTCAGCCGTCATCCGGACCGGCCGTATGCGTTGAGTTACTTCAATGCATTGACAGACAACCGGTTCATGGAGTTACACGGCGACCGGACCGTGAAGGACGACAAGGCCATGGTCGGCGGTTGGGGGGTCATCGACGACCAACCGGTGATGCTCATCGGCCAACAAAAAGGCATCAACACGAAGATGCGTCAGTACCGCAACTTCGGGATGGCGAACCCGGAAGGATACCGCAAGGCGCTGCGTATCATGAAGTTGGCGGAGAAGTTCAACCGGCCCGTCATCACCTTCATCGACACGCCCGGGGCCTTTCCGGGTCTCGAGGCCGAGGAGCGTGGACAAGGTGAGGCCATTGCACGAAACCTCATCGAGATGTGCCAACTCCGGGTGCCGATCCTGTGCTTCATCATCGGCGAGGGCGCGTCCGGCGGGGCGCTCGGCATCGGGATCGGGGACCGGGTCGTGATGTTGGAGAATACGTGGTACAGCGTGATTTCTCCGGAATCGTGCTCTTCGATCTTGTGGCGAAACTGGGAGCACAAAGTCGAGGCGGCGGAGGCCCTGAAATTGACGCCCGACGACATGTTGGGGCAAGGCCTCATCGACGGGATTGTCCCCGAACCGCTGGGCGGAGCCCATGCAGACCCTGCCGCGGCCCACGCCTTCGTCAAGGCAGAAATCCTCGCCCACCTGCCCCGGTTGCAGGGGTTGAGCGCGGACAAACGCATCGATGCCCGCATCCGGAAGTTCTCGGAAATGGGGGTCGTAACCGATTGAATCATAACAAAACCTAACCTTTCCGTGGTTCTGGTGGGAGCTGTGCGCGGCGGTTGTGCCGATTGTGTAGTTTTGCGCCACAATTCTTTCTTCGCATGAACGTGTTTACTTCTTATTTCCGCCCGTTTGTAGGCGCTGCAGCGGTTGCACTGGTGGCTGCAGGATGCGCAGGGCTCGGTTCCATGGAAAAGGAAATCGAGGCCCTCGGTCTGAAGGCAACGCCGGAACCCCTGATCCTGCGGGGTGGTCAGGTGGAGCTTGAAATCACGGGCAAATTTCCCGAGAAGTACTTCGCGAAGAAAGTGAGCCTACAAGCCACGCCGGTGTTGACCTGGAACGGGGGAACCGCAGACTTCACAACGGCGCGCTTCCAAGGCGAGAAATTCGCAGGGAATGACGAAGTTGTTCCGTTCGAGACGGGCAAATCCTTCACGTACTCCGCCTCCATTCCATTCGATCCGGCCATGGAAGACGTGGCGGAACTTGCTGTCCGGGTTTCCGGTACGAAAGGGTCCAAATCGGAGACATTCGCCCCCATTTCCATCGGAACAGGGGTCATCACGACGGCGTTGCTGTTGCAAGACGATGACCGGTTCATCCCCAGCACAGATGCCTATGTCCGCACCACCACGCGCACGCTCGAGGCCGTCATCAACTTCGAGGTCAACAAGTCCGTGGTACGTCCGGCGGAGTTGAAAGACGCGGATTGGGTCGCACTCACAGATTTTGCGTTGCTGGCTGCACGGGTGGACTCGCTGGAAATCAAATCGGTAGTCATCGAGGCCTTTGCTTCGCCGGAAGGTGAAATTTCGTTGAACGAAAATTTGGCTTCGGAGCGGGCAAGTGCTGCGAATGCGGTGTACGAAGCAATTTTCACGAAGGCAAAAGTGGCGGCTCCAGCCGGTGCACCGGCACTTCAGCCGAAGGGGGAAGACTGGGAAGGCTTCAAGCAGAAAATGCAAGCGTCAAACATCGGAGACAAAAATCTGATTTTGCGCGTGCTCGAGATGTATTCGGACAAGGACAAGCGGGAGGAGGAAATCCGCAACATGGCGAAGACCTACAAGGAAATCGCCGAAACCATCCTGCCGGAGTTGCGCCGGGCCCGCCTGATTGTGACCTATGAAATCATCGGATACTCGGACGAGCAACTCCGTTCGATGGCCATGACGACACCTGCGAAATTGACGGTGGAAGAATTGCTCTACGCTGCGAAGATTACGGACGATATGAACTCGAAGTTGTCCATCTACCAAGCCGTAGCGCGCCAGTTCCCGACAGATTTCCGGGGCTTCAACAACGCCGGGTGGGCCCTCATGCAACTCGGACGCCCCGTCCAAGCGAAAGAGCTGTTCAACCAGGCGCTGGCCGTGAAGCGGGACAAGGCGGTGTTGAACAATGTCGGTGCCATGAAGCGCATGGACGGCGACATCGACGGTGCCATGAAGTTGCTGAACGAAGCTGCGGGTGCCGGTCCGGAAGTGAATTACAATAAGGGCCTGATCCTCATTGAAAAGGGTGACTATGCGGCGGCCATTTCGAACATGGGCAATGCAAATACGGTCAATTTGGCCTTGGCAAAAATGCTCAACGGCGATTTGCAAGGGGCCTCAACGGTGCTCGGGAATGCAAAGGCCACCACAGCCACTGACAGCTACGTGAAAGCCATCGCGGCGGCACGGGCAAACGATGTGGAAGGCACCAAGCGCCATTTGGCCGATGCCATCGCGAAGGATGCGAAACTGCGCGACAAGGCGAATCGGGATTTGGAATTCCGCAACGTGCGCGCGCAGCTCGCCCTGTAAGGCACAGCCCGCACCACGGTGCACTGCATGAAAGGCGTCCTTCGGGGCGCCTTTCGTCATTCCATCCAGAGGATCAGCCGCGCAAGGCGGACGAGGCGTGCCACAGCGTTACGCCACCGCACACGCTGACGTTAAGGGAACGCTTCATGCCGTATTGCGGGATTTCGAGGGCCAAGTCGCAGCATGCCACGGTCGCAGGCGAAACGCCATGCACTTCGTTGCCGAACACGAGCGCCCACCGCTCGCCGGGGACAGGCCGCCAATCCCCCAACGGCAACGCGCCCGGTACCTGTTCCACAGCGGCAAGCTTGTATCCCTCGGCGCGCAAGGCGGCGCACGCGGCCGCGGCGTCTGAAAACGCCCGCCACGGAACGGTTTCAGTAGCGCCGAGCGCACTTTTGAGGATGTCGCGCTGCGGGGGGTGAGCGGTGTAGCCGCACAGGTCGAGCCCCGCACAGCCGAACGCGTCCGCAGTCCGGAAAAAGGCGCCTACGTTCAATCCGGAACGCAGGTCTTCAAGCACGGCACGCAGTGGGATGCGAGGGGAATCCATCGGGGCGTCAGGCGGGGGTTCCGGAGCGTTCTTCGAGCAGGGCCTTCATGGCGAACCATTGGTCGCGCAGGCGGGCCGCTTCCATGAAGTCCATGTCGCGGGCCGCTTGGTCCATGGCTTTGCGCGCTTTGCGTACCTCGCGGCCTAAGGCTTCGGTGGTCATCGCGGCCAGGACGGGGTCGAGTGTGGCGGGCGTTTGGGCCAAATCGGGTCCGGGCTCTGCGGCGATGTGGCGGGGGCGGTCGTCGATGAGGCCGGATTGTTCGAAGAGGGAGCGGCGCGCTTTGCGGATTTGCTGGGGGACGATGCCGTGGGCGGCATTGTAGGCCTCTTGTTTGGCGCGCCGGCGGGACGTTTCATCGATGGTGGTGGCCATCGAATCAGTGATTTTGTCGGCGTAGAACAGCACTTTGCCGTTGACGTTTCGGGCGGCGCGGCCGGCGGTCTGGGTGAGCGAACGGTTCGAGCGCAAAAAGCCCTCTTTGTCCGCGTCGAGGATGGCCACGAGGGCCACTTCGGGGATGTCGAGGCCTTCGCGCAGGAGGTTCACGCCTACGAGGACGTCGAACGCCCCGTCGCGGAGTTGGCGGAGGATTTCGACGCGGTCGAGCGTTTTCACGTCGGAATGGATGTAGCGGGTGCCGATGCCGAGCCGGTCGAGGTATTTCGTGAGCTCCTCGGCCATGCGTTTTGTGAGCGTGGTGACGAGGACGCGGTCGCCGGCGGCAACGGTCTTCCGAATTTCCGCCACGAGGTCGTCGACTTGGTTTGCACAGGGCCGGACCTCGATGGGCGGGTCGAGCAATCCCGTGGGACGGATGAGCTGTTCGACCACGACGCCCTCGGCCGCTTGCAACTCGTAATCGGCGGGGGTGGCGCTGACATAGAGGGCCTGGTGCACGATGCCGTTGAATTCCTCGAACGTCAGCGGGCGGTTGTCGAGCGCAGAGGGCAGCCGGAAGCCGAAGTCCACTAGCGATTCCTTGCGCGACCGGTCGCCGCCGTACATCGCGCCGATTTGGGACACGGTGACGTGGCTTTCGTCGACCACGAGAAGGAAGTCGCGCGGAAAATAGTCGAGGAGGCAGAACGGGCGTTGGCCCGGTTCGCGGCGGTCGAAGTAGCGGCTGTAATTTTCGATTCCGTTGCAAAAGCCGATTTCCTTGATCATTTCAAGGTCATACAACGTACGCTCTTCCAGCCGTTTGGCTTCGATGAATCGGGCTTGCGCGTTGAACTGCCCTTTGCGCAATTCCAGGTCTTGTTGAATTTCCCAAACCGCCCGGTCGGTGGTGTCTTTGCTGCTGACGAACAGGTTCGCCGGATAAATCACGAGCGAATCGAAGGCCGCCATGCGGGTGCCGCTAACGGGGTCGATGGTTTCGATCGCTTCGATTTCATCGCCCCAAAACCGGATCCGCACCGCGTGGTCGGCATGAGCGAGGAACACGTCGACGGTGTCCCCCTGCACCCGGAAGGTGCCGCGTTTGAAGTCGGCCCGCGTCCGGCTGTACAGGGCGCTCACCAGCCGGTGCAAAAATGCATTGCGCCCCCAACGCGCCCCGACTTCGATGGGAATCACGCTCTTGTGAAACTCGACCGGGTTGCCGATGCCGTAGATGCAGCTGATGCTCGCCACGACGATGACATCCCGCCGGCCGCTGAGCAGCGCAGAGGTAGCGCTCAGCCGGAGCTTCTCGATCTCGTCGTTGATGGCGAGGTCTTTCTCGATGTACGTGTTCGTGGCGGCGATGTACGCCTCGGGTTGGTAGTAGTCGTAGTAGCTGACGAAATACTCGACCAAGTTGTCGGGAAAAAACTCCTTGAACTCGCTGTAAAGCTGGGCTGCAAGCGTCTTGTTGTGGCTGAGTACAAGGGTGGGGCGCTGGGTTTGGGCGATGACGTTTGCGACCGTAAAGGTTTTGCCCGATCCGGTTACGCCGAGCAGGACTTGCGCGGGCAATCCTTCGTTGACCCCTTCGACGAGTTGCCGGATGGCTTCGGGCTGGTCGCCGGTCGGGGAAAACTCGCTCTTGAGCTCAAAGCGCATGGCTTGAAGGTAGGGGGTTTCGGCGGAGTTTTGGGCCAAACAAAAGGGCCGCACTCTTGCGAGTCGGCCCTTTCGTGCAAGTTCGTTCAGGATTACTCGGCGACCACGCTGAATTTCACAACGGCGGTGACCTCGCGGTGCACCTTCACCTTTGCCTCGTAGTTCCCCAATTCTTTGATGTTGTCATCGATCAGCACAATCTGCTTGCGGTCGATGTCAATCCCGGCACGTTGCAACGCTTCGGCCACTTGGATGGTGTTGACCGACCCGAAGATCTTGCCACTCTCGCCGGCTTTCGCCCCGATGGAGAGCGACAGGCCCTCCAGACGGGTGCCCATGGCGCGGGCTTGCTCGAGGGCCTTGGCGGCTTTGTGGGATTGCTGCTTGATGACTTCCGCCACCACTTTGCGGGCGGAAGCGGTCGCGGCGACCGCCATGCCTTGCGGAATCAGGAAATTCCGGGCATATCCGGGGCGCACGCTCACGATGTCGTGCTTGCTGCCCAGGTTGTCGACGTCTTGTTTCAGGATGATGTCCATGGCGCTCAGATCGGCTGGGGTCAGTGGAGGTTGTCAGCCACGTACGGCATCAGCGCCAAGTGACGTGCTTTTTTGATCGCCTGGGACACTTTGCGCTGAAACTTCAGCGAAGTGCCGGTGATGCGGCGGGGGAGGATTTTGCCCTGCTCGTTGCAAAGCATCAGCAGGAAGTCAGCGTCCTTGTAATCGATGTACGTGAAGCCTTTTGCCTTGAAACGGCAGTACTTCTCCTTTTGCGTATCGATGCTGATGGGGTTCAAAAACCGAACATTCTTCTCAGACATGGTCTTCGGATTAAGCGTTCAACGTGGGTTCGACAGACGCGGAGGACTGCGCACGCGACTTGCCGCGGCGGGCTTCCGCGTAGGCGACATGGTGCTTGTCCATCCGGGTGGTCAGGAAGCGCAGGATGCGCTCATCCCGCCGGAACTCAGTCTCGAAGGGAAGGATGGCGGTGGGGTCGACCTCGAACTCCAACAGCTGGTAGAAGCCCGTGGACTTCTTCTGGATGGGGTAGGCCAACTTCCGCAACCCCCAGGCATCCTCGTGCACGATGACCGCGCCACTTTTCTTGAGGATGCTCCGGAACTTCTCAACTGTTTCCGCTACCTGCTCAGCAGACAGCACGGGAGTCATAATGAAAACAGTTTCGTAACGGTTCATGGGAACAGGTTTGGGAAAAATCGGCCGCAAAAGTACACGGGGTCCGGCGGATATCCAAGGAATTTGTTCGCGGTTTGTGAATAACGCGCGGCGGTGCGGGACGGCCGCCCTTCCGATATTCGCAGAACCATGGAAGCCGTTGTGCCCTCGTATACCGTCTCTGCGCGCAAGTACCGTCCGCAGGATTGGGATGCAGTCGTGGGCCAAACGGGCATCACGCGGACGCTTCAGCAGGCCATCGCCTCCGGGACCATCGCCCAGGCCTACCTCTTCTGCGGTCCCCGCGGTGTAGGAAAGACGACCACCGCGCGCATCTTCGCACGCTCCATCAACGGGTTTGCGCACGACCCCGGAGAGGATTACGCGTTCAACGTCTTTGAGTTGGATGCGGCTTCGAACAACAAGGTCGAGGACATTCGCTCGATTGTAGATCAGGTGCGAATCCCGCCGCAACGGGGGAGTTACAAGGTGTACATCATCGACGAGGTGCACATGTTGAGTCAGGCGGCGTTCAACGCGTTTTTGAAGACGCTCGAAGAACCGCCGGCCCACGCCGTGTTCATTTTGGCCACGACAGAGAAACACAAGATCCTCCCGACCATCCTTTCGCGTTGCCAAATTTTTGACTTCCACCGCATCACGCTCCGCGACACCGTCAACCACCTGCAATCCATCGCAGAAAAGGAGGGCGTGACTGCGGAAGAGGCGGCCCTGCACATCGTTGCAGTCAAGGCCGACGGTGCAATGCGCGATGCCCTCAGCATTTTTGACCAACTCGTCGCCTTCGCAGGCAAATCGCTCACCTACGACACGGTGGCCGAGCACCTCAACGTCCTCAACCACGACACCTACTTCGAACTCGTGGACCATGCGTTGCAAGGAGCGGTGGCACCGGCGTTGGTCCTGCTGGACCGCATCATCGCCCGCGGCTTCGATCCGCATCATTTCGTCTCCGGCCTGGGGTCGCACCTGCGGAATGTGTTGGTCAGCAAGGACGAAGCCACGTTGAAGCTGATGGACGGTCCGGAGGGCATTCAGGACCGGCTGCGTGAACAAGCTGCGCGCTGCGACCTGCATTTCCTCATCGGTGCCCTCGAGCAGGTGAACGCGGCGGATGTGGCCTACCGCACCAGCCAACACCAGCGACTGCTGGTCGAGCTGATGTTGATGCAGATCTGCTCCCTCGGAGCGGACAAAAAAAAAAGGTGAACTGATCCCCATCCTCGGCGGCGCCTGGGCCCATCCGGCCCCCGCCGCCCACCTCACCCCGCCCCCCCCATCCCTCGCCGCGCCCTCCTCCCCAACCTCGCCCCTCGCGGCGCAGCCGCCCCCACCCCCAACCTCGTCCTCAACCTCAACCTCGCCCCTCGCGGCGCAGCCGCCCTCACACTCCTCCCTCGCGGCGCAGCCGCCCTCGCCCCCAACCTCGTCCTCAACCCCAACCCCGCCCCTCACGGCGCAGCCGCCCTCGCCCTCCCCCTCACCCCTCGCGGCGCAGCCGCCCTCACCCTCGCCCTCGCCCTCCCCCTCACCCCTCGCCCCTCAATCTCAATCTCACCCTCAATCTCAATCTCAATCTCACCCTCAATCTCACCCTCAATCTCAATCTCAATCTCACCCTCAATCTCAATCTCAATCTCAATCTCAATCTCACCCTCAATCTCACCCTCAATCTCAATCTCAACCTCAATCTCAACCTCCCCCCATCGGCTCCCTCCGCGCCTCCGGCCTGCAACTCGCGGGACCGAAGACGTTGGCCGGGGCCCGGCCTGAGAAGCGGGTCGAAGTCGAAGTGGAGGTGGAAGTGTCGGAACGGGAGGCCTTTGATTTGGCGAGCGTCGAGCGGGCGTGGAAGGGGTTTGCAGAGCGGTTGAAGGAAGAGGGGAAGCAAGGGCTGGCGGCATCCGTGGCGTCGGCGAAGCTGGAATTGACGGGCACAACCCTCGTGGCCGAGTGGCTGAATGACGTGCAGTTGGCCCAAATCGCCGACCTCCGCGCCGCCCTCTGCGCCCACCTGCGGGAGCGCGTGCGCAACGGGGCGCTGGAACTGGAGGCGCGCGTGCGACCGATGGATGCGCCGGAGCGTGCGGTGTATTTGACCGACCGCGACCGGTACGAAGCGTTTGTGGCGGCCAATCCGGCGGTGGACGAGCTCCGGCGGCGCCTCGATCTCGATTTTGCGTAAGCCTTGAACCTTGCGCGGGCGCAGGTGTTGCTCCCGCATGGTACGAATTGCATCATTTCAGGTACGAGGGGTGTTTGCCGCGCTGTTTGCCCTCCTCGTGGGCACCGGCGCAGCCCAAACGGGTTCCATCCGCGGACGCGTCACGGACGAAGCCACGAACGAGCCCATTCCCTTCGCCACGGTGGTGCTTCAAGACAGCCGCCTCGGCACGGTCACCGATTTGGACGGCGCATTTGTGCTCGAAGGTGTGCCCGCCGGGCTGCGCAACGTGTCCGTGAGCTTCGTCGGCTACGTGACCCGGACGGTGTTCGAAATCGAAGTCACTCCGGCCCGGCCGGCGGTCCTCAACGTGACCTTGAAAGCCGTCACGGTCGAAATCGGCGCGGCGGAAGTCACAGAAACGCGGCGCGCTACACAAGCCGAAGCCCCCTTGAGCGTCCGCAGCATCGGCACGAACGAAATCAAGCGGAACCCCGGCGGCGGCCGCGACATCAGCCGGGCCCTGCGCACCTTGCCGGGGGTGGCCGCCATCCCGAGCTTCCGCAACGACATCGTCATCCGCGGCGGCGCGCCGAACGAAAACCGCTTCTACATCGACGGCATCGAAATCCCGAACATCAACCACTTCGCCACCCAAGGGGCGAGCGGCGGGCCGGTGGGCATGATCAACGTCGACCTCGTGGAGAATGTCGATTTCTACGCCGGCGCATTCCCCGCCGCCCGCGGGAACGCGCTGAGCTCGGTGATGGAGTTTGGGTTCAAGGAAGCGCGCCGCGACGAGTGGACCGCAAACCTGGTGGTGGGAACCAGCGACCTCGGTTTGACGATGGAAGGGCCTACCGGGGAGCGTTCCTCGTTGATTGCCAGTGTACGTCGGAGTTATCTGCAGCTCCTGTTCCAAGCGTTGGGCCTGCCCTTCCTGCCCATTTACAACGACTACCAATACAAGTGGACGTGGCGTCCCGACGACCGGAATGTGGTGACGGTGTTGGGGTTGGGGGCCTTGGATGATTTCGAGTTGAACCTCGATTTGGCCGCGGACACGGCCGCCGACGACTACCTCGAGCGCGTGGCGATTTTGGGCTTCCTCGACGTGCAGACCCAGTGGAACTACACGCAGGGGGCCAAATGGGACCGGTACCTCGAAGACGGCCGGTGGACCTTCGTGGCAAGCCGCAACATGCTGAACAACCGCGCCTTCAAGCACGTCGACAACGACACCTCGCTCCCGTTGATCCGGGACTATGTCAGCCGCGAAATCGAGAACAAATTCCGCGCCGAGCGCAGGCGGACTTTTCCCTCCGGAGTCGAAGCCACTTGGGGCGGGGCCTACGAATACGTCAAGTACGAGAACGAGACGTTCGACCAGCGCTTCAACCCGGCCTCACAAGGAATCGACACCGTTCAGTTTGCAATCGGGTTCAAAGCGCACAAATACGGGGCCTTCGCCCAAGCCTCCCGCCGGGTGGCCGCGGATCGGTTGACCTTGAGCGCCGGGCTCCGGCTGGACGGTTCGACCGCGGCGTCGGGACTGCGCAATCCGCTCCGCGCAGCATCGCCGCGGGCATCGGCGAGTTTTGCATTCGCGCCGGGCTGGACGCTGAACGCGAATGTGGGGGTGTACCACCAACTCCCGGCCTACACCGTGCTGGGATTTGCGGACGCTTCGGGCACGCGGCTGAACGCCACGGAGGCCACCCGGTACCTCTCGAACGGCCAAGCGGTTGCGGGGGTCAAGTGGGACGGAGGAAACCGCAACCTGGTGATTTCCGGGGAGGGCTTCTACAAAGGCTACCGGAATGCGGCGGTGAGCCAAACCACCGGCGTGGCGTTGGCAAATTTGGGGGCGGACTTCGGGGTGGTCGGCAACGAAGCCGTCGACTTCAAGGGCGTAGGCCGCGCTTACGGAGCCGAGTTCTTGCTGCAGCAGCGCTTGACGAAGGGGTTTTACGGCTTGTTGGCCTACACCTTTGTGCGCAGCGAGTACGCCTCCGCAGCCGGCGCAGATTACACGGCCAGCAGCTGGGACAACCGGCACATCCTGAGCCTGACAGGTGGGAAGAAATTCGAGGGCGGCTGGGAGGTGGGCGCGCGGCTTTTGGCCAGCGGCGGCCTCCCTTATACCCCCATCGACCCCGCCTCGCTTTCCATCGCGTCGTGGGACGTGTACGGCCGCCCGTTGCCCGATTACAGCCGGCTCAACACGGGCCGCAACGCCGCATTCCACCAGCTCGACCTCCGCATCGACAAGAAGTGGTTCTTCCCCGCGTGGTCGCTCGACGTGTTTTTTGAAATCGTCAACGCCACCGGAGCAGCGGTGCCTGCGCCCGCCACGACGGACGTGGTGCGCGACCCGGTGACCGGCGCGCCGCTGCCGTCTGCAGCAACGCCCGGCTTTTACGACGCGCGCACGCTCGATCCCAGCGCGGGCAACGTCCTGCCGGCGTTGGGCCTGATCATCGAACTCTGAGGGTACCTTCGCGCGATGCGGGTGGACAAATTCCTCTGGTGCATCCGGGTCTTCAAGACGCGGACCGCCGCGACCGCGCATTGCCGGGAGGGCAAGGTGTTCCTCGCGGACCGGCCGGTGAAGCCGGCGTTGGAGTTGCGTGGAGGGGAGAAACTCCGCATCCGGATGGGGGCGGTGCATTTTGAATGGGAGGTGGTGGAGTTTCCCAAATCCCGGGTCGCCGCGGCCCTCGTGCCCCAGTTTGGCCGGGACATCACGCCCGAGTCCGAACGTGCGAAGCTGGAAGCCATCCGCGCGGCCCAACAGGACCTCCTGCGCCCCGTCGGTCGCCCCACGAAACGCGACCGGCGCGACCTCGACGCCTTTTTTGACCCCTGATTTTCTGCCCTCCGATGGAAATTCACGCCATTCCTGCCGTCGCCACGCGCCCCGTGCGGTTCGCGGTGCTCTGGCCCCACCGCGGCGAGGTGGTGGCTTGCACGTTGCCCGAGGACGAAGCCGCCCACGCGCTGCACCTCGGCGCCTACCTGCCTGACGGCCGGCTCGTCGGCGTGTGCACCCTGCTCGACGAGGCGCCGCAGCGATTTCCGGATGCGGTGCCGGCTGGAGCGCACCCGTACCGGCTCCGCGCCATGGCGACGCTGCCGGAGGTGCGGGGCACGGGGGTAGGACGTGCGCTGGTCGAGCGGGCGTGTGCGGAAGCCGCGGCGCGGGGCGCGACGTACCTGTGGTTCGATGCCCGCCAGGTCGCTTACGGGTTTTACGAGCGGCTGGGGTTTGCTTTCCGTAGCGAGGAGTTCCAAATTCCCCCCATCGGCGCGCATCGGGTGATGGGACGAGGGCTCAGGTGAAGGACGGCAAACCGTCCGATGGGAGCGTTCGGCAGTTGCAGGCGGGCGCGCTACCTTTCGGCCATGCCGCGCATTTCTGAGAAAGGGCTGAGCCTGCCCGACAGCCCCATTCGCAAACTCGCACCCTTTGCGAACGCCGCAAAAGCCGCCGGGAAACAGGTCATCCACCTCAACATCGGCCAACCGGACATCGCCTCGCCCGACGTGGCGCTGAATGCCGTGCGGAATTTGGACCGGAAGGTGCTCGAATACAGCCCCAGCGAGGGGTATGCGTCCTACCGCGAGGGGCTGTCCCGGTACTATGCCTCCGTCGGTGTGGACCTTGCACCCAGCGACATCCTGGTCACCACGGGTGGAAGCGAGGCGTTGCATTTCATGTTCCTCTGCGGGTTCAATGCCGGGGACGAAGTGGTGGTGCCAGAGCCGTTCTACGCGAATTACGCCAGTTTCGCCCGGTGGGCCGGAGTGCAGGTCGTGCCGGTCCAAGCGTCCATCGAGGACGGCTTCGCGTTGCCTTCCATGGAGGCCTTCGAGCAGGCGATTACGCCGCGAACCCGCGCGATCCTCATTTGCAATCCGGGCAATCCCACGGGCACGGTCTACGGGCCGGCAGAGCTTGCGGCGTTGGCGGATTTGGTCCGCAAACATGACTTGTATCTCATTGCAGATGAGGTCTATCGCGAGTTTACCTACGACGGGGTCATGCCGCAAAGTGTTCTTTCGCTGCCCGAGTTGGAGGCCCATGCGGTGGTCATCGACAGTGTTTCAAAGCGCTACAGCATGTGCGGCGCGCGCGTCGGCGCCCTCCTGACCCGCAACGCCGAGCTGCGCCGGGCGGCCATGAAAATGGCGATGGCCCGCCTCAGCCCACCGACGCTCGGCCAAATTGCCTCCGAAGCCGCCCTCTCCACGCCTCCAGACTACTTCGAAGCAGTTCGCACCGAATACCGCCGACGCCGGGATGCGCTCGTGGACGGACTTTCCGCCATCGACGGCGTCCTCTGTCCCCGCCCCGGCGGCGCCTTTTATGCGGTTGCGCGCCTTCCCATCCCCAGCGCGGACGACTTCTGCCGGTGGATGTTGGAGTCGTTTGATCTCGACGGCACGACGGTGATGATGGCCCCCAATTCCGGGTTTTACGCAACCCCCGGAGCGGGTTTGCAGGAAGTTCGGCTTGCGTATGTGTTGGAAGTTCCGCGCATCGAGGAGGCCGTGGCCTGCGTAAAGGCGGGGGTGGAGCGGTTTGGGGGGTGAGGTTGAGGTTGAGATTGAGGTTGGGGTTGGGGTTGAGATTGAGGTTGAACGAACGAGAATTAAGCGATGCAGCAAACGTTGATTTGGATCAATGGGGTGGTGAAGGGGTGGGTACTGTGGGCCAGGCCTTCGGTATACCTCGGGTGGCTTCGGCGGCCGGCACTGCTCGTGACAAATGTTCTGGCACTTTCTCGGTGGATTCGGCAGGTGCCAAAAGGGGGCGTCCTGGACGACTTCTTTGTGGTGCGCCGGGTGTACGCGAAGCGATTGGCACTCTACGGGTCGGTCATCGACCAACTCGGCTTGGCCCAAGAACCACTGGATTACTTGGAGTTCGGGGTGTGCGGAGGCACGTCCTTTCGTTGGTGGCTGGAGCATTGCCCGCATCCGGAGAGCCGGTTCTTCGGCTTTGACACCTTCGAGGGCTTACCGGAGGACTGGGGGACCTTTAGCAAGGGCGACATGGCCGCCGGGGTGCCGGTGGTCGACGATGCCCGGGCGCAGTTCATCCCGGGGCTTTTCCAGGAATCGCTGCAGGACTTTTTGGCCCACTACAACTTGAAAACTTC
>Ga0172372_10006628_pt1 | contig 15768 bp, 2 predicted proteins | sample LakKiv5m_2_FD_114544 | JGI IMG/M metagenome (GOLD analysis project Ga0172372, IMG submission 114544) | Freshwater microbial communities from Kabuno Bay, South-Kivu, Congo - kab_092012_9.5m | ecosystem: Environmental > Aquatic > Freshwater > Lake | place: Democratic Republic of the Congo...
CATCGTCCCTCAGATCCTTTATGCGCTGCCGCAGAACTTCAACTCGCTGCCAAACGGCCTGTCCTCCGGATTCGGAGCAAACGGCAGCAGTTACCCCGGCTTTGCTGAAAACAGTGACAACATCAACCTGACGTTGACCACTCCCAGTCAGATGGTCGGCCTGTGGGTGGGGAACATTGGCGGCAGCGCCAACCAGAACACGCTGGTGGAATTCCTCAACGCCAGCGGCGGGGTCATTGTCAGCGAAACACTCACTCCCACGCACACCGGCATCATCACATCCGGCGGCTACAACAATCGGCAATTCTACGGCGTACGCATCGCCGGTTCTGCGCGAGTCTCAACGATTCGTATCACGAACGCGGCCGCCAACGACGACGCTATCATTATTGACGATGTGGAATTCACAACAGCCGATGTTTCAGTCACCGGGCCCGGCGGGGCGATAGTCCGCGGGATGACTGTAAACGGGTGGTCAACCACCGGAATAGCGATCAGCGGCAACTTGCACTGGATTACTCAATGTCACATTGGCACCAACAGCGCGGGACTCACTGCTGTCCCCAACGTCACGGGCGTTTCAGTCAGTGGCACCTATAACACGATCGGAACAGACCAGGACGGCAACAACGACGACCGGGAAGGAAACCTAATCTCCGGCAACTCCACCAATGGGATCCTGCAAGACAGCGGCAATCAGAATCGCATAGCCGGGAATCTGATTGGGCCGAATCTCTCGGGGACCTCCGCCCTTCCGGGACAGGATAACGGCATCTCGATTGGACGTTACAGCACAGCACTGAGGGTAGGAGGTCCCCGTGGAGCCGCTACCAACGTGATCAGCGGGAACACAAACTATGGCATCTTCTTCACACAGCGATCATATCCCTACGAAAGCACCGGAACCCGCATTCAGGGAAATCTGATTGGCACCGATCGCACCGGCACAGCAGCCTTAAGAAACCCAATTGGAGTCGGCGGCGGCTCAATCACAGAAGTCGTCTCATCATCCACCTCCGGAATCATCGTAGGCACTGATGGAGATGGATCCAGCGATGCCACTGAAGGAAATGTGATTTCAGGCAACGGTACGGGGATCGAAATTGGTTCCTTCCTGATCATAGCCGGGAACATGATCGGCACCTCGCTCTCTGGAGACTCAGCGATTCCCAATTCGAACGGAGTCAAATTGCTCAGCGGGACAGCGAGAATTGGCACGAATGCGGATGACGCCAGCGACCAACTTGAGGGAAACGTCATCTCCGGGAATACCAATAACGGCATCTGGATCGACGACTATGCCGATGCGGACATTGCCGGAAATAGAATTGGCACGAATTCGAACGGATCTTCTGCTATTCCAAATAAAGTTGGCATTTTTGGCCAAGGCTCCTATTACATACCAACCTTAAACATTGGTGGACCGTACGTATCTCAGAGGAATATTATCAGCGGCAATACGGCGAATGGTATCGACGCCTATATGCGTGGATTTGTCTTTGGAAACTACATCGGTACTGACGCGACCGGAACAAAACCCATCCCCAACAAGGATGGGGCCGAAATCACGGGAGTCTCAGTGGCGATCGGAAACTCAGGAAATCGAGGAAACCTGATTAGTGGCAACTCAAATTATGGACTTTACGTCACCGGAAACAGCGTCACCATTGCAGGAAATCTGGTTGGTACCGACGTCACAGGAGAAAAAGCACTCCCCAACGGAGATGGCGTGTATTTCCGCGCTGACAAGTCGACACTAGGTACAAACGGCGATGGCGATGCGGACTCCGGCGAGCGCAACATTATCTCCGGCAATCTGCGGATCGGCGCACATGTGTATGGATCGGATACAAGCTCAAGTGTCGGCGGGGGAAGCTCCTACGTCTCGGGCAACTATGTCGGCCTTTCTTTATCGGGGCGGCCTCTTGGAAACGGGACATATGGAATTTACAGCCAGTCGAGCGGAAACTCCAGCGGGTATATACTATACCCTATCACGATAGGTGTAAAATCGGGGGCAGCGAACCCCGGCCTGATGGGGAATATCATTGGCTACAATGGCGCTGATGGAATACATATCTGGCAGTCCCCCGGCACCATTGCCGGTAACTTCATTGGCGTACTTCCAGACGGAACGCCGGCGGGCAATGGCGGCAGTGGTATCCGTCGAAATTCCTCATCGGGTTCTCTGGACGTGAATACTTTGGGACTGGGAAATCTGTGGCCAAATACAATTCGATACAATGCTGCTTATGGCGTCTATTCCGGCGCGCGGTATAGATTTCGTGGTCAAAGTAATATCATCGCCGACAACGGGCTTTCGGAGTACTACAATACGGGTATAACGTCGAATACGTCAGGATCCGCAGACAATCACCCCGTGCTCACCTCAATCACCGTCACGAATGGACAACTCTCGTTTGCCGGATTTGCACGGGCCGGCCAGACTGTCAATCTCTACGAGTCCGGGGCAGGAAGCGAAGGCGAAGGTAAGCGATTGATCGCATCGTTCGTCGAAGGTTCTGCCTCCGACCTCGACACAACAACCGGTTCCTACGGCCCCGTTGTCAACGGCCTCACCGTCGGCAGCGATACCGCCAATCGCTTCCTGTTCCAGATGACTGCGCCAGATTCCGTCTATGAAGGACTCAAGTTCAGCCTCCAGGGCATGGCTCCAACCACGTCGAACTCCGACAGTAACGCGATGTCCCGCTTCTCACCCGCATGGCAGTACGGCACGACACTCAGCTCCATCGTTCCCACCGTTCAACTGGGTTCCGCCGTCACTCTGGCCCCCGGAGAATCCCTCTCAAGACGCGCCGGATTCACAGATACAGATTCCCTCCTGTGGTCTGCTCGAGTCAACTACGGGGACGGAAGCGGCTGGAAGGTCCTCACGCTCCTCGATAATTTCCAGTTCGACCTGGCCAAAACCTACACGGCACCTGGTTCATACACCGTCTCCGTCGAAATCACCGACAGCTCCGGCGTCACCGGAACCGGTACACTCGCCGTCACCGTCCAAAACGATGCGCCCGAAGCCGCTTTCTACGACTTCACTCTCACACCCGTCGTCACCGAAGGCGGCACCGTTACGCTCACCGGAAAAATCGTCGACTCACTCTCCAGCGGTGCCTACTCCGTCAACATTAACTGGGGTAACGGAACCACCTCGACCGTCAGTGTCCCCGCCACTGCACGCACATTCTCCACCACCTATACCTACCGCGATGACATCTCCGCCGGCAACACACCAACTGCAGCCGATGTCTACAGCGTCAGCGTCTCAGTCGGGGAAGCCGGTGGAGCATCCGACGCCACACCCGTCGGTGCCTTCCTCGTCGAAGTTCGCAACGCCGCACCGGCCATCACCTCCACAACATGGTCAGCCACCAGCGTCGCAGAAGGCGGCACCGTGACACTCGCCGTCAATTTCACAGACGCCGGTCTCGATGACAGCCACTCCCTCCGCATCGACTGGGGTGATGGCGTCATTGAAACGGTCACTCCCGCGGTCGGGGCACGCGTCATCTCCAACAGACAACACACCTACACCAACACACCTCGTACCGGCGAATCCGGCTACACCGTCCGCATTGAACTGACCGATGACGATGAACCGCTGTCACGTGCCGTCGCCACTCAGCTGATCACTGTCACCAGCCCCGCGCCTTCTGCCCTCGTCCTGTCGAATCAGACAGGCACTGCCAGTATTCCCGAAGGTGGCACGTTCAAGCTGGGAGGATCGTTTACTCCGTCCGGCACCGCCGACCCTCACCTCGTCACCATCGACTGGGGCGATCGCTCCGGCACGACCACACTGCTGCTGACTGCCGGTGTTGCCAGCTTCAGCAACATCACCCACGTCTACACGGATGACGCCCCCGGAGCCGCCGCCTTTACCATCACCGTCAAAGTATCCGACACCGACAACCGTAATCTCACAACATCCGCAACCCTCGCCGCTCTCGTTATGAATGCGGCACCCGTTCCCGCCCAACCGGCATTCAGCCTTAGCACCATCAGTGAAGGGAACTCGGTCACCGCCACCGGATCATGGACCGATGCCGGAGCTCCCGATCAAAGTACCGTCAGCATCAGTTGGGGCAACGGTGTCACTACGGCCGCTGCCGTCGATTCGAAGACTCGTACATGGACCGCCACTTACACTTATCCGGACAACGGCACCGGTGCATTGCAGCAGTACACCGTAACCGCCACGGTGACAGATGATGACGGCGGTGTCTCATCCGCCTCACGGCTGCTGACAGTGCAGAATGTCGCTCCGGCTGTCACCTTCCTCCCCGCCCCCGGACAGAATAACGCGCTCGCTGTGCTCCTGCAGTCCGTCGTTACTGACCCCGGCACTGCTGACAGTTTCAACTACGCATGGACAGCGACCGCCGCGGAGCAGCCCACCCAGACCGGCACTGCAGCCACATTCACCCTGAACCGTTCGGCCGCACCGACAGCCGTATTTCTCGTTCTGCTCACCGTCACCGACGATGACGGCGGCATCGGACAATATTCCCTCGATATCCAGATCGGCACCTCAAATTCCGAGACAATTGTCCTTGACAACAGTTCCTTCAGCGGCACGACCAGCGGTATCCTTGTGCTGGGACTGGGCGGCGATGACGTCATTGATGCCACCGGTGTCACCGATCCCACCATCAGCCTCGTGATGGATGGCGGCAGCGGACTTGACGTCCTGTACGGCGGTTCCGGCAATGACATCTATGTCCTCGCCGACGGAAACGATGCAGCCAACATGCAGCCCTGGGGCTCAGTCTCCGTCAGCACCATCACTCCCAAGACTGCCGGCAGTGACACCTATCTGCTAACTCCCAACAGCACGCTCAGCGTCTTTGACGATTCCGGCAGCAACACCCTGGATTTTCAGCGTTCCGCTTTCGGCGTGACTCTCGATTTGTCGGCTGTCTCCAGCACATCCGCCAGCCTGCAGGATGTGGCTCCGGCCGGAACCAGCCCGGCGACACATTATGTGGCACTGCAGGGAGCATTCGCGGGACTGAACGGAACGGGATTCAGCGACACACTGACTGCCGGAAACAACAGCACGATCCGAGCCGGAGCAGGTGCAGACAGTCTGGCGGTCAAAGCTGGGACGGTCGGAGCCTCGGTCTTCGGCGGTGCCGATGACGATCTGCTGACAGTCACCGGCACCGGCATCGCCTCGCTCAACTTCGGCGGAGATTCCGGAAACGATTTGCTCGTCAATCACGGCACAATCTCCGGACTCACATTTTCCGGAGGCGCCGATCAGGACCTGCTGCAAAATCTGGGCACCATCAATTCCACCCTGAACTTCGGTGGCGACAGCGGAGCAGACCTGCTCACAAATGCAGGCAGCATCGCCAGCCTGGTCTTCTCGGGCGGAGCCGATCAGGACCTGCTGGTCAATAACGGCAGTGTCGCGACGACACTGCACTTCGGAGGTGATCAGGAACTGCTGCTGAGCGATCCGGGCACCATCACGTCACTCAATTTCGGCGGAGACAGCGGGAATGACATCTTTGTCAACCTCGGCAGCATCTCTTCACTGATCTTTACCGGAGGCGCTGACGACGATCTGCTGGTCAACATGGGCGGACTGCCCATGCAGCTTAACCTCGGCGGCGACACCGACACGCTGCTTGAAGGTAATGCCACCATCGGTTCACTCAACTTTGGCGGAGACGACGGCAACGACCTGCTGCTGAATCGCGGTACGCTCAGCTCACTGGTCTTTACCGGCGGGGCTGATGACGACCTGCTCCGCAATCTCGGCTCGATCTCCGGCACGCTCAATTTCGGCGGAGATTCCGGAACCGACATGCTGCTCAACACCGGCAGCCTGGGATCGGTGATCTTCACCGGCGGGGCTGATGAAGACCTGCTGATCAACAACGGCAGCGTTGCCACCTCACTGAATGTCGGCGGCGATCAGGAGCTTTTGGTTGGTTCCGGAACCATCGCTGGGCTCAATTTCGGCGGTGACAGCGGCAATGACGTGCTGGTCAATCTGAGCAGCATCGGCAGTGTGATCTTCACCGGCGGGGCGGACGATGACCTCCTGATCAACATCGGCAGTTCATCCATGACGCTCAACTTCGGCGGCGATCAGGACATTCTGCTGAATGGAGCCGGATCGCTCGCGACACTCAATTTCGGCGGTGATTCCGGGAATGATCAGCTGATCAACGGCGGCCAGGTCAGCAGCGTGATTTTCACCGGCGGGGCTGATGACGACCTGCTGATCAACACGGCCAACAATATCACATCCCTGAACTTCGGCGGGGACAGCGGCAATGACCTGCTGCAAAACAGCGGAACAGGTATCGCCAGCATCGTGTTTGGCGGTGATTCCGGGGCCGATCTGCTGACCAATTCCGGCAGCATTGCGTCCGTCACATTCACCGGAGGTGCGGACGCTGACCTGCTGACGAACACCGGAACAATCACCGGGACACTCAACTTCGGCGGTGACAGCGGCAGTGACCTGCTGCAGAACTCAGGCACGCTCGCCGGAGTTATCTTCACTGGAGGGGCTGATGAAGACCTGCTGGTCAATACCGGGACCGTCACCGGCACGCTGAATTTCGGCGGTGATTCAGGCAACGACATGCTCTACAACACCGCTTCGCTGGCGGGCGTGATCTTCACTGGTGGCGCTGACGCTGACCTGCTGGTCAACTCCGGGACTGTCAGCAGCGGTCTCAATTTCGGTGGCGACAGCGGCAATGACACACTGCTTAATACCGGAACGCTGTCCTCCGTCATCTTCACCGGTGGCGCTGATTCCGACCTGCTGCTCAACTCCGGGACAATCACCACATCGCTCAACTTCGGCGGTGACAGCGGCAATGATCTGCTGATCAACGACGGGCCGGTCGCCACAGTGATCTTCACTGGCGGCGCGGACAGTGACCGCATGCTGAATACCCGTTCGGGACTCGCTTCGATCACCTTCTATGGCGGAGCTGCCCCGGGCAGTTCCCTGCCCGCCGGCACGGCCGACGGTGAAGACCTGCTGCTGAATACCGGCTCGAGCATTGCGTCGATCGTATTTTCCGGGGACGCCGGGAACGATCTGCTGCGAAATTCAGGCTCGCAGATTACCGCCATCACCATGACAGGCGGGGCCGGTAACGACGGGTTCGCGAACACCGGCAGTACCATCGACAGCCTCGAATTTAACGCCGGTGCCGGCAGTGACCTGTTCCTCACTTCCGGCGACAGCGTGCGTGCCATTGTGATCACCGGTGATGGCGAGGAGACCCCGGGTGACGACCTGGTCCTGCTTCGCGGCAGCGGCACGGGTGCCGCAACATCGACGGTTCAGTTCAGCGGCAATGGCGGCAATGATGTCCTGCACAACTACTCCACCGGATTTCAAGCCATCACGTTCAGTGGCGGCGCAGGTCTGGACCTGTTTCTCAATGTGTCTGCCTCCGCTGTCGGGCTCGCATTTATTGGCGGTGACGGCGATGATGTCTTCCAGAATCAGGGCAGCAGTGTTGCCGGAGTTGTCTTTGATGCGGGTGCCGGCAATGACCTGCTGGTCAATACCGGCGCCGGTTTCACGGGTGCTGCCGTAACCGGCGGCGACGGCGATGATCTGCTGCTGAACACCGGAGCCAGTCTTTCCGGGTTGTCATTCGGCGGTGACGCAGGGGCCGACCAGCTGATCAACAGCGGCAGTGGTGTCAGCAGCGTCACTTTCACGGGAGGTTCCGGAGCGGATTCTGTCACCAATACCGGCAACGGGTTGACATCATTCACATTCCACGGCGGTGCTGGCAACGATCGACTCACGAACCGCATCGGATCCTCAGGAACAGCCACACTGGTATTCAACGGCGGAGATGACAACGACATTCTGATTAACGAAGCCGACAGCGCGACCGGATTCATTTTCAACGGTGATGCCGGGAACGACGGACTGCTGAACACCGGCATCAGTGTGACCAGTTTCACCATGAATGGCGCCGCCGGGGACGACCTTCTGGAGAACCGCGGCGCACTGATGTCCGGGGTGACATTCAATGGCGGCGATGGCGCCGATGTCCTCCGCAATACCGCAGCCTCACTCAGCAGCGTCACATTCAATGGCCAGGGGGGAGCCGACCTGTTCATCAGCGAAGCGTCATTCCTTAACCTGCTCAGCTTCAGCGGCGGCGACGGAGCTGACAGTCTGCTGCTGCGAGGTGCGTCACTGGGCACAATCATTGCCAGCGGCGATGCCGGCGCTGACATCTTCGAAAACTACTGCGCGGGTCTCACCAGTCTGACGATCAGCGGCGGTGCCGATGACGACGACTTCCGCAACCATGGCAATTCCACCGCTGTCACCTTCAACGGTGATGACGGCCACGACAGTTTCACAAATACCGCCACAACTTCGGGCACGCTCACCTTTAACGGAGCTGCCGGCAGCGATTCCTACCTCGGACGAGGCGGTACCATCAGTACCCTGACAATCAGCCTCGGCACTGACAGCGATTCAGCCCGCATCGCAGACGCTGCCGTCACCAGCCTCAGTGTGCAGGCAAACGACGGCATGGACTCAGTCCAGCTGGCCGGCACGGGCACGACCGCCACACTGGATCTGGGTACCGGAGCCGACTGGGCGGCCGTCGCCGGCACATGGACCAGTGTCACGCTGGCTGGCGGAGCAGGTGATGACACTCTGCTGCTGTCCGCTGCCGGAACTCTCACCGCCGACGGCGGTGACGGCAATGATCGGTATGTGTTCGCCGGCAACTCCCTGACATCCGTCGTGATCACAGAACAGCCGCTTGCCGCACCCGACACCAGTGTCGATACGCTCGATTTCAGCCCTTTCACTCGAGGCGCTCTCGTGCTCGACCTGAGTCTGACTACAACTCAGTCAATCGCTGGTATGTCCTTCCGTCTGACCGGCAGCACCGCCATTGAAAATGTCATTGGCACCACGGGTGCGGATACCATCACAGGCAACAGTCGCAACAATCGGCTCGAGGGTGGAGACTACTCGCAGCCCTTCACCAACTCGGTCGCGCCGCTGCGGTCCGCCGCCCAGTGGGTTCTGCTGGACTTCGACAGTCAGACCCAGGCCGATGAACACCAGTACTCGGCGTCGACCCGTCAGTCCGTTGTGGATCGGCTGAATGCCATCTACCGGGGCCCGGTCGATGCAACCCCGTGGTTCAATGTCCGATTCGCACTCACGGCGTCACAGATTCCGGTGGCCGAATACGTCCGAGTGTACGTCAATCAGACGCCGGATTCGGGCAGGCCTGGCGGGCTGGCCAGTGACATTGATCCGGGAAATCTGCGACCGGGCGGCACAGCGATCGTTCAGATCAACGGTATGCTGGGTGGTATCGTCTCGGAAGTGGATGCCATTCCAGTTCACGATCATGGCAGTGCCGACTGGCACTCGGACACAGAGAGCGAGACGATTCTGGCGGCTGTCGATCCTGTCGGGCTGCGTAAACCCACAGCCTCGGTCAGCAACATGGTCAGACTGACCAGCAAAGTGATTGCCCACGAACTGGGGCACCTGCTGGGACTGCGGCATCAGGATTCCTTTGGTCCCATCGGCTACGGGGTCAATCTGGTCCCCGGCGTCAGCGAATTCAATCCTGTCTTTCCCGGTCCGGCTGGCGCCTTCGAGACGTTCCAGCATATGATGGGATCGCCCGCATCTGTCGGCACAACACGCAATGATGACCTTGGCGATCTGTTCTTTGGTGAACGCGAACTGATCAAGCTAACGGCTGCCATGTCGGAACCGACGGCTGTTCATCAGGCGGAAAGCTCCACGCCCCACCGCACACCCGCGACCGCTCAGCTGCTGACACCCGCTGCACTGCAGCTGCCCAACTCCATCGGTGGCGGCATGAACAAAGGCGATACGCTGTACGGGATCTATCAGTCTGTCACCGGCAGCATCGCCACCGTCACTGCGGGCGGTGCAACAACAAGCGAAAGTGATTACTACCGCATCAGTGCGAAAGCCGGCGATATCTATACATTTGAGGTGATGTCGGTGTCCATTGCTGCTTTTGGAGACAAAGCAGATGACTCAATCGACCCCGTGCTCCGACTGTACAACAGTGCCGGCCAGTTAGTGCAGCACTTCGGGGGTGTCGCAGAAAATGACGACTCCTTCGAGCCCACCGATGCCGCCCTGATGGACGTCGTCATACCGGCAACCGGGGATTACTACATTGAGGTCGATACGTTCAAACGCAGCCCGTCGGACCCGCTGGGAGATCCCACGAATCCAGTCAGCCCCCTGAACCCGGCCAATCCTCGCAACATTCTCAGTTACCCCGATCTGGTCAAGCGGTTTACTGATACAATCAATGACACGGACACGGGCAGTTATCAGCTGATTTTCTATGCATTCCGGGATGCTTCCGGCAGTGATGGCAACAACACCCTGATTGGCAACGGTGGCACGGATGTGCTGATCGCCACATCAGCCGCCGATATCACCGCACCGGTCAGCAGCGTGCAGGCTCTGACGGCAAACGCCACGGGACTCAATCTGACCATCAGCGTCACGGGGACGGATCCGGATCCCGGCTTCGGGGCTGTCACAGGCATTGCGGAATACCGCATCTTTGTGGCGGTGAACAGCGGAGCGTTTGCACTTTGGACAACACTGCCCGCAGGCAGCCCCGCTGCCGTCTATACCGCTCAAAGCAACAATAAATACTGGTTCCGCAGCATCGCTGTCGATAATGCCGGAAACATTGAAAACAAGCCACCCGGGGCAGACACGTGGACGCTTGTAGGTGATTTTGACAAACCGGAAACCGCCGCCACAGGTGTCACGGCCACAGACGCCGGACTGATCACAATCACAGCCGCTGGACGTGACGTAGGCGGCAGCGCGCTGCAGACCATCCACTTTTATGTCAGCATTGATGGTGCCGCAGCACAGCTGATCGGGTCAGTCAGTCCAACAGTCACTACGGGAGGTAATTACGCAGCGTCGCTGCAGTGGCAGGGACTGGTCGACAGCGTGACACACAACTACGGCTTCTACACAGTGGGCGTCGATGCAAAGCAAAACACCGAGAACGCACCGGCAACGCCTGATGTCACTCTGAATCGGCGTTTCGATCCGCCTCCTTCGCTGACGGCCACGGGCATTGACGTGCAGCTGGGCGCCTTGCAGAGATCCTACATCAGATATCTGGATCTGCAGTTCAGCATGGCGACTGGAGTGCCCGCGCTGCTGACGTCCGGATCAGTACGTCTCGAGCGATTCAGTATTGATTCCGCCACTGTTGCTGACATTGCCGTGGGCACCGGGGCAGCGGTCAGCCTGGGGACCAGTACTGTCAACGGATCACGCGTACGCTTCGACTTTGGGGTCAATGGGCTGGGGGGTAATCGCACAACAACTGCCGGGGATGGTTTCTACCGACTTAGCGTGGACACCAATCAGGACGGCGTCTGGAACGATGCTCATTTTGAGTTTTTCCGGCTGTTCGGTGATGCTGATGGAAATGGTCTGGTCAATGCGGCGGACACGGCACTGGTGACATCACAGTTGAACCAGCGCGGCAGCAACCTGAATGGTGACCTTGACGGCGACCAGCAGGTGACGACGTCCGATCGACTTTACGCTGCGAGGAATGTCGGCAGAAAGTTGCGTGACTGGCTGCTGGGATGGCTTGATGACTGAACGTTGGCCACCTGAACTGGAGGACAGCGGGCGCACTGCGCTTTTTTGGTTTTCCACCGACATTCGCTGGCCGGCTTAATGAAATATCGCGGGACGTGACCTTAATCTGCTCGGTCAACAAGTTCATCGATTCGTTGCCACTCATTCCCGGGGGGGATAGACAGTGATGCGTTTTTTGCTGACGGCTGTTCTGCTGCCGTGCTTCCTGCTTATCTGCGGCAGCGTGCAGGCAGACCTGATTATCGGGGTGCAGGACGCTTCAGTTCAGGCAGGTGGAGCCGGATTTGTAGATGTCCTGATCACCTCAAATTCGGATGTGCTGGTGAGTGGCTTCGACCTCTCCTTTGAAATTACACCCACATCGGGTAATCACGGGACCCTCGCGTTTAATGCATCTCCGGACACTTCGTATGTCAACGATCCCGCTTACCTGCTTGGTAACACAGGGTTCTTGACTCTTTTGCCTGGCGGACTCAGCCTCACCGGCTCTGATCTGGACATTAACAATCACGCACTGCAGAACGGTATATCGCGGCTGTTGGCGCGTCTGCATGTCGTCCACGAATTGCCCCCTGGCGGTTCGGCAGCGTTGGCCGCCGGTGATGTGTTCACGATTTCTGCGGTGATTGCCGGTATTGATGTGATTAGCGTTTTCGACGAAAATTTTAGCCCAATCACACCACTCAGTGGGTTGTCGGGGACGATCACGGTTTCGTCTGCAGTTCCCGAGCCGGGGACTTGGGCCACCGGTGTGTTGCCGGCTTTGTGCGCATTATGGCAGCGACGTCATTCCCGGCGCCAGACCACTGTTCCGTAACAGCGGGTACGGTTCGAATGGCCAAAGACTGGCATGTGACGTGGAACCAGCGAACTTAGGACAAGTGCGATGACTGCTGAACAGAAACGACTGCTTGCAGATGACGTAGCGGATACGGGTGAGGCCGGTCTAAGAACAGGCCCGGCTGCGGGTAACGCCACGATTGTGGGGCCGGCTGCAGCATCTTCTGCCAGCGACCTTACTCGTGTGCCCGTCCCGGCTGCCGCTGCATTGCCGGCTGACGGCGCTACACTTCCGGGACAGTCTGCTGCGGAGCCTGAGCCTGGCGACAGCAGTGGTGGAGCGACAGTTGTCGGGTCTGTTCCCGCCGCAGCCGCTGATGATGACGACTTTGCCCTGTCGCCCTCTGTGGCCAGCGGTCATGCATCGAAATCGCAGTCCAGCGTGTCTGCCGGCCTGCGAATCGGTGACTACGAAGTCCTTGGAGAACTGGGTCGCGGTGGCATGGGAGTCGTCTACAAGGCTCGCCATGTCACTCTGCATCGTCTGGTCGCGATCAAGATGATTCTGTCCGGCCCGCATGCCGGGCGGGAGGCTGCAGATCGATTCATTGCCGAGGCCAAAGCGGTCGCAAAGCTGCAGCATCCCGGCATCGTCCAGATTTTTGATATCGGCGAACATTCCGGACAGCCCTGGTTTTCGCTGGAATTTGTCGAGGGCACTGATCTGCAGAAAGAGCTGGCCCGCAAGCCGCGCACTTCCAAAGAGGCAGCACAGATTCTGCGAGACCTGTGCATGGCCATGCAGGCAGCTCATGAAAAGGGCATTCTGCACCGTGACCTGAAGCCTGCCAACGTGCTGATCAGTACCTCGGGCGTTCTGAAAATCACAGACTTTGGCCTTGCCAAGGAACTGGATGCCGAAGGATCCGCTCGCACCAGCGAGGGGACACTGATGGGCACCCCCAGCTATATGCCCCCGGAACAGGCCCGTGGTGAAATGTCACGCCTGGATCAGCGTTCGGATGTCTATTCGCTGGGTGCCATCCTGTACCATATTCTGACCGGTCGTCCGCCGTTTCTTACGGACAGTCCAATCAAGACTGTGATGCAGGTGATCAAAAACGAACCGGTTGCTCCGCGACAGATGCAGCCTGGCATCCCGGAAGACCTGGAAACCATCTGCCTCAAGTCTCTGCAGAAAGATCCGGCGGCAAGGTACAGCAGCTGTCAGGATCTGCAGGACGACCTGGAGCGATTCTTGCGGGGCGAACCAATCCTGGCTCGCCCAATCAGTCGTTTTCAGCGTGCGCTGCGCTGGTGTCGCCGCAATCCGGCGATCGCAATTCCAAGCATCTCTGCGGCCATTTTGCTGGTCGCCGTCGCGGTGATTTCAACGCTGGCCTTTTTCAAATCGGAAGCTCAGGCCGCCCAGATTGCCAAAGAAAAGGATAATGTCACCGAGCAGCGTGACGAAGCCAACCGCCAGCGGATTCTGCTCAACGAGGCGAAACTGCAGGCGGAGAAGAATGAAGAACAGGCTCGCAGGCAGGCAGAACTGGCACTGGAGAACATCCAGTACATTGTTGAGGAGGTCGACGAGGAACTGGCTCGCCGCCCCGGCATGCTGGAACTGCGGCAGACGATTCTGGCGACCCTCGAAAAACGCTGGGGCGAACTGGATGTCAGTCTGGTGGGCGGCTTGCGCGGTCAGGCCATGCCGACTCTGATGGCGATCCAGTACCGTATTGTCGACGCCTGGCAGTCTTTGGAAAAGCTTCCTGAAGCTGATGCCGCCTGTGCAAAACTTTACAAGCTGGGGCACGAGCGGGTTCAAATCAAAGGGCGACTCGACGCTACTCGCTATAACCTCGCAGCAATCTGTCAAACGTGGGCCGGCATCAGAACCAGACTGAAGGCTAATCCCGAGGAAACAGTGAAACTGCTGGCAGAGGCGATCGAACTGCTCCGCGATATTCGCCGCAACCCGCTGATCGATCCCGCTGACACTACTCCCCCGCCCCGTCCTTTTGAGGTGTGCGCTCAATTGCATGCCGCACTGCTGCAGACAGCCGCGGCTGAACTTAAGGCCGGACGCACTGCTCCGGCGGAAGCAGCGTTCAATGAAGTTCTCAGCACAACTGACGAGATTCTAAAGGAAGTGGATCAGGGAGCCGGGGGTGTTGCCGGAATGGATGCTCAAAAAATCAACGATGTGCGGACTTTCTTCCGCACCAATCGAGACCTGGCCACATCCGGCAAGGCGAACCTGCTGGTCAGAACCGGTAAAATTGACGAGGCGGTCCCTTTGTATCAGTCGATGATCGATTCACGCCGGCAGGCCCGGCAGACCAGCCCTGAGGATCGTAACCTTGGTGATCAGATGATCCGCCAACTGGCCAATTTCGGTCAGTACCTGCTCCGCGCAAAGCGGGGTGCTGAAGCATCCGTACCGCTGTCTGAAGCCGTACAGATCGGCGAGCAGCTGGTTGCTCAGGACCCGGAATTCCTGCCTGCGAAGCGACTGCTGGCCACTGCGCAGTATTACCTTGCCACTGCACACCAGATGCAGCAGCAGAACGACGAAGCCCTGGCGTTATTCGAACGTTCACGTCTGAATCGTGTCGCCATCCTGGCCGCGGGAGAATCTGTGGCCAGCCAGGTTGACCTGATGCTCAGTCAGGCCCAGTTGGGACTGCAGGCAGACTGTGAATCTTTGATTCAGAAACTCGCCGCACTCGACGTTAAAAACCCCGACCTGCGCATCGATATCGCCCGATCTCTGTGCCTGCTGGCAGATCGCTCCGCAGAACCACAGGCGAAACAGCAGTTGCAGCAGAGATCCGTTGCTGAGCTGCAGCGTGCTGTGGCCGAGGGCCTGCAGGACGCGTGGATCATCCAAACGCAAGTGGATTTCAAGGGAGTTCAGGATCTGCCGGAATTCGCACAGATCCTGCAAAAAATGCAGCAGCCGGCAGCCGCAGAAAACAAATAAGTCGGCCCCAACAGCACCACGCCCACAACGCGAACTGCCCCTGCTTAAAGCAGCAGCAATCCGGCAGCACAGGCCACGTTGCAGGCTGCCTGTCGCAAGCAGCCGTGTCACAACGTTGGGCGGGGTCAATGGGTAACCGGTGTGAACGATCGTGTGCGCGTGGAGTTTGACGCCGAGAATCATTCCGGAAATCGCCTCAAATCCGCACCGAATCGCCCGGATTATCCTTGATTTTCGGGAAGTTGCTGTTCCCCGAAGGTCGGCATGTTGACGCAATCGCCGTCGCTGCGGACACTTCCACCAGCAC
>Ga0172372_10006629_pt1 | contig 15768 bp, 16 predicted proteins | sample LakKiv5m_2_FD_114544 | JGI IMG/M metagenome (GOLD analysis project Ga0172372, IMG submission 114544) | Freshwater microbial communities from Kabuno Bay, South-Kivu, Congo - kab_092012_9.5m | ecosystem: Environmental > Aquatic > Freshwater > Lake | place: Democratic Republic of the Congo...
CCCGCGGTGAGCGGATCACCCTTCAAAACGGCAAGCTCACCGTTCCCAAGAATCCCGTCATCCCTTTCATCGAAGGCGATGGCACCGGACCTGATATCTGGCGCGCCTCGCAGCGCATGATGGATGCCGCGGTTCAGAAAGCCTACAAAGGCGAGCGCAAAATCGAATGGTTCGAAGTCTACGCGGGCGAGAAAGCATTCAACAAATTCAATGATTGGCTCCCGGAAGACACCCTGACCGCGCTCCGTCATTACTTGGTCTCGATCAAAGGACCTCTGACCACTCCAGTGGGCGGCGGGATCCGCTCCCTCAACGTGGCGCTCCGCCAGATGCTCGATCTGTACGTTTGCCTGCGTCCGGTCCGCTGGTTCAAGGGCGTGCCCTCTCCGGTCAAGCACCCCGGCAAAGTGGACATGGTGATCTTCCGCGAGAACACCGAAGACATCTACGCCGGCATCGAGTTCGAAGCAGGCTCCGAAGCCGTCAAAAAAGTCTTGGGCTTCATCAAAGAATCCTTCCCCAAGGATTTTGCAAAAATCCGCTTCCCGGAGACGACCGGGATCGGCATCAAGCCCGTCTCGAGCGAGGGCACCGAGCGCCTCATGCGTTCGGCCATCGACTACGCGATCGCCAACAAGCGCAAGTCGGTCACGATTGTCCACAAGGGCAATATCATGAAGTTCACCGAAGGCGCTTTCCGCAAGTGGGCTTACGCTCTGGCCGAGCGCGAGTACGGCAGCAAAGTCTACACTTGGGAGCAGTGGGAAAAAACCAAAGCCGCCCAAGGCGAAGAAGCCGCCAATGCCGAGCAGAAAGCAGCGCTCGCATCCGGCCGCATCCTGATCAAGGACGCGATTGCTGATATCTCGCTCCAGCAGGTGCTGACCCGTCCCGAGGAGTTTGATGTCATCGCGACCCTCAACCTCAACGGCGACTACCTCTCGGATGCGCTCGCAGCGCAAGTGGGCGGCATCGGGATCGCACCCGGCGGTAATATCAATTACCTCTCGGGCCACGCGATTTTTGAAGCGACCCACGGCACGGCTCCCAAGTACGCCAACCTCGACAAAGTCAATCCGGGCTCGGTCGCGCTCTCGGGCGAGATGATGCTCCGGTTTATGGGCTGGACCGAGGCCGCAGACCTCCTCATCAAGGGGATGGATGGCGCGATCGGCGCCAAGTCCGTCACTTACGACTTTGCTCGCTTGATGAAGCAGGATGGCGTCGATGGCGTGCGCGAAGTCAAGTGCTCCGAGTTTGCGGATGCCGTGATCGCTCACATGTGATTTTTCTCGTTGGTCCGGGCCGCTCCGCTTTTGAGGGGCCCGGACTGATTCAACCCCCCACCTCTGATTTTCAAGGAGTTCTCTCATGTCCCAAAAAGCCCCTGTTCGCGTTGCAGTCACTGGTGCCGCAGGCCAGATCGGTTACGCCCTTTTGTTCCGGATCGCGTCCGGCGAAATGCTCGGCAAGGATCAGCCCGTCATCCTCCACATGCTCGAGCTCCCGCAGGCGCAAAAAGCGCTCGAAGGCGTCATGATGGAACTCGATGACTGCGCGTTCCCGCTCCTCAAGGGCATGGTCGCTTCCGACAGCGCGGAAGTCGCTTTCAAAGAGGTCGATGTGGCGCTGCTCGTGGGTGCCAAGCCGCGCGGCCCCGGCATGGAGCGCAAAGACCTCCTGCAAGAAAACGCCAAAGTGTTTCTCGCGCAAGGCGATGCGATCGGTAAAGTGGCCAATGCCGATGTCAAAGTCCTCGTGGTCGGCAATCCTTGCAACACCAACGCATATATCGCCAAGACCGCGGCCCTCAAGCACGGACGCGTCAAGGCCGAGAACTTCACTGCGATGCTGCGCCTTGATCACAATCGCGCGCTCTCGCAACTCGCCACCAAGACCAAGCGTCCGGTGGATTCGTTCAAAAAGCTCACCGTGTGGGGCAACCACAGCCCGACGATGGTGCCGGATTTCCGCTTTGCAACGAGCCAGGGCGACGCCGTCAAGACCCTCGTCAACGACGATGCTTGGACGCGCGAAACGTTCATGCCGACCGTCGGCAAGCGCGGCGCTGCGATCATCGCAGCACGCGGACTCTCCTCGGCCGCCAGTGCCGCCAACGCCGCAATCGACCACATGCATGACTGGTGGTTGGGCTCCAAAGGCGAGTGGACCACGATGGGTGTGCTCTCGGACGGTTCCTACGGAATTCCCGCGGGCCTCATCTTTGGCTTTCCTTGCGTCTGCGAAGGCGGCAAGTGGCAGATCGTCAAAGGCCTCGAGATCGATGCGTTCACGCAGGAAAAAATCAACCTCACTCTCAAGGAAATCCAAGCAGAACGCGATGCCGTTCAGCCGATGCTCGGCTGATCGTTCGCCCTCCTCACGGTCAAAGAAGGAATCACAATGAATATTCATGAGTATCAGGCAAAAGAAATCCTGAAGCGCTTCAAAGTGCGCGTGCCGGAAGGTCGCCTTGTCGAAGAAGGCGCCGACCTCGAAGCGCGCGCTGAAAAAGCGGCGCAGGATCTGGCAAAAGAACGCGGAAACGGCGTCTGGGTCGTCAAGGCCCAGATCCATGCCGGCGGTCGCGGCAAAGCAGGCGGCGTCAAAGTCTGCAAAGATATCACTGCCGTCTAGGCCGCTGCCAAGGAGATCATGGGCAAGACCCTGGTCACCCCGCAGACCGGTCCGCAGGGCAAAGTCGTGCACAAGCTCTGGATCGAAGAAGGCTCCGAGATCGCAAAAGAGTTCTACCTCGGCATCGTGATCGACCGCGCGCTCTCGCAAGTCGTGATGATGGCCTCGACCGAAGGCGGAATGGATATCGAGGAAGTGGCTCACAGCCATCCCGAGAAGATCATCAAAGTGGCGATCGATCCGACTTCGGGCTTCATGCCGTTCCACGGTCGCGCGCTCGCCAAGGCGCTCCTGCTCTCGCCGGAGCAGACCAAGGACGCCGTGCCGTTCTTTGCCAACCTGTACAAGTGCTTCATGGAGATGGACTGCTCGCTCGTCGAGATCAATCCCCTGATCCTGACCAAGCAAGGGCATTTGGCTGCGCTCGACGGCAAGTTCAACTTTGATGACAACGCGCTCTTCCGCCATGCGGATGTGGTCGCGATGCGTGATATCCAGGAAGAAAACGCCCAGGATGTCGAAGCGTCCAAGTACGAGCTCGCCTATATCGCCCTCGAAGGCAATATCGGCTGTCTCGTCAACGGCGCCGGTCTCGCCATGGCGACCATGGATATCATCAAGCTCCACGGTGGCGAACCCGCCAACTTCCTCGATGTGGGCGGCGGCGCGACCAAAGAGAAAGTCGCGCACGCGTTCCGCATCATCCTCAAGGATCAGGCCGTCAAGGCGATCCTGGTCAACATCTTTGGCGGCATCATGAAGTGCGATGTCATCGCCGAGGGCGTGATCGCAGCCGCGCGCGAGCTGGGCCTCAAGGTGCCGCTCGTGGTGCGCCTCGAGGGCACCAACGTCGAAAAGGGCAAGGAAATGCTCGCAAGCTCGGGCCTGAAGATCATTCCGGCCGACGGACTCACCGATGCGGCCAAAAAAGTTGTCGCCGCAGCGAAAGGACAATGATCCATGGCTATCTGGGTTGATAAGAATACAAAGTTGTTGGTTCAGGGCATCACGGGCTCGCAAGGCACGTTCCACGCCAAAGGCTGCCGCGATTACGGCACCCAGGTCGTGGGCGGCGTGACTCCGGGCCGCGGTGGTCAGGTTCACGAAGGCTTCCCGGTTTTTGATACCGTGGCCGAAGCCGTCGCCAAGACCGGCGCCAACGCGACCATGATTTTTGTGCCGCCGGCCGGTGCCGCCGACGCCATCTTGGAAGCAGCCGATGCCGGAATCCCGCTCATCACCTGCATCACCGAGGGGATCCCGGTGCGTGATATGCTCGCAGTCAAGCGCGCGCTCAAGTCCACCAAGTCCCGCCTGATCGGACCCAACTGCCCGGGGATCATCACTCCCGGTCAGTGCAAGATCGGCATCATGCCGGGCCAGATCCACAAGACCGGCAATATCGGTGTGGTCTCGCGCTCGGGCACGCTCACTTACGAGGCCGTGCACCAGCTCACCCAACTCGGCATCGGTCAAAGCACCTGTGTCGGGATCGGCGGCGACCCGATCAACGGCACCAACTTCATCGACGTGCTCGATGCGTTCAACCGCGATCCGGACACGCACGGCGTGATCATGATCGGCGAGATCGGTGGCACGGCCGAAGAAGAAGCGGCTGATTTCATCCGCCGTGAATTCAAAAAGCCCGTGGCAGGATTCATCGGTGGGGCGACTGCTCCGGCCGGCAAGCGCATGGGCCACGCGGGTGCGATCATTTCGGGCGGCAAAGGCACGGCCGAAGAAAAATTCCAGGCTCTCCAGGCTGCAGGCGTCAAAATCGCCCGCAGTCCGGCCGATCTGGGCACCACGCTCCAGTCGGCACTCCGGTAATTTACCAGGGCTGACCCGAGCCTGGGCAGGCTTGAATCCCGTCGGGGGAAGGTGGATTTGCCTCTTCCCCCGATTTGTTTTTTCGGTTAACTCTGCTCACACACGAATCTTTGAAGGAGAATTTTCAAATGGCACTCGAACGTACTTTCTCGATCATCAAGCCCAACGCAGTTCAAAAGAACGCCATGGGCGAAATCATCACCCGCTTCGAAAAGCGCGGTCTCCGCATCGCAGCTGCAAAGTTCACCCACCTCAGCAAAGAAAAAGCTGAAGGTTTCTATATCGAACACAAAGAGCGCCCCTTCTTCGGCAGCCTGGTTTCCTTCATGACCAGCGGCCCCGTGCTCCTCATGGTTCTCGAAGGCGAGAACGCAGTTCTCTTGAACCGCGAAATCATGGGCGCAACCGACCCGAACAAAGCGGCTCCAGGCACCATCCGTAAAGATTTTGCTGACAGCATCGAAGCCAACGCCGTGCACGGTTCGGACAGCCCGGCTTCTGCCGAGCGCGAAATCGCTTACTTCTTTGACCGCGCCGAAGTCCAAAAGCGCTTCTGATCGACGGGGTCGCCTGTGAGAATCGCGCTGGCTCAGCTTGATCCAGTAGTCGGTGATTTTGCGGGCAATCTTTCCAAGATCCAAAAAGCCTACGAACGGGCCTGTGATGAACAGGCCCGTTTTCTTTTGACCCCAGAGCTCTCGGTCTGCGGCTACCCGCCGCTCGATCTGATCGATCGACCCGAGATGCTGGCCCGCAATGAGGCGGCACTTGCCGAGCTGATGGAGCTGACCCGCGGCCGCTCCTGCGCCCTGGTGGTTGGACATATCAGTCGTAGTCCTCATCCGCGGGGACGCTCGGTGCAGAACTCCGTCTCCGTGCTCGAGGCCGGGCGCGAAGTCTTTCGGCAGGCCAAGAGCCTGCTACCCGCCTATGATATCTTTGATGAGCCTCGTTATTTTGAATCCGCCCGCGAGATCGCGCTCTGGGATTGCGATGGCACCCGGGTCGCGCTCGCGATCTGCGAGGACCTTTGGGCCGGGCACGAAGTGGCCGGGCGCAAAGTGCACGAGCGTGATCCTTGGAGCGAGTACCAGCGCCAGGGAGCGCAGCTGATCTGCTCGCTCTCGGCGAGCCCCTATGAGTGGGGCAAGCGGGAGCTCCGCGAGAGCGTGCATCGGGCGGGTGTGGAGCGGGTGGGTGTGCCCCTGGTCTATATCAATAGCGTGGGCGCGACCGACGAGATCCTGTTCGATGGAGCATCCTTTGTGCTGGATGCGGGGGCGCAGGCGGTGGGGCGGCTGCCCTCGTTTCAAGAGAGTTTTGCCCTCCTGGACTGGGAGCCTCAGTCAGGATCCTGGGCCTGGGTCGAGCCCGGCGCTCTGAATCGCGAGGATCAGGCTGGCGAGGAGATCGACGTGCTCCGGCGGGGGCTTGTGCTTGGGATCCGTGAGTACCTGGCGCGCTGCCGGATCCGGCAGGTGGTCTTGGGCTTGAGCGGAGGGATTGATTCAGCGGTGGTTGCGGCTCTTGCGGTCGAGGCGTTGGGGGCTGAAAACGTGACCGGGGTTGCGATGCCCAGTCAGTACTCTTCCGGACACAGCCTCGAGGATGCTGAAAAGCTCGCCGCCAATCTGGGCATCCGGCTGCTGGTGAAACCGATCAAGTTTCTGTTCACGGCAGCCCAGCGGGAGATCGGGGACGGACTCGGGCCTCTGGCTTCCCTTGCGCAGGAGAACCTCCAGTCGCGTTTAAGGGCCTTGATCCTGCTTGCGATTTCCAATCACGAGGGCTCGCTCGTATTGACCACGGGTAACAAGTCCGAGCTCGCCATGGGGTATTGCACCCTCTATGGGGACATGTGCGGTGGGATTGCGCCCCTGGGCGATGTGCTCAAGACGCGCGTGTATGAGCTTGCGCGACACCTCAATCGCGAGCGCGAGCTCATCCCGGTGCGCACGATCGAAAAACCCCCCTCCGCCGAACTCAAGCCCGGCCAAACGGATCAAGACAGTCTGCCTCCTTACGAGCTCTTGGACGCCTTTTTGGAAGGGTTCCTCGAGCGCGGCGAATCGATTGCAAGTCTCGAGGCTCGGCTCGCCGGTCGGGATGCGGGCAATCAGGGAGCCGAGTGGATGCGGGGCGTGCTCAAGCGTTTCGAAGGCAATGAATTCAAGCGGCGGCAGGCGGCACCCGTGCTCAAGGTTTCGCCTCGGGCATTTGGAGTGGGGCGGCGCGTGCCGGTGGCGCGGGTGTGGGAGACTTGACGGCGCTCCGGGGGCCGGGAGTTTTTTGCTCGCAGATCTCTCAAATCCTGCAGAATTGCAGAGAATTCTTCCAGTTTGGCCCCACTCTCGGGTAGGATGGTGGGGCGTCGCCCGGTGGCGGCGCGGCCCCGGTGGGGAGGGTGATATCGATATAACATCACCCGGTCGACCATTCACAGAGCGGGAGCGCGCGGGCGCTCCGGAGGAACAGGGAAATGAACTCGGAACTCAAGAAGATCGTAGGTCGTGTCAAAGCCGCTCAGTCTCAGCTGCAGACCCTGGTCAAGGACCAGAGCTGGGTCGAGGATGCTCGCAAGTACGCCGAGCGCCAGGGCAAGGAAGTCAAGAAGCTGATCTCCTCGGACGTCCACAAGGTCCGCGACTTCCTGGAAAAAGAGCGCAAGGAGCTCGAGCGCTTCCAGAAGCAGATCCCTTCCGAAGTCAAAAAACTCCGCAAGTTTGTGGACGGCCAGCGCAAGGAGCTCGAAAAGCTGATTGCCTCGACCCGCAAGGTCGGCCTCAAAGAAGCCGTTTCCAAAATGGGCAAGGGCACCAAGCCTGCCGCCAAGAAGGCCTCCACCAAGAAGTCGGCTCCTAAAAAGACGACTTCCAAGAAGGTCTCGGCGGCCGTGTCTTCGGCAGCTTCCCAGGCATGATTCAGGTTTGAGAGGATGAACGGGTCGGAATCGGGCTGGAAATCAGCCCTTTTCGGCCCGTTTTCCTTTTAGAATCAGGGCTTGTGCGTTGACAGTTGCGCGCTCGTCCGCTAACGCAGGAAAAACTAGGAGATTTAGAACACACCACATGGCATTCGTACCGTCTAATCCATCCAACCCGTCCAATCCTTCTAACCCATCCGGCCCTTCTTATCCGCGCCCTCGCGGACCCAGGCCTTCCTTTCAGAATCAGGGCAATAGCCGCGACGAGCACCGGGTCAATGAGCGCATCCGCGTTCCCCAGGTCCGTCTGATTGACGAAAACGGCGAGGCGCTCGGTGTGGTGCCGACCTTCCAAGCGCTCCAAATGGCCCGCGACAAGGGCTTGGATCTGATGGAAGTGGCTGCCAACGCTTCTCCGCCGGTCTGCAAAATCTGCGATTACGGCAAGTTCAAGTACGAGAAGAAAAAGAAAGAACACCAGGCCAAGAAAAAGCAGACGGTCATCAAGGTGAAGGAAGTTCAACTTCGCCCTCAGACCGAAGAGCATGACTTGGAGTACAAGTTCAAGAACATCCGCCAGTTCCTCGAAGACGGGGATAAGGCCAAAATCACCATCATGTTCCGCGGCCGAGAGATCGTTTACGTCGAAAACGGCCACAAAATGATGCGTCAGTTGGTCGAGATGGTGAAAGACGTTGGAATTGTGGAAGCCACGCCCAAGTTGGAAGGGAAAAAGCTGATCATGGTATTGGCTCCCCTCCCGGCAGGCGGGAAAAAGTCGCCAGGTAAGCCCGATGCACCTCAGGGTGCACCAAAAATCGTGCTTCCTAAGCCCCAGAACTCCGGTTCTGGTAATTCTGAAGCTTGACGACAGTTTGTTGGTTGAAGTAGGGTGCGGGCTCCCTTTTACGTTTAGAGGCGAGCCTCAACAGAGTTTTGTCCGTACGTTGAAGTACGGGAGTGATCGGAGTCGATTTCATGAAACTGAAGACGAAAAAAGCAGCAGCGAAGCGTTTCTCGTTCACCGCGACGGGTAAAGTGAAGTTCAAGCGGACGAACAAGCGCCACAACATGGGTAACAAATCGTCAGCCCGCAAGCTCAAGCTTCGCGGACCTGGCATGCTCTTCGATGGCGATATCAAGCACATCGAAAAGTGCCTGCCCTACGGTTCTGTCTGATATCTCGGTTCAATCCGAAAAAAATTTTAAGGAATATAAGGAGTACCCATGCCTCGCGCAAAACGTGGTTTTAAACGCCGTCGTCGTCATAATAAGATCCTCAAGCGTGCCGAAGGTTTCGTTTTTGGACGTAAGAATAAAATCAGAAGAACTGCAGAAGCTGTGGACCGCGCGTCCATGTACGCTTACCGCGATCGCCGCGCCAAGAAGCGCGATTTCCGCGGCCTCTGGATCTCCCGCCTTTCGGCAGCTGCATCCGGAAACAACATCAGCTACAGCCGCCTGATCTCGGCTCTCAAGAAAGCCGAAGTCATGCTCGATCGCAAAGTCCTCTCGGACATCGCGATCGTCGATCCTCGCGGTTTCTCCGCGATCGTCGAGCAGGTCCGTTCGCTCTCTCCTGCGATGTAATTCCAGGCGGTACAAAAAATCAGTTTCAGGTTGAGTCACTCGATGATTGGATCATCCAGTGACTCAATCTGTTTTTGAAGGTTGATTTCTTGGAGCAGTATTCGGACTCGGATCCCCTCCCTGCGTCGTGATCCGATCCGGGAAACCGATATAAGGAAAGCGAATTCGTCATGCTCGATCAGCTGGAGTCCCTCGGAACCCAGGCGCTCAGTTCAATTCAATCGGCCTCCGGACTGGAAGCTTTGGAGCAAGTAAGGATATCAGTCCTCGGTAAAAAAGGCGGACTGAGCGAGGTCCTCAAGGGTTTGGGAGGCGTGCCGGCGGCGGATCGCCCTCGGATCGGCGCAGTCGCCAACGAGTGGAAGCGCAAGATCGAGGACGCTTTGACCGCCCGGAAGGCCGACCTCGAGGCCGCTGCACTCGATGCCCAGATCCGGTCCGAGCGGATTGATATCACTCTCCCGGCTCGCGCCCCGCACCGCGGAGCGCTTCATCCGATCACCACCACCACCCGCAGGATCATCGAAGTGTTCGGACGCCTGGGCTTTGATGTGATGACCGGGCCCGAAGCCGAGACGGATTTCCTGAATTTCGAGGCCGTCAACATCCCCAAGGATCACCCGGCTCGTGATATGCAGGATACTTTTTTTGTGGGGCCGGGCGCCGTACTCCGGACCCATACTTCCGCAGTGCAGATGCGCGCGCTCCGCTCGCGCGAGTGGCCGGTGCGCATCCTGTGTCCCGGAGCCGTTTACCGCTGCGATCATGATGCCACCCACTCTCCGATGTTCCATCAAGTGGAAGGACTCTGGGTGGATCGCAATGTCCGCATGAGCGACCTCAAGGGGGTGCTCGAGTTTTTCGCGCGCGAGCTTTTTGGGGCCGAGACCCGCATCCGCTTGCGGCCGAGTTATTTTCCTTTTGTGGAGCCGGGAGCGGAAGTCGATGTGAGCTGCTTCCAGTGCGGCAATAATCCCAAGAATGAGTGCCGGGTTTGCAAAGGCACGGGCTGGCTTGAGATCCTCGGGGCCGGCATGGTGCACCCGCGGCTTTTTGAAGTGGCCGGCTATGATGCCCGTGAAGTGACGGGATTTGCTTTCGGGATGGGAGTCGAGCGGATCGCGATGCTGTTGCATCGGATTCCGGACCTCAGGCTCATGTTCCAGGGGGATGTTCGTTTCCTCGGGCAGTTCTGATATCAACTGGATTTTCGATTTTTATACATAATTTTTTCGGTGAGGTTTTCCCATGCGCGTGTCTTGGAAATGGCTCAATGAACTGGTCGATCTCTCTTCGGTGGGAGGGCCTGCGGGCCTTGCGGAGCTCCTGACCCGACGCGGGCTTGAGGTCGAGGAGATCCAGTCCCAAGCCGAGGGCTGGGACAAGGTGGTCTCGGTCAAGATCTTGGAGCGCAAGCAGCATCCCGAGGCCGATCGCCTGAGTCTGTGCCAAGTGAGCCTGGGATCCGGGGATCCGCTTGAGATTGTTTGCGGCGCGCAGAACATGAAGGCCGGAGACACGGTCGCGCTCGCGCAGATCGGCGCCAAACTCCCCAATGGCCTCAAAATCGAGAAGAGCAAGATTCGGGGTGTGGTCTCCAACGGAATGCTTTGTTCGGAAGCTGAGCTTGGGCTTGCCGCCGAGTCCGAGGGGATCCTGATTCTTCCGACGGATACTCCGCTCGGGCGCCCTCTGGCCGAAGTCCTGGGGCGAGATGATATTGTTTTCACCCTCAAGCTCACCGCCAACCGCGGGGATTGCCTGAGTCACGTGGGTCTTGCGCGCGAGATCGCTTCTGCGATCGGCAAAAAAGTCTGCTTCCCCAAGGGATATACCCGACAGGACCTGGAGACCTGGTCCAAGGACAAGCCTGCGCGCCTGGCGATCCGGCTCGAAGTCGGGGCGGATGCGCCGCAGTTCTGGGCCGTGCACCTCAAAGGTGTCAAGGTTCAGGAGTCGCCCCTCTGGCTCAAACGCAGGCTCGAGACCTTGGGCAGCCGTTCGATCAATGCCGTGGTCGACGCCACCAATCTCGTGATGCTCGAACTCGGACAGCCGACCCACGCCTATGATGCGACCAAGATTCAGGGTGCCACGCTAGGGGTGCGGAGTGCACGCGTGGGCGAGGAGCTCCCCCTGCTCGATGGGACCAACATCCGGCTGATGGGTGAGGAGCTTGTGATATTCGATGGCGCGCGCGCCGTGGGGCTTGCAGGCGTGATGGGCGGAGGCAATTCGGAAGTCGAGACCGCGACGACGGATATCGTGCTCGAGGCTGCCGAGTTTTCGCCGATCCGTGTGCGTCGTGCATCGTCCAAGCACGGCAAGAAGACCGATGCCGCGCATCGCTTTGAGCGGGGAATCGACCCGGCCGGGGTGGCGGTTGCCATGGGTCGCCTGGTGCAACTCATCCAGGACCTGGCCGGTGGCGAGGTGGCTGGGGTCGTTCATGCGCTCGAGAAGTCCCGCTCCGTGGAGGCGCTCCGTGCATCGCGCCCGGTGATATCGGTCGCACCCGGGTATTTCTCGCAGTTCCTGGGGATGCCGCTTGGTGAAAACGATATCGAAAAAGAATTACTTGCCCAAGGGTGCGCGATCTCCCGCAAGTCCGCGGACCAGTGGGAAGTCACACCTCCTTCGCACCGACTCGACCTCAATTTGCGCGAGGATCTGGCGGAGGAAGTGGCCCGTTCGGTGGGCTACGACAAGATTCCGTCCACTGTGCCGCCGCTCACGGGGGCTCCGCTCTCGCGAGTTTCCGATCCTTCGATGGGGGCCATGGCGGTGATCAATCGTGCCAAGGACTCGCTCGCGCGTGCGGGGCTGCTCGAGGCCGTCAATCTTGCTTTTACCCACGAGGGTTGGCTCAAGGAGCTTGGATTCGAGAACCCGATCCGGGTGTTGAATCCGCTGAGCGAGGATTTTGCGGCTCTGCAACCTGCGATCCTGCCTGGGCTGATCCGCAATACGCTCGACAACTGGCGGCACCACTTTGGTTCGGAAGTGCCTTCGGTCCGGCTCTTTGAATTGCGTCCGTCTTTTCATGCCCCTGCCGATGGCTCCGCGATCCAGGCTCGCGGCGAGATGGAGACGGGCATCCAGGAGAAATGGAAGCTCGGTATTGTGATATCAGGGCAGCGCGCGGAAACGAACCTCAAGACCGAGCGCGCGGATGCGGATTTTTTTGATATCAAAGGAGTGGTCGAACGCCTGCTGCAGGACCTGGGTACGCGGGGCATCCGGTGGTCGCCGATGTCGGCCACGCGTTCGCCGGACAGTCCGTTGGTCAGGCTCCTCCATCCCGGCAAGAGCGTCGAAATTTTGGCGGGCAATGCAGTGGCTGGAGTTGTGGGGCTTTTGCATCCGCGTCTGACCCGTGGTTGGAAGACCCGGGGCGATCTCTGGGTGGCGGAACTCGATTGGGATGTCATCGCCAAGCTCTCCCGCGGTGCGGGCGAGGAGCGGACCTTCAAGCCTTGGTCGGCCTTCCCGCCGATGGAGCGCGATTTCGCTCTGCTGGTGAAATCGGATGTGGCGGCGGACCGGGTGGTGCAGGCCGCCCTCAAGGCCGGCAAGCCTTTCGCCAAAACCGCCAAGGTTTTCGATATTTATCAGGGCAGTCAGATTCCGGAGGGGATGACAAGTCTCGCGCTCAGGGTTATCTTTTCAGATGAGACCCGTGCGCTTCAGGAATCGGAAACCGAAGCCACGAGTCAGAAGATCATCGAGGCCTGGAAGAAGGAGTTCGCTGCAGAACTCCGTTGATATCAAGGAGGATTCTGATGGCGGTCACCAAGGCAGATATCGTTGATGCGATGTACACCAAGCTCGGTCTCTCCAAGAAGGAGGCGGCCGACCTTGTGGAGATGGTGTTCGACAGCCTCAAGGCGAGCCTTTCCAAAGGGCAAAAAGTCAAAATCAGCGGATTTGGCAATTTCGTCGTCCGCGAAAAGCGCTCCCGCGTGGGCCGTAATCCGCAGACCGGCGAAAGCATCGAGATCTCGGCACGCCGGGTGCTGACTTTCAGGCCGTCACAGGTTTTGCGGGCGGAGGTCAACCAATCGCTTGAGAACAAGCCAGTTCAACCGGATTCGGCGCGCTCGTCGGCCCACGGTGCGGGCGGTCGCAAGGCGGGCGCGGACCATCCGGATGCCGAGTCTGATCAGGAGTGAGTGAAGGGATTGTCCTTTGGATTCGTCCCGGATTTTTTTCAAAATCGGTGATGCCGCGAAACTCCTGGATGTGAAGCCCTCCGTGCTTCGCTTCTGGGAAGGCGAGTTTCCCATCCTCGCACCCGAAAAGGGCGAAAATGGTCAGCGAGTTTACCGCAGGATCGATGTCGAAACCCTCTTTCTGATTCAATCCTTGCTCTACGATGACGGCTACTCGATCGAGGGGGCTCGCAAGCGCTTGCGAGAGCTCAGGCGCGAGGGGTTACTCAGGAGCACGCGTGAGCAGGTCGCGGCCAAGCGTGGGTTCAGGCCGGAGCCGGGGACTTCTGTCGGGCGGGCGGGTGAAGCGTCTGTGCATGCAGTTGGGGCGCAGGCTGCGGGGCCGCAAGTGCCGGCCGCGGTTTTTCATGACGAGCACGATGCACTCGAGGATCTGATCGAGGACGTGCGAAGACTGCAGGGGGCGCTCCGCAGGGCCCCGGTCGCAGAGAGTGCATGAGGTTTTGCGGGCTCACTTGCGGATCAAGGCTGATATCACTTGGGCTGCGAGGTTGCGATCCAGCAGAGTTTCCATCGGGCTGAGCAGCCCCGGGCTCGTGTGGTTGTAATCGGTCACGAGCCCATCAATCAGGTCCACGGCCGCCATGCGGATGCCATCCTGCTTGAGGAGTTTTCCGATTGCTTGGGCGGCCTGCCGTTCGCGCGCCGCCAGAGCGGAGAGGGCCAGGGTGCCGCCTCGATCCATATCAATGCGGAATGTGCCGGGCTTGGGGACCTTTCGGACATGGGCCAGGAGTTGGCCGTCAAGGAACCAGAGTCGTGACTCGCCTTTTTCGATGCCTTTGAGGTAGCGCTGGAGGATCACCGGCCGCGTGAAACTTTCGGTCAAGATCGCAAGCGTGGAGCGGGACTGCTGCTCTTCGCTGGTTTTTTTCCAGCGGAGGAGCTCGACTCCTTTGGATTGCGCTTCGTGCAGGGGCTTGAGGACGGTTGCGCCTTCCTTGCGACCGAATGCGCGGAGTACCTCCCAGTCCGATGATATTACACTGGCCGGTGCGAAGCGCCCAAGCCGGGTGGCTTCAAATTTTTCGTTGCCGAGCGCAAGCGCCGCCGCCGGATTGACGATGCGGGTGTCGCTCCCCCGGACCCCGAGGTGCAGCATCTGCAGCGGATGGATATAGGCGTGATCCACGGGCGGATCCGTGCGGTAGATGATGCGATCAAACATCCGGGGTTCGAGGACTCTTGCTTCCGTCCAGTGGAAAGCGTCCGGGCCGCGATCAGGGCGGACGTCGAGGAGGCGCGCGGCAAGCAGACGGACTTTGCCATCTTGGATGCGGATGCTCCGCACATCGCAGAACCAGGACTCGACTTTGCCGGGGAATAGCAGGGACTCCTGCATCAGACGGAGAGTCGTGTCCTTGCCGTGGTCAAGCGTCTCCCAGGGATCGGCAACCCAGAGCAGGCGTTTTTTGGCTGTCGTGCGGGAGGTTTTGGGAGGCATGCGGACTCCTCAGGTGTTTTGGTAGCGATCGAGTTTCTTGAGCACTTCGCCCGAGATCGATGCGAGGTGGGCGGCACGCGCCCCATGCACCGTACGCAGGTCGTCGGTTGCTCGTGCAAGTCGGGCATGTGTGCGACGGGCGGCCTCGGGGGGTGAGATATGATATATGATTGAGTGGGGTTTTTCGTGCTCGCGGGAGCCCGGTTCGAGCGCGTCTTCGAGGTCGTCGGCCACTTGGAATGCATATCCAAGTTCGCGGGCAAAGGATGCAATCACGCCGCCCTCGCGGCTGTTCTCTGATATGCCAGCGAGATCGAGGGGGAGCATGAGGCTTGCGACAAAAAGAGCGCCTGTTTTGCCGGCAAACATCCGCTCCAGGAACCCGAGCGATGGCTGGTCGGCGAGAAGGGGCTCCATGGCCTGGCCACCGATCACGCCTTGCGGCCCCGAGGCCCAGTTGAATCGCTTGATCGCGCCGAGAACGTGAGCGGGAGCGATGCCCGCCTGAGCAGATAGGAGGAGCGTATCGCTCGCGCACGCCATCAGGGCATCGCCCGAAAGCAGGGCCAGCCCTTCGCCATAAACTTTGTGGTTGGATGGGCGACCGCGGCGGAAATCGTCGTCATCCATGCAGGGGAGATCGTCGTGAATGAGTGAGAAGCAATGAATCATTTCGATCGCGCAGCCAGCGGCAAGGGCGGCCGTGGGCGGGAGTTGGAGCATCATACCGGTTGCGAGCGCCAGGCGCGGGCGGATTCTTTTTCCGGGGGCGAGCAGGCTGTAGCGAATGCACTCGCGCAGGTTCTCGGGGGCGGCGTAAGGGGGGTGGGTGGTAGGCGTCCTGCCGAGTGATGCATCCAGTGCGGATTCGAGAAAGGATTCGAGGTGGGTATCGACCCACTTTGTGAAGGATTCGGGGGTGGAGTCGGAGGGCCAGGGAGCCACATGCAGATTTTGGGCAGTCATGTGGGGCATCATCACCCCGGAAGGGCTTGAGTGCCAGTGAAAGGTGGGGGGGGGCGTGGCGTTTGGGAGCTTCGGCGTGCGTAGAAGCTATGGGCTCCGCGGGAGCTTCGGCGTGCGTAGAAGCTATGGGCTCCGCGGGAGCTTCG
>Ga0172372_10006630_pt1 | contig 15766 bp, 10 predicted proteins | sample LakKiv5m_2_FD_114544 | JGI IMG/M metagenome (GOLD analysis project Ga0172372, IMG submission 114544) | Freshwater microbial communities from Kabuno Bay, South-Kivu, Congo - kab_092012_9.5m | ecosystem: Environmental > Aquatic > Freshwater > Lake | place: Democratic Republic of the Congo...
CTCTAATACAACTTATACCCTCACAGTAACGGATAATCTTGGGTGCAGTAATTCTTCAAATATTACGATTTCTCCAACTAAATCTTTAAATGTTGTCCTACCCAGCGGAATTTCAAAATGTCAGGGGGATAATTATACTATTTTACCAGCCGTTTCAAATTTTTCTGGGGCATTAAGTTATCTGTGGAATAATGGATCTACTGGCGCCAGCAATGCTGTAATCATCAATAGCACGCAGTCTTATGCTGTGACCGTTTCAGATGCAGCTGGTTGTACCGGAAATGCCTCTGCCTCCATTGCAATGGTACCAAATCCTGTTATTAATCTCCCCACCTCTGTTGATGTTTGCCAGTCAAATTCCATTACGCTGGACACAAAATTGAGTGCTTCTTCCCATACTTTTAAATGGGGTACCGGTGCAATATCCTCTGCCATCACCGTAAGTCCTGTAACATCTGGTAATTTTTCAGTAACCGTTACCAATACAAATGGTTGCCAGAGTAGTAACATAGTAAATGTTAATGTTAAGCCGAACCCATCCATTTCCTTACCCGCTACTATAACTACTTGTACTAATACGCCATTTACCTTATCTCCGACGGTCACTGGTGGTAGCCCAGGCTATGTATATTTGTGGAGTAATGGATCTTCAAATACAACGTTAACTACTTCTTTATCTGCATCCGGAATTATTTTCTTGAATGTTACCGATCAAAAAGGATGCAACTCAACTGCAACTTCAAGTATAAACCTGATTCCTGGTCCAGCCATTTCCATATCAGGAATTTTTGAAATATGTCCCGGTCAAAGTACCCAGCTAACTGCTCTTCCTTCAGGCGGAACCAAGCCTTATTCTTATAAATGGAATACAGGTGACACCAGCCTGACTTTAAATGCAAATCCTTTAATTCCAACTACTTATAAAATTACGTTGACTGATAAAAATAATTGTATAGGTACAGGATCTATTTTGGTTTCCACTTCAAAAAACATTTCAATTACTTTACCAACGGTTTCAGCCATTTGTCCGGGTGATTCATTGGAATTAAAACCCCTCATTGGCTTAAATGGTGGAGATTTGAATATTTTATGGAATAATGGCGAAAATAAAGAAGCAATACTTGTTAAACCACTAACTAAAACTTTATATACCGTCAATGTAAAAGATAAACTGGGCTGTACCGGTTTCGCCGAAACAGTTGTGAATATAAATTCACCGCCATTGGCCTCATTACCTGACGTTATTCATGCATGTATGTTTGATAGTGTCTCTGTTAAGATCAATGACATAAAAGGTTCAGGACCATTTAAATTTAACTGGTCTAATGGCAAAACTACACAGGCATCTACCTACTTTGTTGAATCAGAAAAAACAATATCCACTACCATTACTGATTTTAACAGTTGTAAAACCATTCTTTCTGCTAACATTAAAGGAAATGAAAAACCCGTTTTAAGTCTCCCGTCTTCTCACACTTTTTGTGTTAACGAAGTTGTGAGGCTGAATCCAACGGTAACCCGCGGCTCAGCTCCTTTTATTTATAAGTGGAGTAATGGTGCTGATATAGCAGAATTTAATAAAGTGCTTACTGAAAGTACAAATTTAACTTTGGAAGTATCAGATCAACTGGGATGTACAGATAAAAAATCTACCTTTATTGAGGTGAAAAAAGATATTCCCAACCTTTTTCTACCAGATACCATAAGAAGTTGCATTGGAAGTGAGGTGTTAATTAATCCTGAAGTCCAGGACAAAACTGGTATCAAAAGTTACCTCTGGTCGGACGGACAGAATACTTCAACTATATTTAAAAAAGTACTCAATTCATTTACGATGAGATTGCAAGTAGTGAATCTGATAGGATGTATGGCAATGGATAGTTTATTAATATTGCCATTAAATAAGCCAGCTTTAGCTTTGCCCGCACTTTTTGAAGCTTGCAAATCAGATAAAGTATTAATAAATATTCCCGCCAGTAATGATAAAAACACGACCTATTTGTGGAATACCGGAGAAAGGTCAAATATGATTGAGGTGTTGGCTACTGAGCCAAAAGAATTTAAAGTATTGGCTACTAATATAGAAGGATGTAAAGATTCGGCAACTACACAGTTGAAAATTTTAGAAAATCCATTCATTAAGATACTAGGCAAAAGTGAAAATTGTAGTAATACGCCTTCTTCATTTTCAGTAGATATTTTTTCCGGAAATCCGCCATATAATATAAAATGGGCAAGTGGGGAAACAACAATAAAGGTAGATTACCCTGCCGTTGATTCTATCCAGAAAGTAGGCGTTGAGGTAACTGATACCAAAGGTTGCAGAACTTTTTCTACATTACCGGTAACCTTATTGAAAAGTCCTGATATTCAAGTACTCAATGAGTTATTTGTATGTGAAAATGAAGAAAAATCTTTAAATCCGCTGGTGACCTTAGGTAAAAAGCCCTACAGCTATAAATGGAATACCAATGAAACCAGTCCGGGAATTATGGTGAAAAGTGGTTTATATTCCTTTTCGGTTACAGATGCCAATGGTTGTTTAAGTAAAAAAAATATTAAAATTAATCCAATTAAACCGCCTGAATTATATATTTCCTCCTTAAACCAGCCTTCCTGTAATCTTCCAAATGGAAAAATCATACTCCAGGTTAAAGGTACTTCACCAACAGAAGTTACCTGGTCTAATGGACAAAAAGGGTTAATGCTGGAAAATGCTTATGCAGGAAAATATATGGCTGCAGCTATTGATAGTAATCATTGTTTTGGTGAATTATCCCAACAACTGGTTTGTAATTGTGATGGTAAAGCTGGGGTTATGGATATTAATCCTGTCACAATTTGTAAAAATGAGATAAGAAATGCTAAATATGATCCGAGCAATCAGAAATTAGGTCTTAATGATGGACGCTGGTTCATTTTACACAATAGTCCCGGATTAAACCTGGGAAATCAAATTTTAAGTGTGGATACTGCTGGAATTGTTAAATATGTGCCTGGTATGATAGTTGGAGAAAGCTATTTTCTCTCCGCTGTAGTAGGTAAAAAATTATCAAATGGTTCCTTAGACCTAAATGATCCTTGCCTTTCTATTTCCCAGGGAACACCTGTTAAATTGCAAGCTACACCTGAAACACCCATAAAAATCGCTGTTTCTGATACATTAGTGTGTCCAGGCAGTAGTGTAACGCTACAGACAAACAAGCAGGAAAATGGATTTATGTATCACTGGCAGACACCTAAAGGATTTGTTAATACCTTAACGCCATACCTGACTATTCCTTCCTTTGATAACAAGGATATTGGCAATTATTTTATCCGTATAAACAGTGATAAGTGTGCATCAAATGTATTTGGGCCTATTGCCATTCATTTTTCCAAAGAAATAAATGAAATTTTTACTGAGCCTGATAAAATAGTGTGTGGTAAAGATTCGGTATTAATTAATGCCAATATGCCTGATAATGCCAGTGGAAGGTGGTTGACAGGAAGTTCGGCCATTATTAGTAATCCTAAGGAGGAAAATACGATAGTTAGAAAGCTCGTTCCGGGAAGGAATGACTTTCTCTGGACTGTTATCACCAGAAATTGTATTGTAACTGATTCACTTTTAGTTTATTATGTTCCAAAACCAACCTTGAAAAATGATACGGTAAATTTAGATGATACAAAAAATACCGCATTATTTGATTTCCTCGAAAACGATGAATTAGGTGATATTCCTCCGGGTTTTTTAAAAGTTAATTTAATCTCTAAGCCATCTTCTGGAAATCTGGTGGTCAATAAAGATGGATATTTCACTTATTCCCGGGATCCAAATATTTCGGAAGATCAGTCTTTTGTATTTGTTTATGAGGTTTGTAATACGGATACCACCGGTAATTGTTCAAACAACTGCGATCAGGCGGAGGTAATCTTTAATGTTACCTTTAACCCAAGAACTTTGATTTATCCATCGATTGGACTAAGACCAAATTTCAATAATCCAGTCTGGAAATTTGAAGCAGCCAGGCCTATGTACAGTGCAAGACTAAGTATTCTGGACAGATGGGGAAAAGTTGTTCACAAAGAAGAATTTTTGCAATTACAAAAAGGAGAAATTGTTGGAAACTGGAATGGATTAAGTCAAAATCAACTTAAATTACCTGCCGGAGCCTATTACTTTTCTTTAATTGGAGAAATCGAAAATAATGAAAAGGTAGTACAAAATGGAATCATTTATTTGATGGAATAATTACTATGATAAATCAGTCATCAAAAGGGTATCTAAGCCTATTTTTTATTTGTTTATTGTCAAAGGGAATAACCCTTTACGGGCAGCAATTAACACCTTTTACCTTATATAGAGATCACTGGAATCTTATTAATCCAGCATCCGTCTCAAATAATAGTATACTTGCAGCGTATCCTTTTACTGTATCAGCAAGTTCCCGGTTTCAATATCTTGGCATCGGATTAGGTGTAAAAGATGCACCAAATACCAATGTTTTGAATGCTGAATGGATAAATGATAATTTAAACAGTACCTTTGGACTTCAATTAATTTCAGATAAAATTGGATTATTGGGAAATAACGGGGCTTATTTGCAATATGCATATAAACTCAGATTAAGCAGGAGAGAGGAGCGATTTTTAAGTTTTGGTGTTTCGGCAGGTGCCGTAAATTATTATTCAAAAATAAATGGAGCAGACTTTCCAATAGCAGAACCAGACATTATTCCCACCTCAACCTATTTACCTGATTTGAATATTGGGATTTTTTACAGAAATGAGAATAAATATTATCTGGGTCTTTCATTTCCCCAGTTTATGAATCTGACCGCAACATTCAAGTCAGTGAACACGGGCAAAGAAATTTTTTCAATAAAGAGGTTCAGACATATTTATGCCGTTGGAGGTGTTTATATTCCATTCGATTTTTTTGGATTAGGTGATGAAACGGCAATATTGGATCTATCCTCATGGGTGCGATATTTACCTGGACAACTTCCTGTTATAGACGGGAATATTAGATACCAGCATAATCAAACCTTTTGGTTTGGAGCCGGTGTTTCAAGTAATGCCACATCTCATTTTGAAGTCGGATTTCTGGCAGGAAAAACAATAGGCTTATTTGATAATCAGATTAAAATTTCCATAGCTTACGATGTTCCATTTGGTAAAGCGATATTTCAACTGGGAAGTTCTTTAGAAGCTTCTATCGCATATAGCTGGTATTGATGATATGGAGAAAATAGATTGCCATTATCTCCATATCGTCATTAAAATTATTTTACCAGAAAATTGTATAAATAAATGCCAGTATCAATAAAATGATAGCTGAACTAATATTAAATGATTCCGATGTTTTAAAAATGCCAGGTTTCAATAAAATCTGCTTTTCATCAGCCTGGCCTTTACCTTCTATTTCACTGGAAATAACTATAACTGCCATGGAAGACAAACAAGTAATCATCATTTGATGCATGAATGGTAACACTACAAAAATAGGAGCATCCGACCATCCGTTAGGTCCTACTTTAAAAAACATAGCAATGGGAATAGAGGCAATTACGCCAATGATAGCAGATTTATTCCTGGTTTTCTTCCAGAATAAACCAGTTACAAATACCGCCAGAATACCAGGACTTACAATACCTGTATATTCCTGAATAAATTGAAAAGCCTGACCCAGATTGCCTAACATAGGTGCTATTAAAATAGCAATAATCAGTGCAATAGCCGCTGAAAGCCTGCCTACTGATACCATTTGTTTTTCTGAAGCCTTCTTATTTAGTATTGGCTTATAGATATCCATGGTAAAAATAGTAGCTGTAGAGTTTAGCATAGAAGCCAAAGAAGAGACAATAGCTGCTGCCAGGGCAGCGAGAACAAGGCCTTTCATTCCCGCAGGAACAAATTTTTGAATCAACCATGGGGCAGCATTATCATTTATTATGGAACCATCAGGTCTTTTGAATGAGGGATCCAGCATATCAGTAATTAATACACCCTCAGGGCTTGCATTTAAAACAAAAGCAATGATGCCTGGCAGAACAACAATAAAGGGCAGTATCATTTTCAGAAAAGCTGCAAAGGCAATCCCTTTTTGAGCTTCCTTCAATGATTTAGCTGCAAAGGTACGTTGAATAATATATTGATTGAATCCCCAGTAATATAAATTAGCTACCCACATTCCGCCAACTAAAACAGCTATTCCAGGTAAATCCCACCATGCATCTTTCCCGTCAGGCGTTATGATTTCTCCTTTAGAAATAATCATGGAGAATTTTTCTGGTGCAACGGTTACCAGATGATTTAAACCATCCAATATTCCTCCATCAGGAGTTAATTGTTGTAAACCTATAATAGACGTTACCATACCACCAATTATAAGTAGTACAACTTGTACCACATCTGTCCAGGCAACTGCTGAAAGTCCGCCCCACAGAGAATAGGCTGCAGCAAATAAACCTAAACCAATGATGCTAATCATAAATAAAGATCCATCCCCATTTCCCATGATAGTGTCTAAGGCCTTTGCTCCCAGAAATAAAACGGCTGTTAAATTTACAAAAACAAATAAGGCGAGCCAGAATAAAGCCAGGATAGTTTTTAGCTGGGTACTAAAACGCTTTTCTATAAATTCAGGAATTGTATATAAACCTTTTTCAATAAAAACAGGCAGAAAATATTTACCAACTATTAAAAGCGTTAAAGCAGCCATCCATTCATAAGATGCAATGGCAAGACCTATGGCAAAACCTGATCCAGACATACCTATAAATTGTTCAGCTGAAATATTAGCGGCTATCAGACTGGCTCCAATAGCCCACCAGGGAAGTGATTTTCCAGCCAGAAAGTAGTCTTCAGAATTCTTTTCATGTCCCTGCTTGTCCCTTGAAACCCATAATCCAATTGACATTATTAAAACCCCGTAGGCTATGAAAATAACCCAATCCAATAAGCTTAATTCATTCATAAATTGAAATGATTTAACAATTAGCAAATATTTACTATCAATACTAAGGAATTTTCACCAAAAAAAGAAACGCTTTGACCCTAATCAAAGCGTTTCTTTAAATAAAAGAACTAAATTCTGTGGTTACAAATGTATAACCTCGCCATAAGCTGCCGCAGCTGCTTCCATAATGGCTTCACTCATGGTTGGATGCGGATGAACCGTTTTAATTATTTCATGGCCGGTTGTTTCCAGTTTTCTGATGGAAACAATCTCAGCAATCATTTCAGTTACATTCTGGCCCACTAAATGAGCTCCTAAAAGTTCACCATATTTTTCATCAAAAATAAGTTTGACGAATCCGCTTTTATCACCAGCTGCTGATGCTTTCCCAGATGCTGAAAATGGAAATTTACCAATTTTTAATGTATATCCAGCTTCTTTTGCAGATTCTTCTGTTAAACCAACAGAGGCAACTTCTGGAATACAATATGTACATGAGGGAATATTCTTGTAGTCAATGGCTTCAGGATGATGCCCAGCTATTTTTTCAACACAGGTGATACCTTCAGCACTGGCAACATGTGCCAATGCAGGTCCTTCAATAATATCTCCAATGGCATAAATTCCGGGTATATTAGTCCTGTAATACGCATCTACTTTAACTAAACCTCTTTCAACCTTAACCCCAACTTTTTCTAATCCTAAATTTTCTGTATTTGGGGTAACACCAGCTGCAGATAAAACAATATCGCACACAATTTCTGAAATATTCCCGGTCTTTCTGTCCTTAACTTTGACAATCACTTCTTTGCCTTTAGTATCAACAGATTCTACGGAAGTATTTCCCAGTACTTTTATTCCCTTCTTGCTGTAAATTTTGGTTATTTCCTTTGAAACCTCAGCATCTTCTCTGGGTAACATACCCTGCTCCAAAAACTCCACAAGGGTAACCTCTGTTCCGATGGTATGATAAAAATAGGCAAACTCAACGCCAATAGCCCCACCGCCAATAACTACCATTCTTTTGGGTTGGACTGGTAAGGTCATAGCTTTTCTGTATTCAATTACTTTCTCACCATCTATTGGTACATTAGGTAAAGCCTTGGCTCGACCTCCCGTTGCTAAAATGATATGCTTAGCTTCATAGTTTGTAACTTTTCCATCCTTGTCGGTAACATTAACCGTGTTGGATGACATCAGACTGCCATTTCCGGAAATAACGGTAATTTTATTTTTTTTCAAAAGAAATTGAATGCCTTTACTCATTCCATCCGCGACGCTTCTGCTTCTTTTGACCATGGCAGAAAAATCGGCTTTAGCTTCCCCGAGTTGTATGCCATAATCTGCTGCATGCTGCATATATTCAAATACCTGTGCACTTTTCAATAAGGCTTTAGTTGGAATACAACCCCAGTTTAAACAGATGCCTCCAAGGTTTTCCCGTTCTACCACCGCTACATTCATTCCAAGTTGAGCAGCTCTTATTGCAGCAACATACCCACCAGGGCCTGTTCCAATAACAATTAAATCGTATTTCATTTTCTTGTTTTTGAAATTTTTTACTAACTTATAAATGGCGCAAATATAAGGACTCTAAATCAAAAATTTTAGTTTACTATAAATACATTGTGAACCTTTCAGAAAAGGTTACGTTTTGTATCTTTATCAATTAACAAAAGTCCAAAAATGATTGATCAGGATTTGAAAAATTTGAATGAACCACTTTTTAAAAATGGTAAAAGTCACGCTTACATAGATTACGGAAGCTGGTTGGATGAATTAGGTGACTCACACCAGACAACGACGATAGAAACACCGGTAAACACCGAATATTTAAATAAATCTGATGCTGAGAAAATTGTAAAAATTCAACATCATTTCAAGGAAATTATGGAAACATTAGGCATGGATTTGTCTGATGATTCTTTGAAAGGAACTCCCGGCCGGGTAGCCAAGATGTTTGTTAAAGAAATATTTAACGGACTTAATCCTAAAAATATCCCAGATATATCTCTTTTTGAGAATAAATTTGGATATAAAGAATTATTGATTGAAAAAAATATAACCGTTCAGTCTTTTTGCGAACATCACTTCTTACCCATTATTGGAAAAGCTCATATCGCATATAAACCTGGGGATAAAGTAATTGGTTTATCCAAATTAAACAGAATTGTAGATTATTACAGCCGAAGACCACAGGTTCAGGAACGCTTAACCAGACAGATTGCTGAAACACTGAGGCAAGTACTGGAAACTGACAGTGTTGCTGTTTATATTGAGGCTGTTCATTTTTGTGTTCAGGCCAGAGGTATTGAACATCAGGGGTGCACAACCGTTACTACAGATTTTGGGGGTGATTTTAAAAAAGAACAGGTTAAACAATCTTTTTATCAATCAATTCAAACAAAAATTTAATTGGAACCACTGTTAAATAAAACGGTACTCCTCATTGGCGGTACCGGAGGAATTGGATCGGAAACAGCTAGATTATTACATCTTTCAGGTGCAAGGGTGTTTCTTACCAGCAGAGATTCTGCTAAACTGGACCAACTTTCAGAAACAATAGGTATTCCTGTCTCCAACCGCTTTATCGTTGATTTGAAAAATGCTGCAGATATTCAACGTATGGTGACTACAGTCCAGGATCAGTCTGGATCAATTGATATCTTAATTAATGCAGCTGGAATTGGTATTATTAAACCTTTTGAAATGCTAACGCAACAAGATATCAGGGATTCCCTTGAAATTAATCTGATAGGGGTTTTTAATTTAATCCAGGCTGTTTTACCTGGAATGAAAGAACAGAAAAAGGGACTTATTATTAATATTCCAGGAGTTCTGGGAAAAACCCCTATGGCAGGTGCCTCAGCTTATGCAGCCTCTAAATATGGGCTAAACGGAATGCTGAAATCATTAAGAGAAGAACTAAAAAGAACCGAAATCAGAATTACCAATGTTTATATGGGTGGCGTGGACTCTCCCTTCTGGGACCATATTGATTTAAAAGTTCAAAGGGATAAAATGATTGCTGTAAAGGAAGCTGGAAAAACTATCTGGTTTCTTTGTCAGCAACCCAGAAGTGCTGTGGTTTCTGAAATGGTGATTCAACCTTTTAACCATCAGGCTATTTAATTAGTTGTTTTATGTTATATGGAAGGTTGTTTATTGTATTTGCAACGCTTTCATTTAATTTAAATATTTTAAAAGCTTACAGCGAAAAAAAAATTACATCAGGAGATAAAGATTCGTTTCCGGATGTTTTTTTTGATACGCTGATCTGGAGAATGAATAATAATTGGTGCCTTCTAATGGAGCCGGTGTATAACATCCCGCTATTTAATCCCATAGATGGTTACCTGATACAAACCGGACTGAAAACTACTTTTAATCCACGAAAACCATTTGAGTTATATTTCAAGCCAAGATACGCCTTCAATCGAAAGATATTTTATGCAGAAGCGGAAGTTTCAACCTTTATATATAAAAATGAAAAGAACTCAACCCAGATACATTTATCAGGTGGTAATTTTTTAACCCAGGTTAATCATCCTTTTATTAAGAACGAACAGATTTTTTCCATCATTAATCTGTTGGAAGGCAAGAATCCTCTTTTATATATTGAAAAGAAATATTTAAAATTTGCTTTTAAGCAAACCTTTTCACCATTTAATATTACGGCAACATCAGCCTTTGCACAAAGAAACTATCCGGAAAATCAAATTTTCCAGCGGTTGAAATTCAGTCCGAATGATCCGTTGTGGTCTTATTCTTTAAGGGATAAATCGTTCACCAATTCAATATCCTTTACTTACACCCCTTTATTTTCCCTCACCTATAAAAAGGGAATTGCTGATTTTTTAAAAAGCGAGTCAAATTTTGATTATCTGGAAATGGCAATATCTAAATCATTTAATTTTAAGGAGAAAGTAAGCATTGACTTCAATTATATTTCAGGAAAATTTCTTAATCAGGAATTTATCCATTTCAACGATTTTTATCATTTTCCAACGGGAAGAACATTAAAAGTAAGTCATCCTGTAGTTACGACTTACAGATTATTAGATTATTATAATTTCAGCACAAAGAATTATTTCCATAGAATTCATTTACAGGTACAGACCACTGATTTTTTATTGAGCAAATTAAATTTTATAAAAAAATTCAATATTATGGAGAACCTATTTTTTAACCTAGCTGTAACAGAAAATAAGGCTCCTTTTTTGGAAATAGGATATGCACTGGATTATATTTTAGAAAAATTCCGATTAGAAATAGTGATTGGGAGATTCGAAGGAACCTGGTTAGGACCAAGGATTATTTTAGGACCGGTATCTTTGTAAACAAGTTGAAATATAATCCTTCAATTCGGGAGATAAATCTTCATTTTTGAGTTGTAATGAAACATAATCTGCCTGGTTATAATAATATTCTCTTTCCTCAACCTTACGCGCTATAAAGTTTTTAAGATCACTATTACTCATTTTACTGATTAATGGTCTTCCCGCTTTTTGTTTATTAAGCCTTTTATATAATAAGGTTGGAGTGGCTTTAAGATAAATCGACATACCATATTGCTTTATCCACGACATATTTTCATTGAAACACGGCGTTCCTCCGCCACATGATATGATGGTATTTTTAAAATCTAATGTTTTTCTCAGGTATAAAGATTCCAATTCTCTAAATCCAGCTTCCCCGTATTTGTTGAAAATTTCAGGGATTGGCAGATGACACGATTCTTCAATAAACTGATCCAGGTCTAAATATGGCAGATTGAAAAAATCAGCCATTAATTTTCCAGTGTAGCTTTTGCCTGACCCCATAAATCCTATTAAATAAATATTTTTCATTCGTAAAAAGGAATCATTTTGGGGTTTTCAATAGCATAAACTGCATGGATTAAACCAGCATGCGAGTAAGTTTGCGGAAAATTACCCCATTGGCTGCCACTTCCAGCATGTACATCCTCACTAAATAAATTTAAATGATTACTACATTTCAAAACCTTATCAAGGTTAGACATTGCTTTTTCCTTATATCCAAGTAGGGCCAATGCCTCCACATACCAAAAAGCACAGATTAAAAATGTTGTATCTGGCTTGCCGAAATCATCTTCATGTAAATACCTGAAAAATAAACCATTATTTGCTGATAAAGCATTTTCTACCGCATCTAACAAATTTTTTGCTTTCGAATTTTCAGGTTCAAGGTAACCCAGGGTAATGAGTTGTAATAAACTAGCGTCCAGATTTCGATTTCCTATAGCTTGATAATATAAACCTGTTGCTTCATCGTAACAACATTCTATTTTTGTAACAGCCTTATTTAGATTCTGTGCTGCCTTTTCCAATAATAAGGAATCATCTAATAAAGATGCTATTTTTACTGCCGATTTACTTCCTACCCAGTGAAACAAATAAGTGTAACAATGGAATTGCTTTAAACCCCGAAACTCCCATAAACCATTATCTGGCTCATCCATCGTACTTTCTATCATATTTACCATTTTATGAATGAGTGGTAAATATTTTCTGCGCATTGGTATTGAAATAGATTCATCGGTGAAATAGGGTAGGAGGGAAGAAATAACCTGCCCATAAATATCATTTTGAATATGCTCAAATGCTTGATTACCAATTCTTACGGGTTTTTGATTTAAATATCCTTGTAAATCCAATGCTAATTCATGAGGATCCCTGTCTAAAGAAATGGAATGTAATGGTGGCCATCTTCCCATAAATTTTTCATCGATAAGGGATATATACGTTACATAATTTAATAGAACCTTTTTGTCATTTAACTTATCAAAAGCTAAAAGAGTGTAGAAACTGTCTCTCATCCAGCAAAACCGATAATCCCAGTTTCTGCCTGAACCTAAAAATTCTGGTAAAGAGGTAGTAGCAGCGGCAATAGTAGCGCCGGAGGTAAAAACATGTAAATTTAGCGTCAGCGCTGAGCGAATAATTTCTGTCCGATATTCAGTTGGCAGACTTAAATGATGAACCCAGTTATTCCAATAGGCTGATGTTTTGGATAGCATATCTTCTCCAAATGCATCAATATCTTCTATAATTAATTTTTTATCTGAGAAAATTAGAAACAGAGCATTGTTTAGAGGAAAAAAAAGGCTGTCATTTAGCATATAATTTGATCCATATAGAAATTTTGACTCCTGATCAAAAGTAAAAATCTTTACATCATCTTCTGTAACAGCTTTAAATTTATGCGCTCCATAATTAAAAGTAGGTTCACAGGTAACTTTTAAACTAAGGTTCCCTGATAATGGGGATATTTTTCTTATAAAAACATGAGGCCTGATTAAGGATTCATTTTCCTTGTAAATAGGGGCAAAATCGGTCACTGTGTAGGAACCATTCTTGGTATTTATTTGTGTTTGAAGAATATTTGTGTCAGGTAAATAAGTTTGACTTGATGAGATAATTTCTGAATCAGGCAATATGTGGAAATCACCTCCTTTTTTATTGTCAAGAAGATTTCCAAAAAGAAAACTACTGTCAAATTGTGGCCAGCAAAGCCAGGAAACATTTCCATGGTCATTGATTAATGCCAGCCAGGAACCATTTCCAATAATTCCCAAAGCATATTTATGAAGCATATTCAGAATTTGAAGTCAAAGATTATAAAAATCTGTATTTTTACGTATTAAAAGATGGAAATGAATAAAATAATCATGTTTCTTTTTCTTTTACATGGATGTACAGGTATGGAAAAGAATGGGGGAGGAGGTAAAAAGGTAGAAGAAATAAGAATAGAACGATCACTCAAACCTTCAGAACTTATAAGAAATCCGCTAGGTGAAAGTGGTTTAGATACGTCAAACGTTGCTAAATTAATATTTAAAGAAAATAAAATTGTATTTGGTCAGGTTAAAGAGGGAGAATTAGTGAAAAAAACTTTTACTTTTACCAACAATAGTAAACATCCACTTTATATACTGGAAGCATTCAGTACCTGTGGATGTACCGTACCCACATGGCCAAAAGAAATGATAAAACCGGGTGGGGGAGGTGTTATTGAAGTTGTTTTTAATACAGAAGGAAAGATAAAGGAACAAAGGAAAGCAATAACAGTTATTGCCAATACATTTCCATCAGAAACAGTAGTATATCTGGAAGGATATGTAAATCCAAAAAACTAACTTATAAATTATACCGCCATGTTTTTTTTATTACAAGCAAATGCAACAGGTTCATCATCATGGATAAACCTTATTTTTATTGTTTCTATGTTTTTGGTTTTCTGGTTATTAATGATACGACCACAAGCTAAACGTCAAAAGGAACAGAAATTATTCCAGGACAGCCTTGACAAGAATAAAGATGTGGTAACAAGCAGTGGCATACTTGGGCGAATATCTAAAATTGAGGACAGCATTGTCACATTGGAGGTTTCCCCAAAAGTATATATCAGAGTTACAAAAAATGCCATTTCCAAGGAATTGACCGAGAATATTAATGCTACGATAGAAAGTTAATCAGGAATGCTTTTATATCCCTCAGCTGATTAATTGAGGGATATAATTTTGCAGTATTTAGTTCAGATAATTTACATTATGTTAAGTAGAAAAGCGAAAAGGTATATCTAAAAAAGTCTTTGTATAAATCTTTTTTGTTTAGTAATTATTCTTGCAGATCCTGATAATTCATGTTCCGTAGAAATCTTATATCCAGTGGTTGTAACTAATTCTTCCTGAAAATTTACCATTACCTGGGAGACCAATTCATTTTTCAATTCTAATCCTACTTTTGATATAGATGCAACTCGTCCTTTTAAAATACCATAATTTGATGATGGATAGCTTTTTAGTTTAACCAATACTTGCTGGTTAACTTCTATTTTCCCACTTTTTTTAAAAGGAATATTCATAATTCCCTTCATTTTTTTTGACTGTACAGGAATAACAATAAACATTGGTTCATCTTTATTTACATATTGACCAGGTTTTAATGCATTATTTGTAATTTGTAGTACTCCATTTGAAGGTGAAATAATTAAATTGGCAAATACCCACTGGGTTATTTTAGACTTAAGTAATATAAATGAATCTTTAAGTTGTAAAACAGATAGGTCCCTACCCTTCTCCCCTCCAAGTTTAATAGCTGTCATTTCTGATTTTAAATTATTGATTTTAAATTGTTTATCTTTAATTTCTGCTTCAGTTGTATTAATATTTGAAACAAGAGCGATATACTTATCTCTGGTTTTATTTAGTTCAGCTTGAGATAATCTATCCATTCTAACCATAGCTTCCTCATTTTTCAACTGAATCAGGGTATTTTCAATTTGGGTTGCCAGATTTTCTCTTACATTTATGGAATATTGGATACCATTTTCCAATGCAGTTATCTGTTTCTGAATATCTTTTTTATTTTGAGCTGACACATCACCAGAAATAAATTGCTTATATTGCTTTTGCATCTCAATGAATTGCAACAAATCATTTTGAAGCTCCCCTACGCTATAATTTTCATTTATTCGAAGAGATATTAAATTGTTGGCATCTATATTTTTTATATTTGACAATTCATCATATAAAGAAAGAACATCTTTATAGTCTGCTTCTGATTTAAAAGATACGAGAAGCTGACCTTTTTTAACTGCTTGATTATTTGTCTTATTAAATAAATCGATGTAACCTGATTTAGGTGAAATTAATTTATTAGGAGGATCATTAAAAGAAATTATGATGTCATGCTCGACAACATCCGGATATTGAATCCAATAGCTTAACCAAAAGAGTAAGACGATGACAAGGAAAAAAAGAACCGTTCCAAATCTCAGAATCCAACCGGGCGGGGTACC
>Ga0172372_10006635_pt1 | contig 15756 bp, 8 predicted proteins | sample LakKiv5m_2_FD_114544 | JGI IMG/M metagenome (GOLD analysis project Ga0172372, IMG submission 114544) | Freshwater microbial communities from Kabuno Bay, South-Kivu, Congo - kab_092012_9.5m | ecosystem: Environmental > Aquatic > Freshwater > Lake | place: Democratic Republic of the Congo...
ATGGAAGAGTTAGCGTCCCTTGCCATGGAATGGCTCAGGTACAATAACAACTACTACGCCGACATGCGAAATACATTTGCTCTGGCTGCGTAGCGCACCAGAAAACGTGTGGAGCTATTTAGCGACCATGGCTAACTCGTGCCGCTTGGCCAAATACCCTGAGGGATTCTTGGCTTTGAATGCACGCCAGGCGTTATTAAGCAAAACTCTTTCACGCTCGATATCAGGGTCCAACGCAGAGATCTCGCCCAATCCAGGGAGAACCCCTTTGCGAATCAGACTCAGTTCAACTTCGTCAAACCAAAGAGCAAAACCCGACAATCCTCGCATCACATTGAACGCCGTCGCATCGAGTCCATGGTCGTGGTACCAAGTGGTTGATTGGCCTTCGCCAAAATCAAGTTCCGACAATCCTTCCTTGTTGATCCTCAGTGGCAGAATGTTGGGATACATGTAGTCTCTGGCTTCACCCTGAAGCACATAGAAACTCGGGAATCCGTCGGCATGCGTTGGATTATGCCCACCGTGATGGTGGATGGATACTTCTGTCTGAAGTTTGTTCTGGAATCGCACTACAACCGGCATCCCATGCCGGAAACGAAACATGGGCCCAGGAACCGTCCCTTGGTAGGTGTAAAACATCGTGGGAGGAAAAGCAGGTGCTACTTTTAACAACGCTTCAAACATCTCGATCTTGTAGCATCGCACCAAACAATCTTTGGCGTCGGCAGGTTCGGCACTGGTTGGACCAGCCCCAAACTTGCCCCAATTCCCAAGATCATTCACTCCATACTCATCTTTGGTCTCTGGACGCACACGCTCCCGCATCGCTTCCCATGCCGACGCGGCCGGCCCCCAGCCTTTGCTCTGCGTGTCGTACTTTAAGTTTCCGCCGATAAGATTCCCGTTCCACTCGACGGCGATTCCGTGCATCGCTTTGCCAAGCGGAATGTTATCGCCTAATGATGCATACGGCGCCACCTTCGGCTGATGGCTTGCGCCTCCACTGAGCTTTTCCCAAGTCTCCTGAACAACTGGCCGGATCGTATGAGGAACGATACGCAAAGGCGAGCCTACAGGGCGCTGGAAAGCCCACGCCGGGAGTACATGCTGCTCCCCTTTGTTAAAGAGTTTGGCAAGTCGTCCTTTGTCGGCGGGCTCGTAAGGATCCTGAGGTCCACTCTTGGCAATCTCAGTTTGCGATACAAGACCAGCACCAGCCGCGACGACCGAGCTGGAACGAATAAAATGGCGACGGTTCAAAGTCATATCGGTAAACTCAAACGATCCGTAAAATATCGAAGGTTGACTGCACCAGTGGCAACCCAGTGATGCAAATGCTCCATTCACTTCGACTGCAATCCAGCCCCATCGGACGATAACAATCGTTAGCAGTAACTTCTACCTATAACTCCCAGTTCGCCAAAGTACAACCAAAGCGGCCAAACATGATCAGAAAAACGACTCAAAAGGGAATGTCACCATGGCTTATCAGAACATCCGAACGTTACATACGGATACAAATGGCGATTCCTCGTCGAAATATTGGTACAATGGACGGGTTTTAGACCATGCATCTTCGATTCTGCTGAATACAAAAAACACGCGTGTACCGTCATTCGTTCTGGAAGCAAGACAACATCCGGAAGAGGCCACATTCCATGGAATCCGAATCAATCAGCCAAATCAAGTCACCTAGTCACGATCCTTCAAAGAGTCGGTTCGGGGCGGCTCGGGGGAGGCACTGGCTCGCGATGCAGACCAAAGCCTTTCGCGGTCTAGCAGACCGCTGGAACAAGCTCTCGGATTCGTTTGCCGTCGATGCTGTGGTGCTTTCGGACAAGATCGCCGAATTCCAAGACCGGTTTCGTCAGAACGCTTCGGAACTAGCTCTCAACCACAAGAATCAGCTGCACGAGCTGCAAACCAACTGGGACCAGCAACTGGACGAAACTCTCGGAAAATCCGAACTTCAAACACTCGAAAAAATAAGATGGGAAAAACACACCCTCAAAACACTTAAAGCCAAACGCAAAGATGCGCAGTCCAAGCAAGAAGCGGACTATGCTCACGCGAAAACCAATCTGGATTCGGAGCTTGAACAGTCTCGGGCGACCGCCCGACAAACACGACAGCAAACTCTAGCGAAAATTGATGCACAGCAAACTTCGCTTGACGAGCTGATCCAAGAAGTACGCGAATGGGTAACATTGAAAACAGGGAACGCATCGACGACCCTTCCAGAATCATCCAGCGAGGTTCCACCTAGGTCCGTCGCTCATATCGAATCGCTGGGCGCAATGGCGAAAGAATTCGAGTCCCTCAGGACCAGTTACTTGGACAAAAAGCGTGCTCTTGAGTCCAATAAAGCAGCTGCGGTGATCGGTGCCCCGATGCTCGTTGTGGTTGGATTGCTCTGTGGATCCATCGCCCTGGCGATCGCTTACTTGCTAAAGACTTCCCCGCTGGTCCTGGGAGTCGCAAGCGTCCTCTCTGCAGTCTTGTTTCCTATCGTGCTCTACATGGCCGCCTTGCCATGGATCGGCCGATCGGTTCGAACTTCACTTCATAGTCTCCTGGAAGAAGAGCAGAACCTGCTGCAGTTGCTGCAACGAGGACGAGCGATTGCCGAAGCCACCCTGAAGCGGGAACTGAACCGACTCGATGAAGTGCACCAAACCGGTTTGTCGGAGGCAAAATCCAAGCACCATCAACTCTTAGAACAGATCGAAGCCGATTATCGAGCCAACAAAGCCGCAACCATTCAATCCACAGTGAAAGACAAACAAGCCTTCTGCGAAAAAAGAATCGCTTCGTTTGAGTCGATCAACACGCAATTCCCGAAGGAAATGGGAACGCTCAAGGAAAACCAAATCGCTGCAAACAAGGCGTTTCAGGCCAAATCCCAAGCAACCCTCGATTCCCTCAATGCAGCATTCCGGACCTCGCAGCAGTTTTTAACCAAACGATGGACCCATGGTCTAGAACAGTTTCAACAGCGCAAAATCGAAACCCAAAAACAGCTACAAATACGGTTTCCCGAATGGAACAGCAACGAGTTCTCCAAAGAGGATTGGAACCGCGACGAAGCGTCCCTGGCTGTCCCTTTGGCGCAATATCAGCCCTTCCAAAACGTTCCTGATGACCATCCGGCCAATCAAAGACCCATTGAATTCAAGATGCTCAAGCAACTTGCATCCAAATTGGAGTCCATCGGCGAGATTCCACTGACCTACGACCTCATAGGCAATGGAGGACTGATACTCCGAACCCAAGATCCCGAGTCGCGAGAACAAGCCCAATTGCTCATGAGAAACCTATTGCTGCGTGCAGTGACGGCCATCCCAGCCGGGATGTTGCAAGTGACTGTGATCGACCCCGAAGGCCTCGGGAAAAAATACAGTTGGCTGATGCATTTGGCTGACATCGATCCAGAACTGGTGAATCACCGCGTGTGGACGCAGCCGATTCACATTGCCAACCAACTCGCTTTGACCACTCGTCATATCGAGGATGTGATCCAACAAAGCTTAAGAAACCAATTCAGAAACCTTTATGAGTACAATCAAAAAGCAGGACCGATGGCGATCCCTTACCGTATCATCGTATGGTCAGGGTTTCCATTCGGCCTCGATGACGCGTCCTGGCAATCCCTTTGCTCGATCTTGTCCTCGGGCAGCAGATGTGGCGTGGGAGTCCTAATCGATTGGCCTTCGTCGATCCAATGGCCAACATTTGCCGACGCCAACAAACTCACCGAATTTGCGTTGGTCGGCGATGTCAAGAAACACCCATCGGGCCAGTACCGACTGCAGATGAAAGTTCCGGAGCTTGAGAACTTCCCGGCTCGGCTTGAAACTCCCCCGGATGAAGCCACGGTCGCATCGATTATGGACAAGCATCTGATCGCTGCTTCGAACATCGGCAAGCGGATCGTTCCATTCTCAACGATTGCGAGTCCTCCGCAGGGTTTCCAGAGCAAGTCGTCTGCGGATGGTTTAGAGATTCCGATCGGGATCTCCGATTCGGGACGAATTCAATCGTTGGTGCTTGGCGAAGGTACTTCGCAGCACGTTCTTATCGCAGGCAAAACCGGTTCTGGAAAATCGTCCTTGCTCCATACGATGATCAGTAGCGGCGCATTGGAGTATTCTCCCGAGGAACTTCGGCTGGTCCTTTTGGATTTCAAGAAAGGGGTCGAGTTCCAAGTCTATTCGGAGTTGCAGCTGGCCCATACCGATATCATCGGAATCGAAAGTCGCCGTGAATTTGGACTCAGCACTCTGGAATATCTCGATCGCATCCTAAGTGCCCGCGGCGAAGCCTTCCGCCAATGGGGTGTCCAGGACTTACCAAGCTTGAAGCGCCAGCATCCCGACGTGCGATTGCCTCGCATTCTCATCGTCATCGATGAATTCCAAGAGTTGTTCGTCGAGGACGACAAGATCTCGCAGCAAGCCTCGATGCTTATGGATCGTATTGTTCGCCAAGGTCGATCGTTTGGATTGCACTTGTTGCTCGCTTCGCAGACCCTCGGTGGTGCCTACTCCTTGCCTCGTACGACCCTTGCGCAAATGGCCGTTCGAATCGCTCTTCAGTGCGACAGTGCCGATGCGATGCTGATACTCAGTGAAGACAATACGGCTGCCGAGAGGCTCAGGCACTCCGGCCAAGGCATCTACAACACAGCAGGTGGCAGGCTCGAAGCCAACCAGAACTTTCAAGTGGCCTTTCTGCCGAAATCCGAGCAGATCGAAAGGCTCGACAAGGTTCCTTCGGTCCCCGTTCCCCACAGTCCCACAACCAACTCGATAGGGCGGCGAGTGGTCTTTGAGGGGCACAAGATGGCCAAGTGGGACTCAGCGGTTTTGGAGATGCAACCTGGGGCTCTGTTCAATCCGAGCGCTACGGCATGGGCCATGGGCGACAGTGTTTCGATCGAGCCGCCGGTGGTAAGGGGTTTAAGTGCTGCACCGGGCCGAAATGCGATGATCGTATGCAGTCATGACGATCTAGTCGCTTCGCTTGTCGCTAGCTGGATACGAACCAGCCAAGTCCGAAGGACCATGCAAGGTGCTGCAAATCAAGCAACGGAATCCTTTTGGATCCTTGACGGGGTTCGCCCAGAGGACACGACGCTTCAGCGAGCGATCGAGTCGGCCAAGCGATCGGCTCAGTGCAAGGTCCTGGGTAGTCGTCAGGCTGAGCAGGCCATGGCGGATCTCGAAGCGGAACTGACAAGTCGACTTGGCAATCCCGATGCGGCTCATCCTCCGTTGGTCGTGTTCATTTTGAATCTTTCCAAGTTCCGGGAGTTTCGACGCGAAGAGGATTACTCGTTTGGAGGTTCCGAGGGCCAAACCAGCAAGCCGGATGCGATTTTGGCAAAAGCGCTTTCGGATGGTCCGGGAGTTGGCATCCATATCTGCATTTGGTCCGATTCGGTGGCGACGTTGAGCCGTTGGCTATCTCGAGGATCGTTGCGTGATATCGAGTTGAGAGTCTTAGGTCAGATGTCTGCCAATGATTCCAATCAGCTGATCGATAACAACCAAGCCAACCGACTGGATCGCAAAGTCATGTTGGTTCACGATGATGCCGACGGGAAAGCGACCAAGTTCCGGCCATTTACGTTGGATAGCATTCTCGATTAACAGAATGTGGTCTATTGATAAGAACGATCCTTCGACAACGCCCGCTTCGAGGCCGCAATGGAAGAGCTGGTCTTTGATAAAAGTTTTTCGTGAATACACGCTATGCTTGGGCGTTCCAGGAAATTTTTGTCGATGAGAGGATCGAATACTGGCGTAATCCATGCTCGTGCTCGATACCGTCCGACGGAGTTTTATTCTGTCTGGATCCAAATCCGAATTCGTTGGCTAGAAGAATCTTTCGATGACGAGCAAGATTGAGAAACGCATGAGGCGTGAGTAAGCAACCGAGGGTTGTTTATGGTACACTCATGAAGGAGCTTTTCGATTTTTGGGCAATCCATGGAGCGATGGTGCACCTCGACGGGCTCGAGTCGCCAAGCTTCGTTCGCCACGGCAAATAGATACCTGAATTAATTCTCCATTCATGAGCGATCCACACGGCTTGAAAATCGCCCTCGAGCGTATCGAGATCGAAAAACAGCAAAAAACAGGCTTCTTGGACTTAGGGATGCTCGGGCTGACGGCCCCCCCCAAAGAGCTATTTGCGCTTGATCACCTTCAACGACTGAACCTCGGAGGATGGTGGCTACATACGCAGGGTGAATTTCGAAGTACGACTGGTTTTATTGATAAAAACTCAATTGGGATCGAGTTTGCAACTTTGTCGGGTTTACCGCAGTTGATCGAGTTATTCATTCAGAATGTTAACCTTAGTTCGCTTGAATTCGCAAAATCCCTCACACGGTTGCAGTTACTCGCTTGCGCTGTAACGGAAATCTCAGATTTGTCGCCCCTGCAGGGCCTTAAGCGATTGCAGTCGCTCGATTGCGCCGGAAATAGTGTGTCTGACCTTTCGCCCCTGCAGGGCCTCACGCAATTGCAGTCGCTCAATTGCGCCAGAAATAGTGTGTCTGACCTTTCGCCCCTGCAGGGCCTTAAGCGATTGCAGTCGCTCAGCTGCTCTGAAAATACAGTCTCCGACCTTTCGCCTCTGCGAGGCCTTATGCAATTGCAGTCGCTCGATTGCTACGAAACGGAAGTCTCAAATTTGTCGCCGCTGCAGGGCCTTATACGATTGCAGTCGCTCGATTGCTCAAGAATTAGAGTCTCCGACCTTTCGCCGTTGCAGGGCCTTACGCAATTGCAGTCGCTCAATTGCGCCGGAAATAGTGTGTCTGACCTATCGCACCTGCAGGGCCTTACGCAATTGCAGTCGCTCAATTGCGCCGGAAATAGTGTGTCTGACCTTTCGCACCTGCAGGGCCTTACGCAATTGCATTGGCTCAATTGCGCCAGAAATAGTGTGTCTGACCTTTCGCCCCTGCAGGGCCTTACGCAATTGAAGACACTCAGATCCGATGTAAACCATATTGCCGATCTTTCGCCATTGACCGCCCTTGTTCAGTTACAGTTGCTCAATTGCGCTTTCAACCGAATAAATGACCTTTCGCCGCTACGAGGTCTTACACAATTACAAAACCTTTCGTGCGGCTATAACATGATTGACGATCTTTCGCCGCTGCAGGGACTAGTCAGGTTGCGAAACCTCGACTGCTCAAGAACGCAGGTATACGATCTCTCGCCCCTTGAGGGGCTAATCCAATTAGAACAACTTGTTTGCAACCAAAATTCAATCGAAGATGTCCCTGAATGGATCGTTAGGCGTCCTGCTTTGAAGCACCTAACCCTTGATGGTGATCGCATTTCCAAGATTCCTCGCGAAGTTCTATCCGCGGGTAGTTACAATAATTGCCTTGAGCGCCTACGCGCCTATTTCGACGACGCAGGCAAAGGCACTCAGGCTTGCTCAGATGTCAAATTAGTGGTCATCGGGAACGGACAAATCGGTAAGTCCCAGATCTGCAGGCGACTTTGCGACCTCGATTTCGATCCCTCGGAAAAAAGTACCCACGGGATCGTCCTTCGAAATGTCGACCCATGGAAATTGGACCAGATCCCCAACCGCAAAGATCAACAGGCAAAACTTCACCTGTGGGACTTTGGCGGACAAGACCTCTACCACGGGACTCACACCCTCTTTCTCAAATCCAACGCTCTGTTTATGGTCGTTTGGGCCTCGTCCTCCGAAGCCGAACAAACCCACACCGTCGATGGAATCACTTTCGAAAACCATCGACTCCCCTACTGGATCGAGAATATCCGATTCACCGCTGGGACCAAACAACCCTTACTCATCGTTCAAAACCAGTGCGAAAGTTCGCAGCAAGAAGTCAAACCACTTCCCCCTATCGAAACCGATCTGCTCCGACAATTCCGAATGCACGAGGTGCTTCAATATAGTGCCAAAGAGAACCGAAAACGCGATTCGCTCTTCGAGGCGATCTCGCTGGCGATCGATGATCATTGGAAACGCTCCGGTCAGTCGCAATTGCCTAACTCCTGGAGGAGGGTCCTAAAATCCATAGAAGACCTGCAGGATCAGAACCAACGCACCATCACCAAGCAGCAATTCGAAATCCTGTGCAACGAAGAAAAGGATGTTTCCAATCCCGAAATGCTATTGAAGTTTCTCAACGATTCCGGGGTCCTGATCTACCAAAACGGACTCTTCGACGACTCCATTATCTTGGACCACGCCTGGGTTATGCAAGCCATCTATTCGGTTTTCGATCGATCTAGCTCTTATCCCGTTCTCCGAACCACCGGGGGCCGTTTTTGTCGTTCGACACTCGAAGGTTTGGTATGGAAAAAATTCTCGAAAGATGAACAGGAGTTATTCCTCAGTTGGATGGTATCCTGCGGGATCTGCTTTGTGTATCAGACGGGAGATACGTTCCGAGGAATAGAAACCGAATATCTTGCACCTGAGTTACTCCCCAGTGTACATGACCCAAGCGTTCAGGGGATGCTGCAGGAACGGTGGGACGATCAAGGCGAAGAACTGAGCGAAACGTTTTTACTTGATTACCTCCAACCCGGCTTGATCGCAGGGCTGATCGCACGAGGAGGCGAGCGATTTGAAAATCGCGCCTACTATTGGAAGGAAGGCCTCTATTTCTACGATAAAGACACCCGCAGTCGGGTTCGAGTCGATGCGACGCTTAACGAAATTCAGGGGCGTTACAGCGGTCGCCTAGCCCTTCGCACCCGTGGAGGCCAGGCGCGGGAACTGCTGCAGCGTATGGTCAAATGGTTGAGTCTTGAATTGGACAAAATCTTTCATCGACGCTCGGCATGGCGACTCGAATCGAGTGAAAACAACCACACGCTCCGTCGCAAAGATAGATTCGATATCGATGCCATCCAATCTAGCGATACCCTAAACCTAGGGGCGGTTGTTATGGAGAATTCACCAGAAAAGGCCGCTTTGGCGAAGTTTCAACCCGACCATCTGGTTGAAAAAGCGGGGTTTGGCATATCGTATTCGCGAGCGACAGACCAGAGCAAAGGGTACGCTGCAAGACTTTACCAGGAAGCGAAAGAACGTAATGTCGATATGATTTGGGACACCCATGCCAACAAACCATTCGATAGCTTCGAACGGTTTGTCCAGGAACTCACCGATCCGAAACGACGGTTGTTTGTGATCCTGAGCGAGGACTTTTTCAAGTCCGAACATTGCATGAGAGAGCTCCATGAAGTCTGGAAACGATGCTCATGGGACAAAGACCGATTCATGGACCGCATTCGAGTCTTCCGAATGGAGGATGCGAATATCACTCGCTTAACGGGCCAACTCGCCATTCAGACTTTTTGGAAGGAGGAGTACGAGAGTGCGAAAGTAGCCATGGAAGACTTGGGTCTTGACTATTTTAATAGTGAACAAAAGGTTCGTCTCGAAAGGATCCGTGATATCGCACAGCACACAGGCGCTATGGTTTCGGCGATCGCAGATCGTATTTTCTCGGAAAACCTCGAAGAATTTATCGAGGCTGCGTTTAAGCTCGAATAGCGTAACGAACCGGATCCGAGCAATGGCTACTCGCGAATTGGCCTAAAAGTTGGGTGTTAAGCTCAAAAGTTGCGAGGGTGTTCCTGGTGGAATGGAAAGCAAAGCAAACGCGGGAGGCACCTGTTTGGCGACCGTGCTACTGCACCCCATCCGAATGGAGACTGCGGGCGAGAAGTCTGGAAAAAAGACTCTGGTACAGCCTTGAATGGGACAGTTCCGGATACAGACCGAGCTCTTGATAAGATTGCTGGTGTTCCTTAAGTAGTCTCTCGGCTGCCGAACCTGTAGCTCCGATAGGATACGCGGGCACACTGGGGCAGTTTTCGTGAAGGAGCCGAAATTCTTCGACGACTCCTTCCATACCACCGATGAAAATCCCCATGACATAGTGACGAAAACGGAGCATTTCCCGGCGCATCAACAACAGGCTACTTTCCATGCTGTCGTGTCGATCCGTCCAGTGAAAATTCTCAAACTTTCGAGCGACTTCCGGGATCTTGGATTCGAAAAATCGAGATTGAAAAATGTGCACCTGATCAACTGCCCCGAGCGATCGAGCAGCGGACTCAACCATCGGCGAAATGTCTGGATGCCCGCCAAAAACCAATTCGTATTTTGGCAATACGATCGACACCAAAGCCCTGACCGCGGCTCGAATCTCGGTGGGTTTGGCCCCTTGGACCCATCCCTCTCGATACGGTACGCTTGCTGAAAGAAATACAGCTGGCATGCTTAAAGTCCTTCGATCCATTGTTCGAGCTCTGAAGTTGACTTTACTTTTATAGGATTTCGCCCATTTAGCCACTGCAAATGGTCAGCCCACGCTTCGTCCATTCCCAGTCCATCAAAGAGCACAGCGATTGGAATCGCAGAGGATTCTGAGACGAAACGCGAGCGGTAGTCTCTTTCGTGCGAATGGAGGTTCTTCGCGTCGGGCAATCCGATATGTGGGATCAGCCGTACCAATGGAGCTTGGTTTTTGAGGATCAAGTAAGGATGGACTGGATGGATCAAAAGATCCAGTTGCAGTTTCTCAGCGATCATATTCGCAGCGTCGCTTAAATACCTCCTACGATTCGCGAGGGATTTGATCCGGCATCGTTCCGCCGAGGTGAGCACCATCGATATGCACGCGTCCGATAGCCTTGATTGAGGGTGATTGACCAACCCGATAAAGTCATTATCAGCTAGCAAAACCTGGTCACAAAACCCGGTACCTATGGAAGGGGTATGATTCGGCCAGACGATTTGTAGCAGGCCCAAGCCATGAGCGTTGGCTCTGCCGATTTCTTGATGGACCCATTGTGAATCAAGTGCTTGGGGGGAATCGAGAAAGACGACCAAATCGGCGTTCGACATCCTGGACCATAAGGCTTCTTGAAACGGGACGCCTGGAAGAACCGAAGCGGTATCGAGAAAAACTTCATACCCTTTTTTTGAAAGTTCTTCGAAGAGTTGAACCGCAACACCCATCGATTCGACGCGTCGGTAGCTGACGAATGCCCTGCGAATACTACCGACCAGTTTGAAGGCAGCCATGAGTTCTGCGGTAAGTGTTCTCGAATTCCAACTCATTCCGTTGACGTGATGCAATCGACGAGGAACCTTATTCTCAAAACCAGAAAGATTGTCGACGACCGGAAAAACAGGAATTTTATTGACCAGCATCCATTCGAGAACTTCTAAATCGACCCTGTTTTGGTTGGCATGAAGCGATCCCATCCAGACGCCAACGCAAATGTCTCCATCTTGATCGTCTTGAAATTGCTGAGCGCTCCTGACGCCAAGGAAAACATTCGGGTCGAGCATGTAGTCTCTAAAAGCATCGCGAAGGTCCGACGTCAGCGGACCGATCCAGTTCTGAACGTTTGGACCCATCAGGACCACTTCATAACGGATGTCGGCATCGATTTCAGGTGAGAGTTGTGTCATATCGTCTCCGTGCGTCTAAGCGACTAAAATTTTTGCCACTCTGGGACGTTTTTGGAGGTAAGGAACCTGCCATAAACTTCGTCAAATGTTTCCTCTGCAATGGAGCGTCCGGCAGCCATCAGTTTGTCGATCGACGAGGCATCATCTAGCTCTGGAAGGCTGTTGGTATGTTTGTTGATGCGCAGGAATCGTGATTTCGTTAGCATTCGCGACGCCAAGTCCAAGGTTGCAGACTCCTGAGATGCAAAGAATAGTTTGCTTATCGGTCGCATGTACTGGACCTGTCCAGCATTTTGCAAGTTCGAGAAATCCGTAGTGGTGCACATTGTTCCGACACTAAGCAGATCGATTTGATCCATGGGAATACCCAAGGTTCCATGCGCTTCAGCGATGGCAGCAAGCGCTGGATTATTAGCCCATAGGCCTCCATCGACATAAGACTGGGAAACGATCCCATCGGGAACCTTCGCAGCTTCAAAGTAGGTGGGCGCAGCAGTCGATGCCAGCACCGCTTCCCTTAATTCAACGGCGCGACACGATGTGCGCAGTGGATGATGCGGGGTGACGAAGAGCCGTGAATGGCCAGTCGAAGCGTCAATCGACGGAATCACTAACCGGCAAAGGGAATCCGAGAAGGTCTTGTTTTCCAAAACCGCAAGTGCATTTACCAAACTATCGGAATTGTATTTATTGGCTACAAAATGCCACCAGCCTCCCGTTCCGTCGAATATCTTGCCGCCATGGCGACTATAAAAGTCCATCAACTTGTTAGTCGAAATCCCTGCACCGAGACCAGCCGCAAGGATCGCACCGGTGGACGTTCCAGCGACCATGTCAAATTGCCTCACAAAGGCGGCATTTTTTGACATCTTTAGTTGCTCTGCCCATTTGTCAAGAATGGCAGCCGTGAACGCTCCTCGGATCCCACCGCCATCAAGGCACAGAATGCGGAACATCCCCTTGTCCTTGATAGATTTGATCCTCAGGGGCAGCAGAGCCAGTTGAGAGAGTATGTCCTGTACGAGTTTCACTGGATCGGTGCCCTGAGATCGAGCTCGATTCTCTTCAGGGGAAAGACCATTGTTCAGACTTGCAAAAACCGAAGGTTCTTGCTCTGTCCATTCCGCCACGCCGCCACCAAAGGAACTCACCAGAAAGCAGGGTTTACTGCGATCGATCATCATCTTTGTTTCATTGACAACCCCGGATCTCTTTGGATTAACGTCGTACCATTTCCCACCGACGGCGATCGTTACATCGCACCGCTCGGCCATCCATTCTCTCATGGGTACCAAGCGAGAGGTAAGGTCTCCTTCTCCTCTTGGAATCGACTCGACAGTCGCAAACTGGCGATGGAGTTGGATAGCCAGTTGGTCAGGTACGTCTTCGTAATCGGTCGAGCGGACCAAGACGATTGAGTCTTTAGACCCGTCGGCTTGCAGAAAGGCTGCGGCTCCCTTTCGGATCGATGGAACGATGCTTGGGTGGGTTCCATGGACAAGGACGCCACCACGTTTTAGAACCTCACGGGTTAGGATCTCAACGAAATTCTCGATGGAAGCTTTTTGGTCGCTTGCAAGATCCTCTCTAATGGATGCGGCTAAATGGATTCGGATTCCATCGAGTTCGTTTGTCATGTTTTTGGCCTTGTGTTCAACCTGAAAATGGACCTTCCGGCTACTCTCAAGTGAAAATAACTGGATCTTACTTCACGTACACCCTAAGTCTCTTGGTGGAGTATCTTTCGGCCGAGCCGGTGAAGGTCCAGTCTCGCGTATCGCCTTCGCTGTTGCCAATTCCGACGTCCGCCCTGTTGCCAGCTTTCCATTGATTGATCGCAAAGACCGTTTGCTTAGCCCCACCATGGTGAACTTGCATCGATCCATACCCATCCTCAGGTGGTGCTAGCTGATCCCCGAAATCGTAGATCGAATCCGAAGCTCCGGAAACAGACACGCCATTTTTCTGTCCGTAATTGTCCGGCCAAAACTCGATATTCCCTGTCCCGATCCCTTTGCCAACCGACAAACCAACAACATTGCTGTAGATGTCTAAGTCTTCGACGGGGATCTGGAATCTTGCTTTGGAAACCATGGTCGGAATTCCAATTTTTTTCGGATCTTTCGTAAATGCCTTCATCGAAACAAAGACCCGTTGCTCCTGACCTTGTGGCCCACTGAGTTCTAATAAATAAGCAACCCTTCCAAAGGATCCAGCCGACGCGCTGTTGTCGACGTCGTAACGAATGTCCGAGGAGAGTTTGCCCAAGTCCAAATCGTATACCAATCGATACTCGCTTGAGCCCGGGACCGAGTCCAAGAACTCCGGCTCCTTGCCAGAACGAAATGCTCCCACTGGCAATCCGGTCATCCCACATAGGTTTGGCTCTGCGAGCATATCCCAAGCGAATCGCATCGCAGTAGGCTCGGGAACTTCCGCACAAGAAAGAATGAGCGAATCGCCTTGGATTTGCGCCACCGCGGGTCGATATCCGCTTGAACCAACCCCGATGACTTCGAAGTGTGTGGGTGGCTTTCCATCCCTGGTCTTCATACCACCTGCGGTATTCCTGAAGCTCAACTTCAACTGCTTGCCCATCAACTCCATGCTAACAAGCTCTGGACTTCTGGCAACGACATCTTGCATGCCGTAGTCGTTGGCAAGTGCCAAGAGTGCCAGTCGCCGCCCAACCTCTTGTTTGTTGGGGGGATGGATATCATTGACCGTTGCGATGTCATTGATCACCACCATTGCGGTTTTTGGAACGGCACTCTGCACGGCAGCTTGAGCCTCCCAAAATTTGGCCAAAGTTGTCGGGTCTTTATCGCCATACCGGAAAGGAGCGATCTGAACATAGTAGAAGGGGAAATCGCCCTGTCCCCACAGTTCCCGCCAGCCTTGGATGAGCGCTTTCTTTTTCTCCAAATAAAGCATCCCTTCATCGTGGTTGGATTCCCCTTGGTACCAAATCGCACCACGGATGGGAAATCCTACGATCGAATGGATCATTCCATTGTAGAGCATCGTTGGATCCTGATTGCTCGCATACGGTGATAGCTCCGCTGGAAAACTGGGATTGGGTGCAAGCACTTCGCGACGCTCCTTGTAAGTCTTGGCTTTCACCAACCAATCCTCGAGGGACTTGATGTGCTCATCGAGCCGTTTGGCATAGGGTGCGGAGCCGGGGGTTCGCCCGACGACGGACTGATAGATATTTTGTAAGGCTTCGACGCGTTGAAAACCAACAGGTGGGATCCAAGGTTCGACGCGAGTCCCACCCCAAGAGGAATTGATCAGCCCCACTGGAATGTCGAGTTTGATGGAGAGTTCGCGAGCCATGTAGTATCCGACGGCGGTGAATCCGGCAGAAGTGTTTGGCGAGCATACTTGCCAGCTCGATTGAAAATTCTCCAATGGGATCATGGATGGAACCAATGGGACTTTGATGTGCCGAATCAGCGGATGATTGGCTGCTGCGATCTCTTCTTGCGGGTTCATGCTCGCGGCGACCGACCACTCCATGTTGGACTGGCCTGAACAGACCCAGACTTCGCCCACCAAAATATCTTTGATCTCGATCCGATTAGTCCCTTGGATGATCAAGCTCGATGGCGACTTGTTGGCCGGCATCGGGGGCAACTCCAAGTGCCATTTGCCTGTAGCATCGGCGACCGCTGTTGCTTTCGAATTGCCGATCGATACAACCACCGACTCGCTAGGGTCCGCCCAGCCCCAAACCTTAAGAGGTTGGTCCCGTTGAACAACCATGTGGTCAGTAAACAATGCAGGCAACTTCACTTCAGCACTTGCGCTAGAAGCGATCATCGATAGGACAACAACCAGTCCGATCCAGTGTTTCATAACCATTGTAAAACCTTGCTCTAATAATTATCCCGGTGGGCGGACCGCTACAGTATACTTGAATCCGGGGCTTGCGGATGCCTTATAAGTACCGAGAAATCTAACCGCTCATGGGCACTGATGACCGCTAATGAAAGAACTCCTTGGAATACCGTCCGGTCTTTTCTAACCGCTCATGGGCACTGATGACCGCTAATGAAAGAACTCCTTGGAATACCGTCAGGTCTTTTCTAACCGCTCATGGGCACTGATGACCGCTAATGAAAGAACTCCTTGGAATACCGTCAGGTACTCGAGTGGCTGTTCCATTAGCGTCCTTAAGCGAACATTAGCGGTCCGGTGCTCGAGTGGCTGTTCCATTAGCGTCCTTAAGCGAACATTAGCGGTCCGGTGCTC
>Ga0172372_10006637_pt1 | contig 15753 bp, 16 predicted proteins | sample LakKiv5m_2_FD_114544 | JGI IMG/M metagenome (GOLD analysis project Ga0172372, IMG submission 114544) | Freshwater microbial communities from Kabuno Bay, South-Kivu, Congo - kab_092012_9.5m | ecosystem: Environmental > Aquatic > Freshwater > Lake | place: Democratic Republic of the Congo...
CGGTAGGCGTTCTCGCGCCGGGTGGGGTCGTGGCCGGCGACGCGGGCCGTCCCGCGGGTGGGGATGATGAGGCCCGCGAGCATCTTGAGCGTGGTTGTCTTCCCCGCGCCGTTGGGCCCGAGGAAGCCGACGAACTCCCCCTCGGCGATGGAGAAGGAGATGTCCTGGGCCGCGGCGTTCTCCTCGAAGTCGCGCCGGAAGAGCCCACGCACCCCGCCGAGAAAGCCGGGGAGCTTCTTGTAGGTGCGGAAGACGCGGGTGAGGCCGCGGACCTCGATCATCGGCGCCCCGGTGCGGCCGGCTGGGTAAAGGCCGGCAGGCGCACGATCTTGCCGCCCGCGAGTGCGGACTGGTGGGCGCAGAGGCCGACGCAGGTCCAGTTCGCCGATTGGATGGCGTTCGGGTAGGGGTCGCGGTCCTCGATCAGGGCGCGGACGAACTCATGCGCGAGGTGCGGGTGCGAGCCGCCGTGGCCCGCGCCCTGGGTGAAGCTGAGATGCGTCTTCTTGCCGAGGTCGTAGACGCCCTTGGTCGTGAACGGCCGGATCCCGGCCGGCAGCCGGCGCGCGTAATCGGGCACCTGCACCTGGCGCGGGATCTTGGCCTCCGGGAGCTTGGCCGTGTGCAGCACGTGCGGCTCGTGCTCGATCAGAGTCCATTCGAACGACCGCTTCGAGCCGTACACGTCGATGCTCTCGCGGTACTGTCGGGCCACGTCAAAGAGCGAGCGGATGATGCGCGCCGTCAGGTCGCTGTCCCGTAGCTTCACGTGGGCGGTTTCGACCGCGAAGGGCGACCCGTAGTGCTTGACCAGCTCCGGGCGGATGGTGCCGGAGCCGAAGCAAGAGACGTACTCCGCAGCGGCGCCGGTGAGGGCGAGCATCGGCCCCACGCAATGGGTGGCGTACCACATGGGGGGCAGGCCGGGCCAGTAGTTGGGCCAGCCGTCCATATCCTGCTGGTGGCTCGCCTGCAGAAACTGGATACGCCCGAGGTCGCCTTTTTCGTAGAGCTCCTTTAGGTAGAGGAATTCCCGGGCGTACACGACGGTCTCCATCATCATGTAACGTCGGCCCGTCCGGCGGGAGAGGTCGACGATGCGGCGGCAGTCCGCGATGGAGGTCGCCATCGGCACGGTGCAGGCCACGTGTTTCCCCGCCTCGAGGCCCTGGATCGTCTGGCCGGCGTGGTCCGGGATCGGGGTGTTGATGTGGACCGCGTCGATCTCCGGGTCCCGCAGCAGTTCCTCGTAGCTGGTGTAGCCCTTGGGGATGCCGAAGGCCTGCTGGATGGCATTGAGCTTCTTCGGGTCGCGCTGGCAGACCGCGACCAGGCGCGCATTGGGGTGCGCCTGATAGATCGGAATGAACTCGGCGCCGAAGCCGAGGCCGACGAGGGCGAGGTTGATTTTCTGGGCGGGCATGGGGAAGGGGAGGGCCGGCGGCGTCGCGCCACCGGAAACGGGCCGGGATCGTGGGCACTTCCCCGCGCGTGGCAATCGCGGAGCGGCGCCCGCGTGGCTTCCCCGGACTTTACGCGCGCCCCATCCCGTGCCACGGTCCGGCCGATGAAGCGTGGTCTCCTCCCCCGGGTCCCGGCCCTGCTCCTGTTCGCCGCGGTCTGCGCCGGCGGCTGCTCGTCCTCCCAGATGGGCCGCATCGACCGCAACCGGGCCATCTACGAGACGTGGCCCCTCGAGGTGAAGCAGGCGGTGCTCGACGGCCGCGTTGAGCCGGGAATGGACCCGGATATGGTCCGCGTGGCGTGGGGCGAGCCGAGCGAGGTCAGCATCTCCCCCGCGGGTGATGAGATCTGGATCTACGCCAAGGGCGGCGATCCCGGCGGCTATTATCCCGGGTCCCGCGGCGGGATGATGGGCGGGGGCCTCGGCGGCACGGGCACCGCGATCGGCGTGAGCACCGGCCGCGGCGGCACGGTCGTGGGGACTTCCTCCAGCGTCGGCATCGGCATCGGCGGCGGTTCCGGGGGCATCGGGATCGGGGGCTCCGGCATCGGGATGGGCACCGGCGGGATCGGCGGGCCGATTATGACGCGGCCCGTGGCGCCGGATATCCGCGAGGTCGTCTTCCGCAACGGGGCGGTGGTCCGCGCCGACAAGCCCTGACGCCTCTCGCGCCGGCGCAACCGGTGCGCACCCCCCGGCAAGCGGGGCCGAGCCATCCCGCCACCGCCCGCGCTAAGCTGGGGGCCGATGGCCCCGGTCGTCCTCAACAACACCGTCCTGCGCGACGGCCACCAGTCGCTGGCGGCGACGCGGATGACCACGGCCCAGATGCTGCCCGCCGCCGGGCCGCTCGATGCCCTCGGGTTCGGGGCGCTGGAGACCTGGGGCGGGGCCACGATCGACGCCGCGCTGCGGTTCCTCCACGAGCACCCGTTCGAACGCCTCTCCCGCCTCAAGGCCGCCGCGCCCCGCACGCCCCAGATGATGCTCCTGCGGGGCCAGAACCTGGTCCAGTACACGAGTTTCCCCGACGACGTGGTCGAGGCCTTCGTCGCCTGCACCGCCCGCCGGGGCTTGGATGTGTTCCGCGTCTTCGACGCCCTCAATGACACCCGTAACCTCCGCACCGCCATCCGCGCGGTGAAGGCGGCTGGCCGCCACGCGCAGGGGGTGATCTGCTACACCACCAGCCCCGTCCACACCCCCGCGAGCCTCGTGGCGGTTGCCGACGAGCTGGTCGGGCTTGGGGTGGATTCGCTCTGCCTCAAGGATATGGCGGGCCTGCTCACGCCCCACGCGGCGCACGAGCTGGTGCGCGCCCTCCGCCGCCGCCACGCCTGCCCCCTGGTAGTGCACAGCCACGACACGGCCGGGCTCGCCGTCGCCTCGTACCTCGCGGCGGTCGACGCGGGTGCCGATGCCATCGAGACCTCGATCGCGCCCTTCGCCAATGGCACCGGCCAGCCGGACACCGTGCGGATGCTGGCCGCGCTCTCCGGGCATCCGCGCGCTCCCAGCCTCGATGCCACCCTGCTCCTCACGCTGCGCCGCCACTTCGAGCAGGTGGCGACCGAGCTGGCCGCCTTTATGAGCCCGGCCAACGAGCGCGTCGACTGCGACGCCCTCACGTTCCAGGTGCCCGGCGGGATGCTGAGCAACTTCCGGACGCAGCTGGCGGAGCAACACCTTGGCCACCGGTTCCACGAAGTGATGCTCGAGGTGCCGGTGGTCCGGGCCGCGTTGGGCTGGATCCCCCTCGTCACGCCCACGTCCCAGATCGTCGGCACGCAGGCGGTGCTGAACGTGAAGTTCGGGCGCTGGCGCAACCTGGCCCCGGCCACGGTCGAGGTCGCCCTCGGCCGCTATGGGCGCCCGCCCGGCCCCGTCGATCCGGAGCTGCTGGCGCTCGCCCGGCGGCAGGCCGGCCGCGAACCGCTGGCGGGCCGCCCGGCCGACGAACTCGCCCCGCGGATGCCCGCCCTGCGCGCCGAGCTTGCCGCCAAGGGATTGGAACCTTCCGACGAGCTCGCGGTGCTCTGGGCGATGTTTCCCCGGGAGACCGAGGCCCTGCTCCGCCCCGGCGCCCCGCCCGCGCCGCCCACCCCGGCGCCCGTGGTCCACGTCGCGCCCCACCCGCGCCCGGCGCCCGCTCCGGTCCCCTCCGCGGCCCGGCATTTGCGGGTCACGGTGGCCGGGCGGGTCTACGACGTGCAGGTGGAGCCTGCCGGCGAGGCGGAGGTGCCCGCGGCCGGGCCTGCTCCGGCTCCCGCGCCGCCGCCCCCCCGCGCCCGCGCCGCTCCCGCCCCGGCGCCCGCCCTCCGTGGCGAGCCGGTGCCCAGTCCGTTGGCGGGACGTCTGGTCTCGATCGACGTCGCCGTCGGGGCCGCGGTCACCGAGGGCACCCAGCTGGCGACGATCGAGGCCCTCAAGATGAACACCTTCCTCTTCTCCCCGCGTGCCGGCCGCGTGGCGGAAATCCGGGCCTGCCCGGGCGAGGACGTGGAGGAGGGCAGCGTGCTGCTGATCCTCGAGTGAACCCCATTTCTTTCCGCCTCAGTTGGGCTCCGTCCCTAGCCGCCGCGGCCGAGCCGGCCACGGTCCTTGCGCTGGCGGACGCCCTGCTGCTGCTGGGTCTGCTGGTCCTCGGTCTCGGCGTGCTGCAGCTGGCCCGGATCGCCCGGGCGCTCGAGGCCGCGCCGCCCCGGCCGCTCCCCCCCGCGCCGGTGCCCACGGGGGTTGCCGGATCGCCGGTCCCGTCGGCGGCCCCGGCCGAACCCTCCCCCGAGTTGCTGGCTGCCGTGGTGGCGGCCGTGCAGGTGGCCAGCGAGCCGCCGCCGGACCCCGCCGTCCGCCCTCCCGGCCCCGCCCCGCGATGAGCACCCTCCAGTTCGGCCTTACTTCGCTCCTCCTCGGCCTCGGCGGCACCTTGGTCACCCTGAGCCTGCTGGCCGGTTGTCTCCGGCTGCTCACGCGCCTGTTCCCGCCGGAACCCGGCCCGGCGCCCCATCCCGGAGGCCCCCGCGATGACTGACGCCCTTCTCGGCGGCCTTGAAGGCCTCCTCGCCGGGGGCCGGCACCTCGTCACGGCCGGCGGACCCACCCTCGTGATGCTCACCCTCGCGGGGCTGCTCCTGTACCTGGCGCTGGCCCGCGGGGTCGAGCCGCTCCTGCTCGTCCCCATCGCCTTCGGCTGTTTCCTCGCGAACCTCCCGCTCAGCGGCGTGGCGGGCGAGGGCGGGGTCCTCCGCACCCTCTACGACCTCGGCATCGGCAATGAGCTGTTCCCGCTCCTGATCTTCGTGGGCATCGGGGCGATGACGGACTTCACCCCGCTCCTCGCCAACCCGCGGCTCCTGCTGTTCGGCGCGGCGGGGCAACTGGGGATCTTCTGCACCCTGCTGCTGGCGCTCGCCCTCGGCTTCCCGCGGGAGCAGTCTGTGGCGGTGGCGATGATCGGCGCCTGCGACGGCCCGACCGTGATCTACGTGGCCAACCTTTTCGCGGAAGCGGGTCGGATCCCCCCGGCGATGGTCGGCTCCCTCGCGGTGGCCGCCTATTCCTATATGGCGCTCGTTCCCGTGGTGCAGCCGCCTCTGATGCGCCTGCTCACGACCCAGCGCGAACGCGCGGTGCGGATGCCCGCCGGTGGCCACCGCGTGTCCCGCGCCGCCCGCGTGCTCTTCCCGCTCGTGGTCACCGCGGTCACCGGGCTCGTCGCGCCCCAGGGCCTGCCCCTGATGGGGATGCTGATGCTGGGCAACTTCCTGAAGGTGAGCGGCGTCGTCCCCCGCCTCACCCGGGCCAGCGAGCACGAGATCGCCAACGTCGCGACGCTCTTCCTCGGCCTCGCGGTGGGCGGCACGATGGCCGGCCCCGAGTTCCTGCAATGGCAGACCCTGCTGGTGTTCGCCCTCGGCCTGGTCGCGATCATCGTGGACACCGTGGGCGGGATTCTGCTCGGCAAGGCCTGGTGTCTCCTCTCCGGCGGCAAGGTGAACCCGCTGCTTGGCGCGGCGGGGATCTCCGCCTACCCGATGGCGGCGCGGCTCGTCCAGACCGAGGGGCAGCGCTGGAACCGGCACAATTTCCTGCTGATGCCCGCGATGGCCGCCAACACCGGCGGCCAGATCGGTTCCGTGATGGCCGCGGCCATTCTGCTCTCGGTGCTCAAGGGGATGGGCCTGCTCTGAGCTGAACTGCGCCCCTCGCTCGAGGCACGAGCCCGGCCGGGCCGCCCCGCCCGTTGACTCAATTCTGCCCGATGCGGCGGAAGAGCCGGAAGCCGAGGCCCGCAAAGAGCAGGTTCGGCAGCCAGATGAGGAGGTCCGGCCGCCACTCCGGCCGCTGGTCGAGCGCCTTCACCCCGGCGGTGAGGACGTAGAACGCCAGCACCAGGACGATCGCGAGGCCGAGGTTCGCGGAGGTCTCCCGCCGCGAGACGCGGATGCCCAGGGGAATGCCCAGCAGCGCGAACGAGAAGACCGCCGTCGCCAGGCTCAGCTTCTCCTGCACCAGCAGGTCGAAATTCATCCGCTCCCGCGCGTGCTCGCGTTCCTTCCCGGCCGCCGGGACGGTCGCCGCGTGGCGGGCCCGTGCCGCCCGGAGCTCCCCGAGGGTCAGCCACTCCGTCTTGATCCGCACAAGGCTCTGCCCGAGGTAACGCTCCAGCGAGATCCGCACGTCCTCAAACCGCTCCACCGTGGCCACCTTGGGGGCCCGCGCCGGGGACTCCGGATCATCTCCGTCCCGCTCCTCGATGGTCGCCCGCACCAGGGTGGGCACGAGGCTGTTGGTCGCCTCGTCGTAGACCAGCCGCCCCGATTCCGCCCGCACCAGCCGGCGCACGCGGGACTCGCGGTCGAGATCCCACAGCCAGATGTCGCGCAACTCGTCCCCCTCCTTGGCTCCCACGTAGAGGACCACGCCGCGGAAATCCCGGATGAAGGTCCGCGGCACCACGATCCCCATCGGGTTGCCGCGCACGGCATCGGCGAACGCGCGGTGGAACTCGGCCCGGGCCCACGGGGCGGACTCGAGGTTGATGTGGATGGCCAGCGCGGTGCCCAGCGCCGCCAGCACCAGCACCGGCCGCGCGATCCGCGCCAGGCTTAGGCCGGCCGCCCGCATCGCCGTGATCTCGTGGTCTGCCGACAGACGCCCGAGCGTGAGCAGAATCCCCGTGAGCATCCCCATCGGCAGCGCGAAGGAGATCGCGAAGGGCAGCAGCAGGCCCACCAGCCGAACGAAGGTGGCCGGGCCGAACTGGCCCGCGAGGAGGGGACTGAGCAGTTCGCGGACGACGTTCGGCAGCGCCACGATGAAGGCGAACAGCGCCACCGCCGCGAGGCAGGTCGCGAGCACGCCCTTGAACAGGTGGCGATCGAGCAGGGTCACGGGTCCAACGTGGTGGTCCGGGGCGGCGCTGGCGAGGCCGCAGGCTTCAACCCAGCCCGGCCAGCCCCAGCTGGCCGTCCCCCTCGTCCTCCGGCCCGGTCACGGGCCACAGGCAGTCCGGACCCTCGTGGCGGACCTGGTTGACCCGCGGCGACACGCGCGTCGCCGCGAGGACCCCCGCCGGCAAGGGGCGCAGCAGCGGCAGGAGCTCCGCCGCGGGCGGGGCGGGATCCAGCCAGACCTCCGCGGCCTCCGGGGACAGGGCGACGGGCATCCGGTCGTGGATGCGGGCCACCTCCGCGCAGGCTTCGGTCGTGATGAGGGCGAAGGTGGCGGGGGTGTTTTCGGTGCCTTCCGCCCAGATGCCGGCGAGCGCGAGGGGCGGGCCGGCGCGGGGGGCGAAGTACCACGGGAGCTTCCGGCCGCCGCGGGTTTCCCACTCGTAGAAACCGCTGGCCGGCACGACGCACCGGCGCCGCTGGAAGGCCTCGCGGAACGCGGGCCGGGCCGCGATGCTTTCCGCCCGGGCGTTCGCCAGCCGGCTGCCGCCCGGGCTCGCCGCCCAAGGCGGGACCAGGCCCCATTGCGCGGTGTTCGCGGTCCGCCGGGGCCGCGGGCCGCGGACGATCGGGACGAGGCTCGTCGGCGCGAGATTGTAGCGGCTGGTGAAGGCGGAAATGTCCGTCACCCCCAGTTGCCGCAACAGGGCTTCGAGGTCCTCGCGTTTGAGCACGTAGCGGCCACACATCGTTCGCCGGGGAAGGAGGGTTGGCTTGGCGGGACGGGGTGGGGCGGGCGCCGGCGCTTAAGCCGGCCGGGTGGCGACCTCGAGCGCCTCGAGGATCGATTGAGCTTCGGCCGCGCTGGCGCCGCACATCGACTCCTGGGGGCGCAGGCTCACGCAGCAGGCCGGACGCTCCGGGCGGCCGAAGAGGGCGCACCGCAGGTCGGGCAACAGCTGCACGCAGGGGACGCCGGCCGGCTTGCCCCGGGGCATCCCGGGGATGGGCGAGGAAATGGAGGGCGCGATGCAGCACGCGCCACAGCCCGGGCGGCAGTCCATACGCGGGGGATTTGCCGCGCCCGGGCCCGCGAGGCAAGCGCGCGGCCTCGCCCCCCGGGTTTGGGCCGGAATTCAGGGTCTGGCGGCGTTTGCGGGCCACTCCCGGGTCCGCCGGGCTCCGGGGATGGATCCCTTGTCCCCCGCCTTCCTGCCGGCGCGCGTCTTCGGCCCCGGTTGCCATTATTTCACGTTCCGGACCCGCCGCGGCCGCCCCGGGCTCGCGGTGCCCCCGGTCTGCGCCGAGTTCCAAGCCGCCCTCCATCTGTTGGGCCTGGAGGGGGTTTCCCGGGTGCGGACGGCCGTCGTGCTGGCGGCCGAACTGCACTTGGTGGCCGCCGTGCCGGAGAGCCGCGCCGCCGATCAGGTGGGGCTGGTCCTGCAGGGCAAGCTGGCGCCGTCGCTGGCGCGGCTGGGACTCGCCTGGGCCCCCGAGTTCAGCCACCGCCCGCTGCCGGCTGGCGCGGATGGCTACCCCACGTTCCGCTACCTGTACCGGGCGCCCTACCGGGCGCGCCTCGCCGCCGAGGGGGAGGCGTGGGCGGGCTACCATTGCGCGGAGCGCGACTGGCGCTGGTTCGGCCCGCTGACCCGGGGCTCCGCCGGAGGGGCGGGCCCGTTGGAGACGGCGGTGGCCGCCTGAGGGGCGGGAGCTGGAGCCAACACCCGGATTTGAACCGGGGACCCACGCTTTACGAAAGCGTTGCTCTACCAGCTGAGCTATGTTGGCGCGCGAGCCGGGGGACACAAACGCGCCCTTCCGCGAGGGCAAGAACGTTTTCCGCCGGGAGCGGGCACAAAAAAGGCGCCGAGCCGGAGCCGGGCGCCCAAAGGGTGGGGCAGGCGGGCTTACTTCGCGACCAGCGTGCCCTTCATCAGCATATAGTGGCCGGGAAAGGAGCAGACGTAGGTGTACTCGCCGGCGGCCGGGACGGTGAACGTGACCTCGCCGGTCTGCTTGGGGCCCAGCACCTTCACAAAGGCGACCACCTTGTCCTTGTGGGCGGGGGCGATGTACTCGGCGTCCTTCGCGGTCATCGAGGCCTGGGCAAAGGCGTTCAGGTCGGTGCCGGGCTTCAGGAGCACCCAATTGTGGCCCATCGCCTCCTTCGGCAGCGTGCCCACGTTCTTGAGGACGACCTTGATCGTCTCGCCGACCTTGGCCTCGATCTTGGCGAGGTTGAACTTCATCTGGTCGTTGGCGGTGATCTCGATCGTGCGCGCGGGCTCGGCGGCCCGGAGGACGGTGCCGGCAAGGAGCGCGGTGAGCAGGGCGAGGGGAGCGAGGAATTTCATAGCGCGGGTCACGGTGGGAGGGGGCTCCCGGGATGCAAACCCGAACGGCGCAATCCCCTTGGGGCATTACCCGGCTTAATTGGGGCTTGAAATGCCCCTTCCTTCGCAAACCCTACTCACTTTTTTCTTTCGGTCGTTTCCGTTCCCTCTCTCCTGCGACAGTCCAATGCGCTTCGTATCCTCCTCCTTGGCCCGGGTCGGGCGGTTTTTCACCGCCCTCGTGGGCCTGCTGCTCCTCTCGGGCTGCGACCTCAATTTCTGGCGGATGGACGGTCACCAGTCGACGATGCTCGCCGAGGGCCCGGTGGCCCGTTCGCAGCTCAACCTGTTCTACGTCACCTGCTGGGTCACGCTCGTCATCTTCATTCTGGTCGGGGGCGTGCTCGCCTACACGATGTGGCGTTTCCGCGCCCGGACCGAGGCGGATGAGCGCGCGGAGCCCCCGCCCCAGAGCCACGGCAACCCCCTCGTCGAGATCAGCCTGATCGGCGCCTCGGTGCTCGCGCTGGTCATCATCGCGGTGCCCACGCTGACCGCCATCTGGTACACGCACGACGTGCCGGAAGCGGAGAAGAAGAACGCCTACGAGGTCACGGCCACCGGCTACCAATGGTGGTTCAAGTTCGAATACCCCTCGGAGCAGGCCGCCGTCGACACCGCGGGCGCCAAGACCCCGCTGGTCACGGGCAACGAGTTGGTCATCCCAGCTGGCCGCCCGGTGCGCATCAACGTCCGCACGGTCGACGTGATCCATTCCTTCTGGGTGCCGAAGCTGGGTGGAAAGATTGATATGATCCCCAACCGGGCCAACTTCTTCTGGTTGCAGGCCGACAAGCCCGGGTACTTCTGGGGCCAGTGCGCCGAATACTGCGGGGATTCCCACGCGGTGATGCGCTTCCGCGTGATCGCCCTCGACGAGAAGGATTTCGCCGCCTGGAAGGAAAAGCAGCTCGCCCTCGCCCGCTCCGTCGCCGCCCCGGCCGCCCCCGTGGCCGCCGCCGCCCCGGTCGCCGCCCTCCGCACCTTCAAGACGAACGAGGTGGGCGTATCCGAGGCCTTCGACCGCAACCCCCTGGAGGCCTGGCGGGCCAAGCAGGCGGTCGAGAAGGACGAGAATCCCGCCCTCGTCGCGCAGGGTCGCGAGCTGTTCGCCACCAAGACCTGCAATGCCTGTCACGCGGTCCGCGGCCACGGCGCGATGGGCGTCCAGGGCCCCGACCTGACGCACTTCGGTGCCCGCTCCACCCTCGGCGCCGGCCTGATCGAGAACAATCCCGAGCAGCTCCGCCGCTGGATCCGCGATCCGGAGTCCGTGAAGCCCGGCAACAAGATGGCCAAGGCTTACCGCGACAACAAGATCACCCTCTCCGACGCCGAACAGGTGGCCCTCACGGCCTATCTGCTCAGCCTCAAGTAAGGCTCGCCCTCCCTCCCACCTTCCAGCCCCCGGACCACCTATGGACACCACGGCCAAGACCGCCTATCTCACCAAGGAGGACGCGGTTCCGGCGCAGCCCAAGCTGCTCGCCCATCCCACCGCCAAGACCGGCCTGATGAGCTGGCTCACCACGGTCGACCACAAGCGCATCGGCTTCCTTTACGGGGTGTTTGCCCTGTTCTTCTTCTTGGTCGGCGGCTTCGAGGCGCTGCTCATCCGGGCCCAGCTGATGTACCCCAACGGGACCGTGCTGAGCGCCCAGATGTACAACACGATGTTCACGATGCACGGGACGACGATGATCTTCCTGGCCGTGATGCCGCTCTCGGCGGCCTTCTTCAATTACATCATGCCCCTCCAGATCGGGGCGCGCGACGTCGCCTTCCCGCGGCTCAACGCCTTCTCGCTCTGGACCTTCGTCGCCGGCGCCATCGTGCTCAATATCGGCTGGATCGGGCCCATTTTCGGGGTCGACGGCCACAATGCCCCCGATGCCGGCTGGTACGGCTACTCGCCGCTCACCTCGCGGCAGTTCTCGCCCGGCCACTCGGTCGATTACTGGGTGATGGGCCTGCAGCTCCTCGGCGTCGCCTCCATCGCGGCCTCCCTGAACTTCATCGTCACGATCATCAATATGCGGGCCCCCGGGATGACGATGATGCGCCTCCCGGTCTTCACCTGGATGACGCTCATCACCGCCTTCCTGATCGTCCTTTCGTTCCCCGCGATCACCATCGCGCTGGTCGAGCTGATGATGGACCGTAACTTCGGGACGGTCTTCTTCGAGGTTTCCGGCGGCGGGATGCCGATCCTGTGGCAGCACCTCTTCTGGGTCTTCGGCCACCCGGAAGTGTACATCCTGATCCTGCCGGCGATGGGCATCATCTCGGAGATCCTGCCGACCTTCTCCCGCAAGCCGCTCTTCGGTTACCCGATCGTGGTCTTCTCGGGCGCCTGCATCGGCTTCCTCGGCTTCGCGGTGTGGAGCCACCATATGTTCACCACCGGGATGGGCACCGTGGCGACGGCGGCCTTCGCCCTCGCCACGATGGCGATCGCGGTCCCGACCGGCGTGAAGATCTTCAACTGGATCGGCACGATGTGGGGCGGGCGCCTGATGATGCGCACTCCGATGATGTTCGCCTTGGGCTTCGTCTGGATGTTCATGATCGGCGGCTTCTCTGGCGTGATGCACTCGGCGGCCCCGGCGGACACCCAGCAGAACGATTCCTACTTCGTCATCGCCCACTTCCATTACGTGCTGATCGGCGGTTCGATCTTCGCCCTGCTGGCGGGCATCCACTACTGGTTCCCCCTGATGTTCGGCCGCAAGGTGAGCGAATTCTGGGGCAAGCTCTCCTTCTGGATCATCTTCGTGGGCTTCAACGTCACCTTCTTCCCGATGCACTTCCTCGGGCTGAACGGGATGCCCCGCCGCACGTTCACCTACGATCCGAACCTAGGCTGGAACACCGCCAACTACATCGCCTCGATCGGCGCCTTCGTCCTCGGCCTCGGCATCGCGGTCTATTTCGCGGTGATGATCTACACCTACTACAAGGGCGAGAAGGTCGGCCGCGATCCCTGGGATGGCCGCACCCTCGAGTGGTCCCTCCCCAATCCGCCCCCGGAATACAACTTCCGCGTCATCCCCACGGTCCACGACCGCGACGCCTTCTGGTACGAGAAGAACCACCGCGAGCAGATCGCGGCCGAACGCGCCGTGGCCGAGAAGGCCGAGGAGGCCCACGGGGGCATCCATATGCCCTTCAACTCGATCTGGCCCCTCGTCGCCAGCTTCGGGCTCCTCATCGTCGGCATCGGCTCCACCGCCTTCGAGGCCAAGTGGGACGTCCCCGGCATCCACTGGAAGCTCGGCCTGTCGCTCCTGGGCGGCCTAGTGACGCTCGTGGGCATCTACTTCTGGTCGCTGGAGGGCAACGAGGGCTACCACCTGCACCTCGACAAGGACGGCAAGCCCGTCAAGGGCCACGGTGACGACCACGGCCACGGCAAGCACTGATCCCCGCCCCCCACCTCCAATGAGCAGCCACGCGGCCTCCGCTTCGATCGATCACCACCACGACCCGTCCACGTCGACGGGCATTCCGAACAAGAAGCTCCTGATGTGGGCGTTTCTGGCCTCGGACTGTATGTTCTTCGGGGTGCTGATCGCCACCCACCTGGTCTATCGCCTGCACCCGCCGGCGGGTGGCCTCGACCCGAAGGCGGTCTTCAGCGTCGAGCTGACCTCCTTCTCCACGTTCATCCTCCTGATGTCCTCGCTGATGATGGCCCTCGCCGTCACCGCGATCCAGAAGGGCAACGTCCGCAGCTGCCGCTGGTCCCTGCTCACGACGATCTTCTTCGGGATGATCTTCCTCGGGTGCCAGGTCTACGAGTTCCAGCACTTCGTGGTGGACAAGAAGATGACCCTCTCGAACAGCCTGCTCGGGACCACCTTCTACACCCTCACCGGGACGCACGGCTGCCACGTCGCGATCGGGGTGCTTTGGCTGACCTTGATGTACGTGCGCTCCTTCAAGCCGGGGGCGGGCTCCGCCCAGCGGACGTGGCTCTCGCACCAATTGCTGCACGCGCTGGCCCTGATCGCCTTCTTGGGCCTCTGCCTGAAGGTTACGCTCGGCTTGGTCCACGCGATCCAGGTGGAGCCGACCCTAGGCGCCGCGATGGGCCATTTCGTGAAGGCCGAGTTCCTCGCGATGGCCGGCGCCCTGGCCGCCGTCGCGGCCTGCGTCTGGTTCGCCCGTCCCCGTGGCCCCGTGGCCTTCGGCGAGGCCAATGCGATCGATGTCGAGTCGATGGGCCTCTATTGGCACTTCGTTGATATCGTCTGGATCGTGATCTTCACCGCCGTCTACCTGCTCGAATACCTCTGAACCCGATGAGCGCCCCCTCCCATTCCGCCGGCGGCCACGCGGCTGACCACGGCCACGACGAGAGCAAGTTCCAGATCTACGTCCAGATCGCGATGCTCCTCGCGGTCATCACGGGCATTGAGATCGTCGCGGTGTTCCTGCCCTTCCCCAAGTGGGTGCTGGTCGCCTCCCTGGTGGTCCTCTCCCTGGTGAAGTTCCTGTTCGTCATCTTCTACTTTATGCACCTGCGGTGGGATAAGCCCTTCTGCACGATCCTGTTCTTCATCGGCCTCGTGCTGGCCTCGGGTACGGTCTGGGCCCTGCTCGCCCTCTTCTCGGCCGAGGCGAGCCTGCCGCTGCCGACCTCCTGAACCGGAACGCGCTCCTTTCCACCCGGTTCCGCCCCCGCGCGGGACCGGGTTTTTTTGCGCCCTGTTCAATCCGAGTTGCGGCCCGCCGGTTTCAGCACGTCCTTCCCAGCCCTTTTCCCGTGCACCGCCCGCCCGCCTCCCTCCCGGCCCGCCGGACCCGCCTATGATCGACTGGCGCCATTGGCACAATGAACCCTGGCTGATCGGGGGCCTCGTGGTCGCCGGCTGGCTCTGGGCCGTGCTGGCGGGCCCTTTCCGGGCCCGTCTGGCCCCGGGCCAGCCCTGGCCGCTCGCGCAGGCCATCCAGTTCTACTCCGGGCTGCTTTTCTTCTATCTGGCCGTGGGCTCCCCGCTGGATCAGGTCGCCGAGCGCTACCTGTTCAGCGCCCATATGCTGCAGCACCAGCTGATGATCTACCCTGCGGCCATCCTCTTCCTCCGGGGACTGCCGTCTTGGATGATCGATCCGGTCCTCGGCGCGCCCGGGCTCCATCCGGTGCTGCGGCTGATGACCCATCCGTTGCTCGCGGGTTCAACCTACACGATCGTGGTCGGGGCCTGGCACGCGCCGATGTTCTACGATTGGGCGCTGCAGGATCGGCTGGTGCACATCATCGAGCACCTGATGTTCTTCGGGGCGGCGATCCTGTACTGGTGGCCGCTGTTCAGCCCCTCCCGGGTGCTGCCGCCGCGGCGCCCCGGGGTCCAGATGGTCTACCTGCTGGGGGTGCTCATCGCGATGACGCCGGTGTTCGCCTACATCACCTTCAGCCACGACGTGCTTTATCCGACTTACGAGTATGCCCCCCGCCTGTTCCCGAACTTCTCGGCGGCGGATGACCAGCTGCTGGCCGGCGTGATGATGAAACTGGTGGGCGTGTTTGGCGCCATGGCCGCCCTCGCCGTGGCCTTCTTCGGCTGGTACCGGGAGCGGCGCTGAACCGCTCCCGGAGACCGTCCCCGCGTCCCGCTCAGGCGGGCGGCAGGAGGTCGTCCAGCGTGTCGCTCTCGGTGTTGATGTCCGCGAACAGCCAGGAAGACAGGTAGCGCTCGCTGCTCGAGGGGATGATGGCCACGATCTGCTTGCCCTGGTTCTCCGGCCGGCGGGCGAGCTGCAGCGCCGCCCACGCGATGGCCCCGGACGAGATGCCCACGGGGATGCCGTCCAACTGGTTGATCTGCTTCGAGACGGGGCCGGAATCGGCCTCCTTCACCCGGATCACCTCGTCGTAGATCTTGGCGTTGAGCACGCCCGGCACGAAGCCGGCGCCGATGCCCTGAAGCTTGTGGGGGCCCGGCGTGCCGCCGGAGAGCACCGGGGAGGCATCCGGCTCCACCGCGACGATCTTCACCGAGGGCTTCCGCGCCTTCAGCACCTCGCCGATGCCCGTGATGGTGCCGCCGGTGCCGACCCCGGCCACCACGATGTCCACCTTGCCGTCGGTATCCCGCCAGATCTCCTCGGCGGTGGTGCGGCGGTGCACGGCCGGGTTGGCCGGATTGTTGAACTGCTGGAGAATGACCGCATTCGGAATGCGGGCGGCGAGCTCCTCCGCCTTGGCGATGGCGCCCTTCATCCCCTTCGGCCCCTCGGTCAGCACCAGCCGCGCGCCCAGGATCTTCAGCAGCTTGCGGCGCTCGAGGCTCATCGTCTCGGGCATCGTCAAGATCAGCTTCAGCCCCTTGGCCGCGGCGACGAACGCGAGCGCGATGCCCGTGTTGCCCGAGGTCGGCTCGATCAGGACGCTCTGCGCGTTGATCTTCCCGCTCTGCAGGGCGTCCTCGATCATCGACACCCCGATGCGGTCCTTGACGCTGGAAAGCGGGTTGAAGAACTCGAGCTTGAGCAG
>Ga0172372_10006638_pt1 | contig 15753 bp, 23 predicted proteins | sample LakKiv5m_2_FD_114544 | JGI IMG/M metagenome (GOLD analysis project Ga0172372, IMG submission 114544) | Freshwater microbial communities from Kabuno Bay, South-Kivu, Congo - kab_092012_9.5m | ecosystem: Environmental > Aquatic > Freshwater > Lake | place: Democratic Republic of the Congo...
AAATATAAAGCTTTTTTTTCAAAAAGGCAAATAAAAAAGGGCCCAAAAGGACCCTTTTCTAAAAATAATAATAATAATTAGAAAATCATCACCAAAGAAGTATTAACAGGTCTTCCTGATACACCTGGATTTGGGATAATTATTGACTTATAACTTGGATTAACACTCACAGTAAGTCTTGCTCTAGCGGCAAACTTAGATGAGAACTCAATATATCTCTTAATTGTCAAACCTACATTTGTAAAACCAGCTTTTTCTTGGAAGTTTACCATAGATTCACCTGTAACATATCCCATAAACATTTCAGTATTATATGTTGGGTGATATGTAAATTGGAAGTAAACTGCTCCTCTGTCGTATTTTACATTTTGATAAAACACCATACTTGAGAAGAAGTCCAATCTTGAATTAACGTCTCCTTTGTAATTAAATGTCGCTTCAAAGAAGTGATTTGTCATTGATTTATTGAATACAAAATAATCAGTATCTGATTCAAGTACTTGATTTTGGAAGTATACATCTTGAATACCAAAAGACACATTGTAAACATTGACTCTTGCGCTAGAAATCATTTGATTACCAATGCCAGGTCTGTATTGGTTTGCAACCACGTAACTCTTAAATCCGAGAGTTGTCCATCTGCATGGTTCGTATTCCATATCTACAACCACACCAGTTTGTTTTCCTACGTCAACACCTCTCCAAAGGTTTGTTGACCCAACACCGAAGTCTCCATAAAACGGGCTTTGCTTCTTTTTTGGTTTGTAGAAGAAACCCTTTCCTCTTGTGGTATCAACAAGAGCCGTATCTTTTCTGATGGTAAACTGAGCCATTCCAATAAAAGATATCAAACTTAACATAATTATAACTAAAATTTTTTTCATTATTGATTTGTTTTGATTTATTTTATAATATTAAATATCAAATTAAAAATAAAAAGCTTTTTTTATGAAAAATACACAAAATCCAAAAGAATGTAAAAAATGTCAAGAAACAAAAAACAATGTAGTTTGGCCTTCAGTTATTTTAGGTTTTTTGGTTATAGGATTTGCAATTTACGGAGTTTACAAATTTGTCTCAGGAATTATTGAATCACTTGTTTCCTAACAATCTTTTAATAATTTCTTCTTTTGTAAAACTATTGTCAGATTTTTTGACTTGTTTTGTTTCTTGAACCTGTTTTTTAATAGGTTTTTCTTCTTGTTGCTCAACCACTTGGACTTTCATCTTTGGTTTCTCCTCGTCTTGCTCTGCAATTTGGACTGTAACTTTCTTATTTGCAATAACTGAGAAGTCTGACGACCAAGGTTCAAAATATACATCGTCAGCAATTACCTCTAATCTCATATTGCCGATTGTTCCTTCACTTAAAAAGTTTTTTGTTTTTGGTATAATAACTTCACATTCTCCATTGGATTGGATGCTTCCTTTGAACATAAAGTTCATTTCATCCGATTCGATTACCAATCTGACTTGTGATTTTGCCAGTGAAGTTCCTTCAACTTCTATATTACAATTAAACTTGTTTGATTTATCTGTATAAAGTTTGTAAGCCATATCAATTAATAAATATATTGACTTTTATATTTTTCTGCTCTTTTAATGAAAGTTCCACATCTTTGAGTTTTATTTTCACTTTTGTGTTTTTGTGTTTGTTAACTCTTTTCTCAATTTCAATTTCATCTACTTGAAGTCTTACAAATAATCCAATTAATATTTGTTTTTCGTCTTCGGGTAACGCATCTAATCTTTCTCTTATTCTATAGGATGGTATAGCCCCTCCTGCCCCTTGAATGAGTTTTTCAATTACACAACCTTCAGCCCAAGTAAAGGGTGTATCAATCCAAGCGAAAGGGGCATCATCCCATGCGTAACAAATAGTTGCCATACTATTTATAAATAACTTAAAATTTGTAAAATTAAAGGATGTCTGATATTTCAAATCAGTTAATAAAAGATAGTTACAATTACGTATTACAATCCGACCTATCAACTGGTGTTGTATATCGAATTGGTGGGGTAATTCCAGTAAATCCAATATTTCAATCAGGATTAACTGTTACAGGAGGTTTTACATATTCAGGAGCTGGTGAACAAGTTGGTTATGCTTTATTAACAGATGGAACGGGTTATGCTTATTGGGGTCCAGTATCTGCGGCAACCCCATCATCAGGAGTTACAAGTATTACTGCAGGATTTGGATTATCGGGAGATATTACAACAGGGAATGTCACAATAATTAATACTTCACCTGACCAAACGGTCACCATAACCGGTGGAACAAATATAGAAGTAGTAGGAACGTATCCAAATTTTGGTATCAACTTTACAGGTTCAACTAGTGGAGAGACTGTTAGTGGTGATTATTTACCATTATCAGGGGGAACTGTAAGTGGTGGAACTATTTTCACAAATGGTTTAACCGCAAATACTGTATCGGCAACAACATATTATAACTTACCTGTAAGTGGTTTAACTGCGGGAACAGGGATTGGAATTAGTAATAACAATGGAAACTTTACAATTTCATTTACAGGTTCATCAGGGTCAGTTTCAGGTCTAACTTATTACGTATCAGCATCAACACCGACAGGTGTTACTTTGGTTAGTGGAGATAGATGGTTTAATACCGATACGGGTATTGAACTTGTTTGGATATACGATGGAGACTCATCGCAGTGGATACAACCATTCTCTATACCAGGCCCTGTATCACCCGATGTTGGTTATCATACGGTAACAGGAATTACAACAGGACAAACTATTACTTGGGACAAAACATATTGGGGGATAAGTGCTCAAACAAATGTAAATTTAACTTTACCTACAACAACCGGTAAAGATGGTTATTATATAATTATAAAAGATGAGGGTGGTTATTGTGGTACTTATAGAATAAGACTGACACCTGCTAGTGGATTAATTGATGGAAATAATTATGTTGATATGAACATAAACTATATGTCTTTAACTTGTATGGTTAGGGGCGGAAATTGGTACTTTATATGAGTTTTATATATAACAATGCGGTAAAATATTCTGACAGCCCAAACCTTGATGCGTTTGGTAGATTAAGAGTTTCTGAAATAACTAGTTTATTAGAAATTACTCACGTATATGACAAACAACCAATTTTAATTAACGAGGTTACCGCTGGAACTGCGACTTCGGTTTGGAATCAATCAAATGCCGAGGTCGCTATGGGAGTTACAACTTCAGGTGACTATGTCATCAGACAAACAAAACAATCTGCGGTTTATCAACCTGGTAAAGGACAATTATTTGAGGCTAGTTTTTCTGATTTTAATTTACAGTCTAACGTAATAAAAAGAGTTGGTTATTATACCTCAACAACCGCAGCAACATATAATTCAGTATTTGATGGATTTTTCTTAGAAAGCAATGGAGTAACAAACGAAATATCTTTTCAAATATGGAAATCTGGCTCATCTATCTATTCGGCATCAACAACTGTGTGGAGAAATAATGAAATTAACATCAACACAATTGATTGGTCTAAAACAAATTTAATGTTAGTTGATTTTCAATGGTTAGGAGTTGGTAGAGTTAGATTTGGATTGAGTTTAAGTGGAGGAACTTACATATTTGCCGATAACTCAGGTACTAACAATTTGAATGATGTTTATATGAGTTCTCCTAATAAACCTATTAGATATGAGATTAGGTCATCGGGAGGTACTGGTACATTTAATCAAATCTGTTCCCAAGTATCTATGGAGGGGTCATTAAATAGTTTAAGTATACCTGTTTCAATAACAAACAAAACCATAGTAAGTTTAGGTAGTCCTAATGTGAAATATGCAATTTTGGGGGTAAAAATGTCATCAGGGTATGACTCAATATCACCAATTATTAGACAATTCAGTGTTCTGAATAAATCAAATGATAATTATTTAGTGAGTGTTGAAATTAACCCTACAATATCCGGCTCTTACACTTTTTCAGCGGTCACAAATACAGGTGTTATGAAATCATTTGGTAACGGGAGTCAAACTATTACATCTGACGGTTTTATTTTGGGTGGATTTATAGGTCAATCTGGAAGTGCGGTATTAGACACATTGAATTTGGAAGACTCAAAAATAAACGCTGGTAAAACCATAAATGGTACATTAGACGAAATTTGGTTGTGTATAACTCCATTTACAAACAATGCGACCTTCTACTCATCAATTAATTTATATTATTATTCATAATGGCAATTAATTTCCCAAATAGTCCATCACCAAATCAATTATACTCCTACGACGGAAAAACGTGGGAGTGGAATGGTATATATTGGGAGGTTTATTCGGCACTTACAAGTTACATAACAAGCGCATACACCGTAGGTGATGGTGTTTCAGATATATCGGGAGTAACAGGTGGAAATATTGCTCTCAAAAGTTTTAGTGGAGTTAATATTACAATTATAGATAGTGGTAGTAAATTAACTTTTAGCGCCTCAACAACTAGTTCATCAGTATCGGGAGATTACTTACCTTTAAGTGGTGGAACAGTAACAGGTGGAACAATATTCAATAGTGGATTAACCGCTAATACAATATCTGCAACAACATATTATAACTTACCTGTAAGTGGATTAACGTCTAGTACATACATTAATGCAACGCCATCTAACGGAAACTACACAATTTCTTTAACGGGGCCACTACTTAGTTACTATGTTTCAAACTCACTTCCAGGTGGGACTCAAGTCAGTGGTGACAGATGGTTAAATACCGATACTGGTGATGAGTTAGTTTGGATTGATGATGGTGATACTCAACAATGGATTCAAATATCATCAGTTATTGGTGGAGGAGGAGGAACTTCTACATCAACTGGGTCAACTCTTATAGCGGCTAGCACTTGTTTAATTGAATCCAATGGAGGTATTTACATAGGATATTCAAAAGGAGGGGGTTGGAATTATTTTAATTGGGATGTTGTGGACTCAAGTTTTGGGTATGATAAAGTAGATTGTGGTATTTCAGTTCCCCAAGACATAACTGCCGGTAAAATAATTAGAGTATGTGGAGTTGCGTATTCGCCAGCAGGTAGTAGTGAAACACTAAGATTATATATTTATAAACTATCTTGTACTGATTTAAGTGTAATTAATAATGTATATACATCGAGTAATCAAATATTTGATTCGAATGGGAATCTTTGTTTTGATTTCCAATATGAACTTGGTGAAGGTGAGGATTTTATTAGTCGCCAAGATTTAATTGTTTTAGGGTTTCAAGGAACTCAATCAACATTGACAACAATAAAAATAAGTTATAATATAACTTTAAATTAATATATATAGAATATGGCATTAGATTTTCCAGCATCCCCAACAGTAGGTGATATATATTCATACAACGAATATAGTTGGCAGTGGAATGGTATCTATTGGGAATCTTACTCTACAAATTATTTTTTACCAATATCCGGAGGAACCGTCACTGGAAGTACTACTTTTACCGCTGGTTTACTATCATCAACTATCTCTGCAACTACATATGATAATTTACCTTCTTTTAATTTTGCACAAATTAATGGAGTAACTCAATTTTCTGCAGAAACTAATAACTATATAAATTTTAGTGGAATTAATTTAACCATAACTTCAGCGTCAACAAACACTTTGGTATTAAGTGCAGGAACTGGAGGTGGTGGAAGTGGAACAATATCAGGAACAGTTAATTATATACCTAAGTTTACAAGTTCCTCGTCAATTGGGAATTCTGTAATGACCAATATTAATAATACTGTTTATATTACAGGTTCAACTGGAGATACTCCTGTTTTTTATGTTGATAACAATGGTAAAGGTTCAGTTGCGGAATTTAGGTGTGTTGGTACAAATGCTAATCAGCAAGCAATTGCCGGTTTTGCAGGTTCAGGCACATCCCAAATTGGTGTTTATGGTCAGGGAGGTCCTAATCAATATGGTGTTTATGGACTTGGTCAAGGTGATTTTGGAACAGTCATAGGTGTTTATGGAAGGGGTGGTTATACTAATTCTCCGACTGGGGCAACGTATATTGGAGGTTATTTTTTAGCACCAGACGATTTTAGCGCAACCAATTCATATGCGGTTCAATTATATGACGGAAGTGCCGGTATTAATAAAGTTTTGGTTTCAAAAACTTTTGATGGTAAGGCTAATTGGAGTGATTCGTTAACAGGTCTCACATTAGTTAGTTCTGCAACAATATCAGCAACAACTTATCAAAATATACCTATCAGTGCGGTTACAAATGGAGCAGGAATATCCGCAACAACCTCAAATGGGGTCAGCACAATTTCAAATACCCAAATACAAGGAATTACAGGAAAAACAGATGGAGCCGGTATATCATCATCAATATCAAACAACGTTATAACTATAACAAACACAGGGGTAACAAGTTTAACTACGAGTACCGGTATATCAGGAAATTCTACTATAGGAGCAGTGACATTACAACTATCAGCTTCATCTTACAGCATGTTTGCCAATAATACCGCATCTGCCGGTGTTCCATCCCAAGTAACATATAAAGACACCGGTGATGCTAGTTTTTCAGCGATTGTAACATGGGGGACTACAACACCATCTATCGCCGGTGAGTATAGATATAGATGGTTTCAAGTAGGTAATGTTGTTTGGTTTTATTTTAATTGGACTAGCTCCGCACTCGGCGCTGGTGCAATCACATGGTCTATGCCATCCGATATGCCAAATCCGGCCATACCAACTGGATTTAACGTCGCTCTATATGTATTACATAGATATATGTGTTCATTTGGTAATGCTCAAGGAGGACCAACGTCAGGTACTGTAACACTTGGGGCAACCGCATTACTAGTGTTACGAAGAAACGCCACAAACACGGCATGGGAATGGATTATACCTTCAACAACGCAAATTAGATGGTTCAGTGCTACAGGACATTATTTTGTATAAAATTTAAAAAAATAAAAAAATGATTATATCAGATTTACAAAATCCAATACAATTTTTTAATGTGCAAATAACCAAATTAGGATGGGTTATGTCTTATCCTGATAATACGGCTTATTATCAATTATTAACTTCCGATTTTATAAAAGTTAAAGATGGTCATTGTAGAATTGATAATTCTATAGTACAACAATGGGGTACAGATGACTCAATCATAACAAATGCAATCGTTACTCTAGAACCCTGGAATGTTCCACCAATTGTGATTACAGAACCTTAATAAGATTTACTAATTCTTTTATGTTTTACGTGTAGTTTAACATAGAAGTTACCATCCTCATTTTTATACCCTTTACCCTTAACTCTAAGTGGAATTGTTGTATCGACTACGTCAGGTAATTTGATTGTTATATTACCATCAGGATGCGGAATATCAAGTTCCTCTTTATCAAACTCGTCAAGACTCATCATTTTATTATAAATCAAATCAGGACCTGACTTTTCAAAATCATCTTGAGATAAGACATTGATTTTAAAAATCATATCTCCAAATACACCATTATGGTAGTCTCCCATACCAGTTCCCTTTATCATCTGTCCATCTGATATTCCAACGGGTAAGTTTATGTCAACTTGTTGGTATTCATTTTGTTTACCCTCTCCGCTACACACATTACATACACTTATAAAATGGAAACCTCTTCCTTGACAAGCCCCACAAGGAGTTTGAAATATATTTTGGAAGAATGAATTTCCCATAGATTGGGTTATTCTTCCACTCCCTTGGCAAGTTCCACAAGTTTGTCTTTGTCCACCTTGTCCATTACAGGGTTCGCAGTGTTTTTTTCTTGAATAATTGATTGTTATTTTTTTACCTAAAAACGAATCGACCGCCCCTACATTTAAATCCATAACTCTATCAGGAGCTCTTTGAGCTTGTCTTTGACCAAACATATTTGCAAAGATGTCAAATGGGTCACCTCCGCCACCGAAAGGATTACTTCTTCTCATATCATATTCTTGTTTCTTCCCATCATCAGAAAGAGTGGAATATGCCTCATTTACTTTTTTAAATTGCTCTTCGTCACCACCTCTATCAGGGTGAAGTTCTTTAGATTTTGTTCTAAAAGCCTTCTTGATTTCTTCTTGTGTTGCCGTTTCAGAAACACCTAATATGTCGTAATAATTTTCCAAAGCTATATTATTTTATAAATTTTATTATTGTTAATTTATGAGCGAATCAAACTTCTCTGTAATTATATTCAAAAATAATAAGAAAAGAAAGATACTCAAATCTTTTGTTCGAGAACAGAAAGCACTTGAATATTACAATAAAAAACTAAAAGAATCAAGTGAAATAATATTTGACAAAGAGTATGAGAATGGTGTAAGATGTAAGTATAAAATTGCCCTAACTTCAAAGACTTGCGAACTTGAGAACCTGTATTACATAGATGAAATTGGTAGGAATGTATCTATAAATCCTAAAATTTCAGATAACCTTTATATAAAGAAAATTAATATGTTTAATAAAGAAGAAAAACTATACGATGTTCAAGAAAATAAAAAAATAACTTTCAATAAATTTGTAAAGAAATATCTTGATAAAGACAAGACAATAATGTTATCCAAATTAAATAATAAAGTTGTTGTTCAGGATGATGATAACTATTCTTTGTTTTCTTTAAAGACCGAGGATGATTGTGAAAGATTCTTGAGAATTGTTGAATCTAAGGTTGACAAGAAGAACTTTATAATTGTTAGAGATTTTACTTCCCCTCAAAGAAAATACTTATATGATTTACTGGTTGAAAAGGGATTTGATATTGATTTCCTGTATAGAACATCAACTACTCATCCAAGAGGAAGATAAAATCTGTTCCTGAAATTTCTACTTTGAACTGAGTTTTACTAGCATCAAGATTTTGTTCAAAAAGAGCATACAAATTGAAGAACTCTTGTCTATCAACTTCAAATACTATTGAGACTTTACCTTTAATTACTTCTTGGGCTCCTTCTGTTATAAGGGCTAGTTTACCTAAAAGTTCAGTGCTTTTTTGATTCTCTTCCATAGAGTTAACTTTTCTTCTTTTTTAATAATATCTTCTTTGTTGAGATTTTTTAATTGGTCGGCAATTTGTTTTTTGTAAATCTCAATTTCTTTTTCATCACTCTTCTTGGACTTCTCCAGCCATTTGAGTAGGTTTTGACTTTCCATTTTGTTTAAATGCTATTTCGTTACTTTTGATATCAAACTTGAGTGATTTCAAACTATCAAGTGATTGTTTTTCAAAGATACCTTTCAACTCGTTTATCTTAGTTTCAAGTAACATTTCTTTTTGTTCTCTCTCCAAGTTATAGTTAATGATACCAATAATATTATTTTGCGTTAAAGTTAGACTTTCTTCTGAGGTATCACTGACAAATGACATACCAATAAGTCCTTCATCAACAGTACCCATATTTACAAATTTATCCTCAATGACAAATTTCTTAAGAATTTTCCAAGAGTTTGGGAAATACATATCAAAAATTAAATAATCTTCGATTCTTCTAATTTGGTGAAGATATTTTAGTATCGGACTAAGTTGGATATTAAGGCTCATTAGTTTTGAATTATATAAGTAAAAATATAAGATAAGGATATACCAAAAAACAAGAGCTCTGAGCCACTCAAAATAAATTTTTCGGGTTTCATCAGAGCTCTTATTAATTTAAAAACTACATTGACAACATACAAAATGCTGAAAATAAAAAGAAATATAAAAACACTATGAATATTAAGCATTCTGTTTTCTTTCTGATAAAATTTCAGTTCTAAATGTCTGCAAGAGAGATTTCAATTCTTGAGCTGTTTTACGTGCTCTAGTTCCAGCTGTCTTGTTTCCGCCATAAAACTTACCTGCGTCTACCGACAAACTCTCTGTCAATTCTTTGATTTTTTCTACGGTTTCCATTACCTATAAATAAAAAAATGTTTATTATACTACCAAGAATAAGGTTTTTACTTTATTTGTAAATTATTATTCAATAAATTCTTATCCAAACTTTTATAAATTTGTTTGAGTAAATCCAAATCGGACATGGTATGTGGACTATCTAAATAAAAAATTTCTTTAAAAAACTTATCAAGAGAGAACTTAACCTCATTAATTTTTTGATTGTAAAAAGTTTCTATTATAAAACCTTTTAGGAATTCATAATGGTCTCCTCCCCTATTGAAGTTTATACTTTCTTTTTTAAAGTTATCAATTAACCTGTTCCAACACCAATCAAAGTGTTTTGAGTTATCATCTTCCTCTAATGATATATTCGTAGATTTGTTGACATCGTTACCAAGGTAAGTTTCATAAATTAAATTTATAAGTGAGTTTACAAAATCACTATAAAGGTCAAACTTTTGGAAACAAATATCGTTTACTTCAATCCAAAGTTTAACATCTTCTTTATCAACAGGTTTTGATATGTATGTAAAAAAATTCTCCATATGGGTTACATATGGAGAATATAATTGATAAAATAAATTTGTAACTACTATTGAGTCTTCTTGTTATAACCAAGAAGTTCTTTCATTCTTACCATCTCTTCACTTAAAACTTCCTTTTCTTCGGTTGATTCACCTAGGTTTTTAAACATCTTGTTAAGTTTACCTGATTTTGTTTTTTCTCCGGCAACATCAACTGGTTGTTTTACTCTATTATAACTACCTTGTCTTTTCTCTTGGTTATATAGATTTTCTTTTCTTCTCTTATTTAATTTCTTACCATAACCTGTATCCTCAGCATTTGCATACTCGGGAGAATTACCTGTCATAGATGAGCCTTCAATTGTCTTTTCCAACCAATCTTCGTTATATCCAATTTCATCTGGGTCCAAATCTAACATACCACCACCATAAGCAAATGTATCAATATATTCATCAACTGCGTCTGAAGCCTTATAAGCCTTCTTATCCATTTTAGCAAGTTGTCCATTACCTTTTGGGAAATGTTTTGGGTTGGTTTCAAAAGTACCTTTTGAGCCAGCCTTTACATATTCTTTCATTTTCTTGAAAGATTCTTCATTGGCTTTCTTATTAATATCTTCGTCTTTTTTGTGAACCCTGTCAAACTCAACCATACCTTTTGATTTGCCAGGTGACTTGAGATTATTCTTTTTTTCTTCAAGAACAATTTCTTCGATTACAGTTATTAATTCATTCTCAGTTAGAATGACATTTTCACCATTAATTAAAATTGAATATTTTATTGATTCTTTTTGAACCTTGAACTCTTTGTCCCCAACTTTGAAAGAATCGTCTCCCTCTTCTTTAGCCTTTGCAAGTGCTCCTGTGAAAGCATTGCCTTCTTCAACTTCTTCGTCAGTTTCTTTTTTACTTTTTTTAGCTCTTGCAATTCTGAGGTCTTTAGAATCAATTCTACCATTTTTATTATGGTCTAATCTATGTTGATTACCAAAAAGTTTTTCATCAAGTTCCTCTTCATCTAATTCAACTTCTTGGACATAATCGAACTCTCCTGACATTACATCAGTACCTTTTCCTTCTTCCATTCCGTGTATTTTTTTTCTGAGTCTTTCCATTGCCTTTTTAAATTTGGACTCACCTTCTTTATCCTTCTTTTTCAAAGCGTCTCTTTTTTCGCTTTCTTCACTTTCATATTCATCTTCATAAAAGTCGTCCTCACTTCCCCATTCTTCTTTCATTTCACCACAATCACCCTCCATACATTCACCTTCATCAAATTGTGACTTAGTATTAATTTTTTTTGTAATCTCTTCCGCCTTTTCATTCAAAGACTCAGACAATACTTTTTTTACTAAAAAATCTATATATTTCATCTGGATATTTTTATTATATAAATACTTACTTATTATTGTTTTTTTAGTTCTCTCATAATAATATCCATTATTACGTTTTCACTAACTCCATATTTTTCAGCTAATTGTTTTTTCTTTTTCTTAACAATAGGATTTCTAGAAATTTTAAGAGCGTTGATATCACCCTGATTACAATAAGGGAATGTTTTACATTTTTTCTTAACCTGAACAAAGGCTCCTCCTGGTATTTGTGTTTTTGAGGCACCTCTCCAGTGTTTTGGACTCATAGATTTTGCCCCAAAGGCAGGTGTTTCATATGAACCTGACGAACTTGAGCCAGTTGCCTCCTTAGTTTCTTCTTTTTTTGGTTTCTGACTTTTACTATAATAGTATGGGTTTTCTCCAAGATGGTCGATAACAAGTTGGACAATATCTTTTATACCTATTTTGTGTTCTTTAGATTCTGTATCAATTCCTTTTTTAAGTTCTTTTTTTAGAATCTGAATCATTTTTTCAATTTTATCCTTTTCGGTCCCTGACTCAATCTTATCGGCAAATTTTCTTGCAATATCTTTTAATTGTGCGGCTTGTGTTCTTACTGATTCATTAAGTTCTTCCTGTAGTTTTTTCTTTCTGCCTTGGCAATGAGCTCTTTGGCTAAACCCTTTTGGGTTATTACAATTAATACTTTTTTTATATTTTTCTGACCACTTCTCTTCCATTTCACCTGACATTGGGGGTACAAATACTCCAGCCGAACCAGAAGCTGTAGCTTCTTTTGTCTCATCCTCTTTCATCTCGGGAAACTTTGGAATTTTAACATCAGGAATATTTTTATTAATATCTTTTACAATATTACTCATAGACTCATACCCATTTTCAACTCCATTAAAATTTTTTCTTACAGAATTTATAATACTCTTCTTGTCCATTATCTTACATTTTTTAATCTTGGTTCCCAGTAACTTCTTTGGGTCCACATGAACTGATAGAATTCTGAAAATATTTTAACCACAATTTCTTTTACATCTCCAGAAATTTTTCCTTTCTTAACTTCTTTTGATACCATATCAATCAATTTGTCTTCAAACTGATTCATAGTATTAGAACCAAGAAATTCTTTAATTTCCTTTCTTACTATAACTTCTATTTCTTTTTTTTCAGAGGATGTCAGTGCCATAGTTTATTTTTTACTTGTTGTTTTTTTTCTTGATGCCAAAATTTTAGCCCATTTTGATTTGAACTTTTCATAGTAAGCTTGGAGTTTTGAAATCATACCCAAATAGTTTTCATCTACTTTCACCATTTCTCCTGACATATAAATCCCATTACTTTCACCTATTGTAAAATAGAACTCAGTATCAGAATCTACGATAAGCCCCGACCAATCAACGTTATTTTGATAAACATTTAGTTGACCAAAATTAACTAAGTCAGATACTTCAGCAACAAATTCATCCATAGTTTCTTGAAACGCTGTTTTTTCATCTGTTGTAAGTTCAACGTCCTTACTAGTATCTCCATGTAAAACAATAATACCACCACTAATTCTGTATCCTTGACTAGCATCATCCTTTAAACCCTTGTCATCTTCAATTTCTTGTTCTGTAGCATCGGGTACATTATATTTTTCAAAGTCCCTTGGTGAGTCTTGTTCTGAGATTAGATATGACTTTTTAATCTCACTAATATGTTCAACTATTGTAGGATTTTGGTTATAGGAGATATCCTTTAACCTTTTGATTTGTTCTTTAATTAAATCAATTTCGTTCATTTTCTATAAAGTTTTTCAATCCCTCAAAGTCAAATGACGGATTAGGGTCGGTAAATTTATTATTATAGTTGCTGCGGCATACTATACCATTAAATATCCTGATACCATCAACTTTTGTGTTGTGGCCAATAAAACTTTTATTTATAGAAAACTTTTTTGTTAATTTTGATGAAAGTTCTTTAAGTGATTCTAGTTGTTCTTCGGTATATTTTTGCCAAAATATCTTTTCTCTCCATTTTCTTTCGAAAACTTCACCTCCAAACTCTTCCCCAATCCAATTATAAAACTTGTGACTTAGTGGGACTTTTTCAAGCCAACCTAAATTCTCCAAACAAATTATTATAGAATTTTTATTTATTTCAGATTCCTCAAAAAAATTTGAATAGGAGTCATCTGGTAGAATGTTTATTACTTTTCCATCCCTTGTTATAAGATAGTTAGGGATTTTATTATATTTCCCATTGTTTCTATTCTTTAATGAACTAACATAATCCAAAGAATTCCTAAAACTATCACAAAGAATTATCTGTTTTTTGTTTCTGTTTTTATCAAAGTTCTTGAAATGTTCAAGCTTTGTTATGTTAATCATTATTACTTAAAGTAATTTAAAACTTTATTGGTTTTAGTATCTTGTACTGGCTCAGGAGTAACCTCTTGTATTTCTTCTTGAGTGATTTCAGGTTCTGTCTCAACTATTTCTTCTTGAATAATTTCAGGTTCTGCCTCAACTGTTTCTTCAATATCAGTTTCTACGGTCTCTTCTGGTTCAAAAAAAACTTTATTAATGTCCTCATCTTCCTCAACTTCTTTAATTTCAACGACTTCAGGTTTTGAGTATTTTGACAGAACTTCTTCAATTTTACTAAGTTCATCTTCATTTGGGGTAAACTTAATTGAGTCTGTATCTACTTCTTCTTTTATTGGTCCACCATAGTTTACATTACGCAAAAATTCATCAAGTTTTTGAAAATCTTCCTCGGTTGGGGTGTACTTTAACTTATCGGCCTGTTCCTTTTGTTTTTTAATGTAGTCTTTAACTATCGTCTCATATTCTTCATCACTAATATCTTCATCAGGTTTAGTTATTTCAGGAACTTCTTTAACTTCAACATTGTCAATACTTCTACTTCTATCGTACTTTGTAAAGAAATGTAATGATGTTAGAGATATTATTGGAAGAAGTCCTCCTTCTAAAAATGCAAGCCATCTTTTCTGTGAAGATAAATCTGTTGGGTCTGAGCCAAGCATTTCCCATAATGGGGATGTTAATTCCACCCAAGACTTGAACAGGTCTCCGTTCGCATCAATTTCCTTAAATGAAAAGAAGATATTACCAATCATTTGGATGATGGTTACAAGAATAAACATAAACCAAACTCCTCCCTTAATTCTATTTGTTGCAGCAACAAGAGCAGTCATAGCCGCAACTTCAATTGCTATTGATAGATATATCGCCCAACTAATTGGGTTTGCAATATCATACCAAGATACAACGTGTGATATTGATATACCGGCGACTAAAAGAATAGGGACCAAAAACATGGCCCTATTCGGATTGTCTTTAACCCACTGAAAAAGTTTTTTCATTTTCTTTCTTCATTCTTGTAGTGGTTTATTGGCATCTTGTTCTTATCAGATAACTCTTCAATTTCAAGAGTTCTCCATAGAACAGTGTTTTCAAGAATTTGTTTCATTTCGAATTCTGTTATAATAATACCAGTCAATGAATCTACCTTTGTTTTCAAAGTCTCATTTTCTTTTTCAATTGTTTTAAGTTTGGATGTTGTTCCACAACTTTTGAAGAACAAGAAGAATACCAAAATAAATGTGGTGAGTGGTAAATACCTTTTTACTATTTCCATTTTTTTAATTTTTTATCTTAATAAATACTAGTTTATAAATAATCAAACAAGGAAGCCGATTCATTTCGTAGTTTACGAAGTCCCCTCTCTTTGATTTGACGAACTCGTTCTTTTGTTAGATTAAAGTCCTGCCCAATATCTTCAAGAGTCCTTGGCGTTCCTGACATACCGTAATAATCCATAATAATCTGTTTTTCGCGAGAATCAAGAATATTCAATATTTCCATAAGACCCTCTTTGATTTGTTTATCACTATAAAATGAGTGGTCGGGTCGTAATGAGTCCTTGTTTTCAATAAGGTCAATTAATGTGTCACCATCTTCATTAATATTTGTCTCAAGGTTAATCACTGAGGGAAG
>Ga0172372_10006639_pt1 | contig 15751 bp, 6 predicted proteins | sample LakKiv5m_2_FD_114544 | JGI IMG/M metagenome (GOLD analysis project Ga0172372, IMG submission 114544) | Freshwater microbial communities from Kabuno Bay, South-Kivu, Congo - kab_092012_9.5m | ecosystem: Environmental > Aquatic > Freshwater > Lake | place: Democratic Republic of the Congo...
ATTCTTTTAGTGGATTTAATACGTTGTGCTGTGAATCTGTGGTGGTTTATTTTTTGCCAGTTACCTTAGCGATCCCTCTTGCCGTGACGGCATTCATAAAAACCTGCTGATATAGCAACAGGTCATCAGCAGTCATTGTTGATATATCAGCACATCCTTCCAGAAGAACAAAAAATATACATATAAATCAAGTTATTATTATTTGGCACAATAAGTGCTTTGCAGGCTTAAGCAGGTCTATGGCCCTGTAAGTTTCATACTCGTTGAATGTTGCTAATTGGAAAAAGAAGGTACATTATGAAAAACTTGAACTCCCTGGCATTGGCCGTCTCTTTGCTGGCAGGCGCGCAAAGTGCTTATGCGCTTACGCCGTGGGCTAACGGCAGTCCCAATATTACCGTCTACACCTCTGGCGGCGCGGCGCAGGACAAAGCATACGGCCAGGTTGTCACGACCACGCTGGCGGCGCCCGGCAGCGTAGACATATTCAGCGATGTCGACCCGGCAACCGGTTCGGTGGGCGCACGTTGGACGGCCTACTATTTCACCGGCAACGCCAACCTGGGATCGGGACTGGCCGGCAAGAAAATCCTGCTGGAAAAGCGCTCATACGGCGCCGCGGGTTATGGGGTGGTCCCTGTTGTCGCCCTTAAGCCGTTGGAGCACCTGAAAATTGCAGGACTTCCTAAAACAGCCTGGGATGCTAACGGTACCCAGCAATGGAAAAAAACCATTGACAGCAGCAATGCCGGCACCTACCTGGTCAAAAAAGTTTCCGATGGCGGTTTTCTTGGTGTTGATCCCGACATCCTGCTGAAACCCGGCACGGAAAATTACCCTGAGCAGGTCAACGAGCTGACGACCGGCTTGCCTGAACCCGGTTGGCCGCTGACATTAAAACAAGTGCCCAAAACCGGCAACACCGCTTTTACCGTGGTTCCTACCGGGGGCCTTGTTTACGGCGTGGCGGTTACGCTGGATTTGTACAAAGTGCTGCAAGCCGCGCAAAAAAGAGCCGGTTCGCTACCAAGCAGCGTCGTTATCGGCAGCTATGACGAGAACAGCCAGCCTAATCTTAATCGCAATGTGCTCGCATCCTTGCTGGCAGGAAAAATCGGTGCCTGGGATCAAATCAAAATTGTCGACAAAACGGACGCTAATGCCGCAAAAAACCTGCTGGACAGCGACATCCTCGGCGATGCCGGTGTATCCGCGCCCTATAAGGAATCAACTACAGGCACCAATTTGACCCCGGTTGCCGTAGGTCGGCGGAATAAGGGCGCTGCGATCGGCGCTGTTGCTTATGCCAAGTTCCTCAACTATCCAGGCACGCAAAACGCTTTTCCTCCGGCGGCAAAAACAGCCGACAATGCGGTGGACGAAGATGCCACATTACCTATTGTCAAATCACCGGGCGGCGCTGCCGATACCGGAAACTTGCTGAAAGACTGGCAGAACGGTACCAATGCGACTGGATTCAATAATGTGGTGGACGGCCTGGGCTACGCCAAACGCTGGGGTATCGCGATCAACAGCGCCGACCGCAACAGTTCGGTTAGCGCTGCCGGCACCGGCGGCGATCCTTGGCGTTACATCAAAATTGACGGTTATGCGCCGACCCTGGAAAATGTAGCGGCCGGCGTTTATCCGCATTGGGCGGAAGGTGCGGTTATTTACCGAACCCAAAAAAGCAGCGATTCGCAATGGGCGCTCAAGACCAAGCTACTGAAAGCCTTCGCCGACGACCTGGGCAGCCCGACGGTAGCCAATGCCGTTAATACCACGCAAGCCTGGGGCAAAACCGGTATTTTCGCAACCACGGCGGACCCGCGCGGATTTACCGCGAGCGTTCCTTTCAACACCAGCAACCCCGTCGTGCCGTTTACGCATAACAGCGGCGGTTTCACGCACACTGAAATCGTGCCTGTTGCCGACTCTGCGGCAGCAAACGGCCTCAGCCTTCAGTTGAAATAACCGGCTTGTTTGAGCTAAACACGCGCGAGCATGCCGTTTAGCGACAAGCCGTCAAGCTGGGATTGGGCGATGGCAGCATCCGGCTCAATCCCAGCACTCCGCATTACGCATAATTTGGAATCTGCCTATAGCGGGCCGAATGAGCATCGACCGCCAAAAAATGGATGGAATGGGTTTTTACCAGGCAATAAACCGTGTCGTTTTCATGTATGTCCAAACTGGCGAATGCTTTCAACGTAATCTCGGCCGTTAGCGTTGTGCCCGCATCCACCTGCACAAGGACGCGGTCCAGGCGCGGAATAATTGCGCAAACACGTCCTTTAAGCTGGTTCTGAATGGATATGCCTTGCAGCAGGCGGGTCGATAGCGCAATATCCTGCGAGCGTAAGCCGATATGATAGCTATTGCCGCGAATTGCACGTGGCGTATACGGCAACACCAGGCGTATCCCGAAAAACATCGCCAAAGTGCAGCCATAAGCAGGGTCGTGTTCCACTACCGTGATGGGGAGGATATTATCAATAGCCGGCCCGGCTGCCGATTCAAGAAGGTGCTGGTTAGCGACAATCTGTTGCAGGAAGTCCGCCGCCAACACTTCGCCATCCGCCATTAGAATCAAGAAATCAGTTAGCCGTAATACTTCGTTGAGCGTCGATGAGCTATGGAGTATGCCGATACGGTGCTTTTCATGGGCATAATGAAGAAAACGGTAAATCTGCAATTTAAGATTATCATCCAGGGATGACAAGGCATCGTCCAGCAACAACAGGCGCGGAGCAGCCAATAACGACCGCCCCAGCAGAATTCGCAGCTTTTCGCTACGGGAGAGATGCTGGGCCCGAAAATCAAGCAAATGCTCGAGCTTCAGCAAATCGACAATCGTCGAAAAATCGAAACGCTGTTGAGTTACCGGCTGTTTGTCATAGCACGCCAGCAGGTTTTCCCGGATGGTCTTGCCGGTATTGAGCGGGACATCGTCAGAAACCAGCGCGATAGCGGGATGGTTCACAAGCCGGTTAATATGGTTACGGCTATCAAACAGCGTTTCTTTATCCAGGGCTATACGCCCTTCATCCGGTTTAAGCAAACCCGCCAGCATCGACATCAAGCAGGATTTCCCGCAACCGGACAAGCCGAAAATCCCGGCGTTGATATGATTCAATTTAAACTTAACCTGGATCGGTAAGCGTCCTTTTGAGAATTTTATATCAACGTCCAGCATAGGTTTCTCCAGTCAAAAAGCGGGCCTTGCTTTTGCGTTTTTATCCCGCGTGATGAAAATAACGCCCGGCCCGCGATACCGGCCGAGCGTTTTAGCATTTGCTTAGGGGGCCGAACGGACAACAATATTGCTCACATTGGAAACGTATCGTCCACCTGCCTTATCCCCAGGTATCACCAACCTCACGGCCCCTTCGGTATCATCCAGAGGCAATATTGCGCCCGTCTCATCGACTGCCCCGAAAGCGACCATAGCCTGCTGACCGCCGAAGGATGGCAGGATTTCCGCAACAGCAACGATCACCTGGTAACAATCGGTGGCGTTGATGACCAGGTATTTTCTAAGCATATCGTTCTTTCGTGTGGAATCGGTGATCACGCCTGCTTCTGCGATTAAATCGTATAACGGAACACCGATGAAAGTTTTGGTGACCAGTCCCGCGCTACCGGAAAAATAACTCACCGTCATCTTGGAGCTTTGATATTGACTCAGCGTTGTCGGTGTGAATGATTTTGGATGGTTGACCGAACCGCTTAGTTTGAATCCGGTCGAGGCTCCGCCGAGGCAGCTTGATGCCGCCTGGCCCAGCGAGGCATAACCGGTCATAAGTATAAAAATTAATGCCCACTGGCGGAAATTAAAGGTGTTCATATATTGCTCCGAATCATTATTTAGTGGAGTAAATATCGTATAGCGATACCTGCAAAAATGTCAACGTAAAACGCTTAAAAACAAGCCGGAGAAAAAGCCGAAAAATATTTCTGCCGGATACTGGCGCACCCTTAGCCACAAAAGGCGCAGAGTAGATTCCAGGCAATACGGCATTGCATCATGTCGACTTTATAACAATTTGTTATTTTAGCTAAGCCGGGCAACTATCGGCGTCGGCATAAAACGCTTGATTTATAAATATTTATATAGTTGAATAAATAACGATTGCTTTGGCATGGTAGCTGCAATCGTGACTTAGTTACCGTCCTCGGACTTGTAACCCCTATTTCAATATCGCGTTTTATTAACTTTCGTAAGGAAGACTCATATGAAAAAAACCAACATCCTAGCCCTAAGCGTCGCACTGCTGATCGGTTCGCAAAGCGCAAATGCCCTTACCCCGTGGCAGAACGGGGCGCCGAATATTATTGTCCGTGTTTCCGGCGCAGTGGCTGTCAATAAAGCCTATACCCAGGTCATCACCGATACGCTGGCGGCTACCAACAGCATCGACACCTTCAACGATGTCGATGCGGTTACCGGCTCCATTGGCTCTAACTGGACGGCCCATTATTTTACCGGGCATGCCAACCTGGGTTCAGGCCTTGCCGGCAAGAAAATCCTGCTGATCAGGCGCACGAGAGGCGGAACGGGTTATGGCGTCATTCCGCTGATCAACGGCATCCCTATTGAGCATCTTAATATTCAAGGTTTACCGGCCTCGGCCTGGGTCGCCGACGGCACAAAAACATGGAAGCAAACGATTAGCGCGGCTAATGCCGGCACCTATCTGACCAAGAAGGTTTCTGACGGCGGCGTTATCGCAGTTGACCCAAATAGCGTACTGAAACCCGGTACTGAAAATTATCCCGATCAACAGAACGAATTGACGACAGGACTGCCCGAACCCGGCTGGCCGCTGAACCTAACCCAGCTATCAACAACAAACTTTACCGTAATCCCTACGGCGGGCCTGGTCTACGGTGTGGCGGTCACACAGGATTTATACAAGGCATTGCAAGCCGCGCAAAAAAGGGCAGGCTCGCTGCCGCAAAGCGCAGTGATCGGCAATTACAGCGAAACGGATATGCCGAATCTTAACCGTACCGTCGTCGCATCACTGCTGGCAGGCAAGATTGGCGCCTGGGACCAGGTCAAGATCGTCGATAAAACCGACGGCAACGCCGTCAAAAGCCTGCTGGACAGCAGCATCCTGGCCGACGCCGGCGTTTCAGCACCTTATAAGGAATCGACTACCGGCTTGAACCTGACGCCGGTTGCGTTGGGCTTAAGGAATAACGGTGCGGCAACCAGCGTATTGGCCTATTCCGTATTCCTTAATTATCCGGGCACTAAAAACGCCTTCGGACCTGCCGGCAAGACGGTCGACAACGCCGTGGACGAAGACGCCTCGCTGCCTATTGTCAAGCAGCCCATCATTATTTCCGACACCGGCACGCTGCTCAAAGACTGGCAAAACGGCACCAATATCCTGGGCTTTAACAATGTCGTCGACGGCTTGGGTTATGCCAAACGTTGGGGCATCGCGATTAACACCGCCGATAAAAACACCTCGGTTACGGCAAGCGGAACCGGCGGCGATCCCTGGCGCTATATCCGTATAGACGGCTACGCGCCGACGCTGGAAAACGTAGCGACTGGCGTCTATACCTACTGGTCGGAAGGCGTGGTGCTTTATCGCAAAAACAAAAGCGCCGATCCGCAATGGGCGCTCAAGACCAAGCTCATGAAAACCCTGGCGGACGGGCTGGGCAGCCCGGCTATTGCGGGTAAAGCCACAACTACCCAAGCCTGGGGTAAAACCGGCGCGTTTGCAACCACGGCCGACCCGCGCGGTTTCACGGCCGGCATCCCTTTCGATGCCGGCAACCCTGTCGCGCCTTTTTCGCATAAAAACAACGGCGCCGTACATACGGAAATCGTCCCGGTTGCCGATCCTGCCGCGGCCGGCGGTCTCGAGATTCAATTGAAATAACACCCCCTATCCGGGCAGTCATCAGTATCCTCTGCTGGCTGCCCGACCCCTGCTACCGTATGAACAGGCCAGCAACAATAACTGCTGATATATCAACAGGAAATCAGCAGCGACTGTTGCTATATCAACAACACAATAGATAGATCTGTAAAAACAGGTTATATAAATCAAATAGATAATTATTGGCACAATAACTGCTTGCATGGGTAATTTTAAGCAATCGTTTAGTAAGCACATCTTCCCCGACTTCGCGTAACTCATTTTTGATAAACCGTCTATAAGTATTCCGGCCTTATGAAGCAATTAGTACAACACGCATTGATAAGCACCGGCGCACTGCTTTTTTCAGTCGCTTTATCGGCAAGCGCCGCTGGACAACAGCCAGAAGCCTTACCGACTTTCGATATGCTGGAAATGCAGGTCGACGGCAATAGCGTGCTCGACCAGGCTTTAGTCGAAAAAACGCTGTATCCCTTCCTCGGCAACGGCAAGACTGTTGATGATGTCGAAAAAGCCCGGCAAACGCTGGAAGCCTTATATAAAGATAAAGGCTATCCGACGGTATTGGTGGATATACCCGAGCAGGATGTCGTCGATGGCCTGGTGCGTCTTCAAGTTGTCGAAGGCACCGTCGAGCGCCTGAAAATTACCGGCTCGCGTTATTTTTTTCTCGGCAAGATCAGGGACAAGGTGCCGGCGCTCGCGGCGGGACAAGTGCCTTACATGCCTAAGGTGCAGGAACAGGTGGGCGAATTGGCTAAGGAATCGGCCGACCGGCAAGTCACGCCGATTTTTCGCGCCGGAACCACGCCCGGCAAAACTGAAGTGGAATTGCGCGTGAAAGATACCTTGCCTTTGCACGGCAGCCTGGAGATGAACGGCCGCAATTCGGAAAGCACGTCACGCTCAAGGCTGATCGGCTCGGTGCGCTACGATAATCTTTGGCAAAGTTTCCACAGCGCATCGCTGCAATACCAGGTGTCGCCTGAAAATGCCGACGAAGTCGAGGTCTGGTCCGGGACTTATGTCTTGCCGACCGGCTGGGCCGATACGCAGCTCGCGCTGTACGGCATCGGCATCAGCTCGAATACCGAACTGGGCGCCAGCGTCGGCGGCCTGTCCGTGGTCGGCACCGGTGCGATCTACGGCGTGCGGCTGATTAAACCGCTGCCGGGTATCGCTGCCTATAATCACAGCCTGACGCTCGGTTTCGATTACAAAAGCTTTAACCAGGGCGTCACGCAGCAAGGCCAGGACCAGCAAACCTCGCCGATCAGTTACCTGCCTTTGCAAATCGGCTACGACGGCAGTTGGCGTTATCCAGGCGTGATGACCTCGCTCAGTTCGGCCGTCCATTTCTCGCTGCGCGGCGTCGGCAACGATCAACAGGAATTCGAGAACCGGCGCTTCAAGGCGAAATCCGATTACGCCTATTTCACGACCGAGCTCAAACACCTGCGCGAATTGCCGTGGGATTTGCGGCTTGCCGGACGCGCCTCCGGCCAAATCACCAATACGCCGCTGATCAGCAACGAGCAATTTGCCGCCGGCGGCCCGCAAAGTGTGCGCGGCTATCACCAGACACAACTGCTGGGCGATGACGGTATCAACCTGTCCCTCGAACTGCAAAGCCCGTCGTTGAAGCAGGATTGGGATTTCGCGCAGAACCTGCGCGCGCATGTTTTTTTCGATTACGCCTATTTGTGGATACAGGATGCCTTGTCGCCGAGCCCCACGTATTACCGGCTTGCCGGCACCGGCGCGGGGCTTCGGATGCAGATGTTCAAACATTGGCTGGGCGAATTCGACTGGGCCTATCCGCTGGAAAAACAAGGCACAATCGATGTCGGCAATCAACGGGTCGATTTTAAGGTGGCTTATGAATTTTAAATGCGTACCCTACACGATTAAAAACTTAACGTCGGCAATCCGCGCCGTGCTGGTCATCAGCACCGGTATCGCCCATGCCGAACTGCCCGTTCCTACAGCACCTGTAACATTGTCCAACACGCCGGTCGACATCGCAACACAAGGCCAGGCAACGGCGGCGGTGTCCGGCAATGCAATGACGATCACGCAAGGCAGCGACAAGGCCCGCATCGACTGGAACAGCTTTAATATCGGTAGCGACAACAGCGTGCGTTTCGACCAGCCGGCCCCGACGTCGGTGGCGCTGAACAACATCCACCAGGGCGATGCGAGCCGTATCATGGGTTCGCTGACAGCCAACGGCCAGGTTTATCTCGTCAACCAGAACGGCTTTGTGTTCGGCCAAAATTCGCAAATCAATGTCAATTCGCTGGTCGCGACGACCTTGGGCATCAGCGACGCCGTATTCCAGAACGGTCTCACAAAGGCCTTCGAGAACAACGGCGACGCCGCGTTGCAAGGCGGGGGCGAGCTCTATCTAAAAGACACGCAAGGCAATGCCGTGCTCGACCAGCACGGCAACAAAATCAAGATCCAAATTTTTATCGAGCAAGGCGCGCATATTAAGACCAATGCGGCGGGCGGCCGCGTCATCATCGCGGCCCCTGTCGTCAATAACGCCGGCACGATAGAAACGCCGGACGGCCAAACAATACTCGCGGCGGCGAAAGACAAGGTGTATTTGCAGGAAGCCGGCAGCGATTCGGATATCCGCGGCTTGCTGGTCGAAGTCGGCACCGGCGGCGAAGTCAACAACATGGGCAAAGTGCTGGCCGAGCGCGGCAACGCAAGCCTGATGGGTTTTGCCGTCAACCAGCAAGGCATCGCGTCGGCGACGACCTCGGTCAGCCTGAACGGCTCGGTTCGCTTGCTCGCCCGCGAAGGCATACAAGACCCGTCCGGCACCGGCGGCAAACTGTTGCCGAAGGCCACGCTCAGGACGGCCGAGCTCGACGACGGCCTGGGCACTGAAGCCGTCGTACACCTGGCAGGCGGCAGCGTGACCGGGGTAGCGCTCGATGCTGATAAAACCGCGACGGCCATCGACGCGCAGGCGCAAAACCGCTCAAAAATCGAAATCAGCGGCCATGATGTTTATTTGCATGATAAATCCACGGTGCAGGCAAAATCCGGCGTTATCGACATCAGCGCCGTCGACAACCCGGCGGACAGCGCGGAAAAAGGCGATGCGCGCATTTTTATGGCGTCGGGCAGCGTCATCGATGCGTCCGGCGTCAAAGACGTGCAACTTCCGATGGAACGCAATACCGTCAACGTGGAATTGCGCAAAAACGAATTACGCGATGCGCCGCTGCAACGCGACGGCGTGCTGTTCGGGCAGACGGTTTCGGTCGATATTCGCGACGCCAAGCTAAGTTACGATGCCGACGGCAAACTGACTGCCGCGACGATACCGGTGGCCGACATCAAGGGCGCGGTTGACCGCATCGCCCGCAATATCGACGAGCGCAGCACCTCCGGCGGTACCGTTAATTTAAAATCCAGCGGCGATGTCGTCACGCAGACTGGCAGCAGCATCGATTTCTCCGGCGGCTCGGTGGATTATCAGGACGGCTTTATCGAAACGACCAAGCTGCTTGCCGGCGGCAAGCTGTATGATATTGCTACGGCCGACGCCGACCGCCATTACGACAGCATCTTGGGCGTCGTTTCCGACAATCATCCAAAATGGGGCGTTACCGAAAGCTGGACGATTCCGGGCTTGGCCGTCAAACATTTTGAAACCGGCTATAGCGAAGGCAAAGCAGGCGGCACGCTCAATATCAGCGCTTATGAAACCCGCTTGAACGGCGCGCTGGACGGTTCGACGATAGCCGGCACGCTGCAAAGAACGGTCGATGAGCGTGCGGACGGCGGCACTCTGGCGCTTGACTTGAACAATAATAACCTGTTCGGCAAACAGGATGTCGTCTTCAATCAGGATGCGGCGTTGACCGACCTCAACTTCGACGAGGCCTTGCCGAGAAAGGCCGACGGTGCTACCGAGGCCGCCGCGCTGATTATCGACGCCGGTTTGTTCAAGCGCTCCGGCATCAGCAACGTCAGCATCAAGACCAACGGTGCGGTCAGCCTGCAAAAAGAGGCCGACCTGGACTTGCCGACTGACGGTCGCCTGAACCTGTCGGCGGCGGGCTTCGATATACAGGGTGCGATTAGCGCGCCGTCCGGCGACGTTAGCCTGAAGCCGGTTAGCGTGAACGATGCACTGCTGCCCAGCGCGATTACGCTGGGCGACAACGCCGTCATCGATGTCGCGGGACTATGGGTCAACGATTGGCTGGACAGCCGGCAAGGCCGCGCTTTAGGCCTGATCGCCAATGACGGCGGCAGCGTGACGTTGGTGTCCGAGCAAGGCGATTTACGCTTGGAGCAAGGCAGCCGTATCGATGCCGGCGGTGGCGGATTGCTGGATAGCGAAGCCAGAATCACGGCGGGGCAGGGCGGATCGATCAGCCTGAGCGCGGCGACGCACGATGGCGGCGGCGCGTCGTCCAGCCTGGTTTTAAACGGCGAGCTGAGCGCTTACGGCATCGCCGAAGGCGGCCGCTTAAGCCTCGGCACGAATGAAGTCGTGATCGGTGCTGCCGCCGATGCGCCTGTCCGCGCGGATGCGACGACTACGCCGTTAATCCTGGATCCCGGTTTTTTCCGCGCAGGCGGTTTTGCCGATTACTCGGTCACATCGAACCTGTACGGCCTGAAAGTCGCCGATAAGGTCAAGCTGGAACCGCAACAGCTTAACCTGCTGCTCAGCGATAATGTGACGGCGCAGGCCAGCGGCAGCCACATCGGGGATTTCAGCCAGATCGTTACGCTGCCGGACAGCACGCGCAAGGCCGCCAACCTGAGCCTGTCGTTCAGTGAGTTGCTCGCGCAAAACCGTAATGAAGCGCTGACGATAGGCCAAGGCGCAGCCATTAACACCGATGCGGGCGCTAACGTAGCACTTAACTCCGATACCTCGGTATTCGTGGACGGTACGATCAGTGCGCCGGGCGGCGACATCGCGATTACTATCAATACGCCGGCCGGCGGCGACAAAGGCTTCTTCTCATCCCAAGGCATCTGGCTGGGCGAAGGCAGCCGTCTATTGGCAAAAGGCGTATTCAAGCCGGAACTGAACGCCTACGGCTTAAAAAACGGCGAAGTGTTGTCCGGCGGCGACATCAGCTTGACTGCTAAACGCGGCTACATCGTGACCCGCGCAGGTTCCATCATCAATGTATCCGGCGCGTCGGAAAACCTGGACTTCCAGGAAACAGCCGATTCCGGCAACGGTGTCAACGTCGTCAGCAAAACCATCGCATCGGACGGCGGCAACATCGCGTTGACAGCCGGCGAAGGCATCCTGGCGGACGGTATGTTACGCGCGCAAAGCGGCGGCGGCAGCGCGGCGGGCGGTTCGCTGCATGTCGAACTGAATCGCGGTCTGCGTAACAAGCCGCTGATCCCGATTGGCGACGGCTTATTCCCCGACGACGTCAACACCGCCTTACCGAGGACGATCATGATTTCCGCCGATGACGGCAGCGTGATTCCCGATACCTTGGACCAAGGCGGCAGCCTTGCGTCGAACCTGTACAGCGGCAGGGCCTTCTTTAACGACGGACAAATCAACAGCGCCGGTTTCGATGCGCTGTCGTTCAAAACCGATGTGCTCGGCGCGAGCGGCAAATACACCGGCAAAATCCAGTTTAACTGCGATGTGCAACTGGCGGCGGCGCGGCAAATCGTGCTCGATACGCCGATGTTGCAAACGACCGACAGCCGGGTCGCCCTGAACAGCGCCTACGCGGTGCTGGGTTCGACGCAAAGCCGCATCGATACTGACCTCGGCGACGGTAAATTCTCAACCACGCTGGCCCCAAGCGCCAAAACCGGAACCGGAACCTTCAATGTCAACGCGAAAGCTATCGACCTGGTCGGCGGCTTAAGTTTTAGCGGCTTTAACAAAGTCAAATTGGACAGCAAGGGCGATGTACGCACGGTCGGCATCCGGGTCCGCTCGGATACCAAGGATTACCTGGGCGAGCTGAAATTGGCCGGCGATTTGACGATCAAGGCCGACCAGCTTTATCCCGCGACCTTGAGCAATTACAAGATTTCGGTCAGCGGCGGTGATCAGGCGACGGTAAAAATCTTTAAAAATGACGGTACGCCGGCGCCCGTTTACTCAGCCGGCGGCGCACTGACGATCAGCGCGCCGAACATCATCCAGCAAGGCGTCGTCAAAGCCCCGTTCGGCTCGTTGACGTTCAATGCCGGCCAGCAATTGACCCTGGCCGACGGCAGCCTGACGTCGGTTTCCGGCGACGGCCTGACCGTACCGTTCGGCCAGGGTTCGGGCGGCTTGAACTGGCTGTATCCCTTGGACAGCACCGGCAACACCAATATCGTCATCGACAGCCCGCCGGAAAAACGCCTTGTATTAAACGGTAAGAACCTCGCGCTAAACGACGGTGCGAAAGTCGACCTGTCCGGCGGCGGCGACCTCTATGCTTACGAGTTCATCACCGGCCCAGGCGGTTCGGTCGATGTGCTGGACGCCAATGCAGCGGGCTATACGCAAAAATACGCCGTGCTGCCGGGACTCGGCAACGCGCTGACGCCTTACGATCCGCAGGAGTTTTCGGCGTCGGGGCTCAACGTCGGCGACAGCGTTTATCTCAACACCGGCGCGGGTCTTGCGGCCGGCTGGTACACGCTGCTGCCGGCGCATTACGCGTTGTTGCCCGGTGCATACCTGGTCACGCCGCAAGCCGGCACGCGCGACATGCAGCCGGATCTCAGCGTTACCGATCTCGCCGGGACTACGATCGTTGCGGGCCGTTACGGCGTTGCCGATGCCGGCACGGCCGACTCGCGTTGGCAGGGCTTTGCCGTGGAGCCGGGCAGCATTGCGCGCACGCGTTCGCAATACACCGATTATTTGGCTAATGCGTTTTTCACCGACAAGGCTAAAGCTGACGGCGTAACGGCTCCCGCTTTGCCGCAAGATGCCGGCAGCCTTGCGATCGTCGCGCAAACCGGCTTGTCCCTGGGCGCGCAATTGTCGGCCGCGCCATTCGGCGGCGGCTTGGGCGGCCAGGTCGACATCAGCGCCGACCATCTGGCGATCGTCGGTCGCCGCGAGGAGGTCGCGGGCGGCGATGCCGATACCGTGAACTTGTTGGCCGAGGACTTAAACCAGCTCGATGCTCCCAGCCTGTTGCTCGGCGGCGTGCGCAGCAAAAGCCAAAACGGCCAACACGTAACGGTTGCGTCGCAAACCTTGTCCATCGCGGGTGATGCGGTATTGCAGGGCGATGAAATCCTGCTCGCGGCGAAAAACGAATTACGGCTTAAATCCGGCGCTATCGTCGAAAGCACCGGCAAAAGCGATAACGGCGGTATCGCGCTGAGCCTCTCAAACCAGGGGCAAAACAACAGCGACGGCGCATTCGTGCGCGTGTCGTCTTCAGCCCAGGCCGACGTCAGCCGGGATAAAACCGTAAGCGGCAAGTCGGGAACCTTGGTTGTCGAAAACGGCGCACATCTTAAATCCGGCCATTCGATGTTGTTGGATTCGACCCAAGACACCGTGTTCGACGGCGTTATCGACATGCAGGGCGGCTCGTTGGCGCTCAACGCCGGTAAGATCAGCTTAGGTGATGCGCCGGTCGCTACCTCGGGCCTGGTGCTGTCGGCGACCGAATTCAGCCTGGACGAATTAAAACTGGGCAGCCGTAGCGATGTCGATATTTACGGGGCAGTTGCCGTCAACACCGGATTGCTCGGCATCGATGCCGCGCAAATCAACGGTTATAACAATGCCGGCCTTGGCGCAATCTTGACGGCGGATGTTATCCGGTTGGTCAATACCGGCGCGAAGGCCGGAAGCACCGGCACCGGCACCGGGACATTGACGCTGAATGCCGACGAGATACAACTGGGCGGCGGCAATTACGCGATCAACGGCTTCGGGCAAGTCAAGCTGAACGCCGTGACGGCGATTAAAGGACTCGGGCAAACAGTGGATGCGACGACCGGGCAAAGTTCGCTGAGCGATGCCGGATATTTAAAAGTCGCCGGCGATTTGAACCTGAAGGCCGGCCATTTTATCGGCGACGCCGGCGCGACGACGAGCATAGACGCAACAGGTCACAGGGTAGTTATCGGCTCTGCCGGCGCAAGCGATGCGGCAGGGTCTGTAGGCTTAGGCGCAAGCTGGTCCGTTACCGGCGATGCGATCAACAGCAGCGGACAATTCGACCTGCCGTCCGGTATCCTGAAACTCACGGCCTTGAACGGCGATGTCACGTTGGACAGCGGTTCGCGTATTGATGTCTCAGGCCGGGCAATCACGTTTGCCGACCGGGTTAAATATGCATCGGCGGGCAACGCGCTGTTGTCGGCGGCTCAAGGCGATGTCAACTTGGCGTCCGGCGCGAACATCAACCTGGACGGTGCGACCGACGGCGCAACGTATCGCGGCGACGCCGGGATGCTCTCGGTCAATACCGGCGGCCGGTTCAACTGGGACGGGATCGTCAGTGCTCATGGCGGCGACACGCAAGGTAAATTCCGGCTGGCTGCCGATACCTTCGGCGCCGGCGGCTTTTCCGAGCTTAACGGTAAATTAGCGGACGCCGGTTTCACCGAAGCGGTGCAATTGGAACAACGCATAGGCGATGTCACGATAGCCGCGACCGACACCGTCAATGCGCATCGCTTTGAACTCAGCGCCGACCAGGGCGAAGTCACGATAGCCGGAGCGATAGCCGCGAACGGCGCTAAAGCCGGCGACGTGTCGATTTACGGCAGAAACGGCATTACCTTGGCCGCAAGCGGCAACATTTCCGCGACGGCGGGCAGCGCCGGCGAGGCTGGCGGCAGCGTCATGCTGGATACCGTACACCGTGACGATAGCGGCAGCGGCTTGCTGGATTTATCCCAGAACGGTGCAGTGATCGATGTTTCCGGCGCTTCGGGCGGCGCCGTGCATTTGCGCACCGGCCGTGACGATGCGCGGCATACCGTCAACATCAGCGCCGTCAATGCCCATATCACCGGGGCCGACGGCGTAGTGCTCGAAGCGACCCGCGTCTACGATGGGCAGACGGCGATTAAAACCGCCGACATCAAGGCCTGGCAACAAGACACCGATGCCTTTATGGATGCCGCGCCGGTATTGGCAAACGCATCCGGCACCCCCATCAGCGTATTGCCGGGCCTTGAAATACGCGGCAGCGGCGACTTAACTCTCGCAAACCCGTGGGATTTACTGGGCTGGCGCTATACCGACGCGCAAGGCGACAAAACATTGCCGGGTTTTTTAACGCTAAGGGCGGGCGCTGATTTAAACATCGACGCGACCTTAAGCGATGCGTTCGCAACGGCCTTCATCCCCGGCCAATCGTCGACTCAATTACAGGATTTGCTGCAAGCGGGGCTATCGTGGAGCTACCATTTGATTGCCGACGGTGATGTCAAGCTCGCAAACAGCTATCTTGCGCCCGACCCTTTCGGTAGCGGCCAGAAAGTCAATAGCCAAGTCATGGTCAGGACCGGCACCGGCGACATAGCCATCGCCGCGGGCGGCGACATTCAATTTGTCGCCGATGCCGGCGACCCGACGGCGGCCGCCGCCGTTTATACGATGGGCAGGCCGGCCGAATACACGCGCGGACAGTTGTTGAGCGGTGCCGTACCTGGCGTGCCGGCAAAGCTGGCCGGCGAAACCGACGCCGCCTACCTGAACCGGCTGGATGCCGGGCAAATGAATACGCTGTTGCGCTACGGTTATACTCCGCCCGGTCAAATTTGCGGAAAATATAGAGGGTATAATACCCAAATTTAAACACAAAACCTGACATGATAAAGATCGACTTTACCGAAAAAGCCATTGACGAAGTGTA
>Ga0172372_10006644_pt1 | contig 15747 bp, 15 predicted proteins | sample LakKiv5m_2_FD_114544 | JGI IMG/M metagenome (GOLD analysis project Ga0172372, IMG submission 114544) | Freshwater microbial communities from Kabuno Bay, South-Kivu, Congo - kab_092012_9.5m | ecosystem: Environmental > Aquatic > Freshwater > Lake | place: Democratic Republic of the Congo...
GAGGAGGCGCCGTCGCCCTTCATCAGCGACGAAACCCGCAAGGCCATGGGCGAGCAGGCCGTGGCCCTGGCCAAGGCGGTGAAGTACCAGAGCGCCGGCACGGTGGAGTTCGTGGTCGGCAAGAACCAGGACTTCTACTTCCTCGAAATGAACACCCGCCTGCAGGTGGAGCACCCGGTCACCGAGTGCATCACCGGCCTGGACCTGGTGGAGCTGATGATCCGCGTGGCTGCCGGCGAGAAGCTGCCGCTCACGCAGGCCGACGTCAAGCGCGACGGCTGGGCCATCGAGTGCCGCATCAATGCCGAGGATCCGTTCCGCAACTTCCTGCCGTCCACCGGCCGCCTGGTGCGCTTCACGCCCCCGACGGAAAGCATGTGGCAGGCCGACACCGCACACAAATACGGCGTGCGCGTGGACACCGGCGTGTTCGAAGGCGGCGAGATCCCGATGTACTACGACTCGATGATCGCCAAGCTCATCGTGCACGGCAAGGATCGCAACGACGCCATCGCCAAGATGCGCGAGGCGCTCAACGGCTTCGTGATCCGTGGCATCAACAGCAACATCCCGTTCCAGGCCGCGCTGCTGGCGCACCCGGAGTTCGTTTCCGGCAACTTCAACACCGGCTTCATCGCCCAGCACTACGCCAGCGGCTTCAGGGCCGAGGATGTGCCGCACGACGACGCGGACTTCCTGGTGGCGCTGGCCGCCTTCGTGCGCCGCAAGAGCCGTGAGCGTGCCACGGGCATCTCGGGCCAGCTGCCGGGTTATGGCGTCAAGGTGGGCAAGGACTATGTGGTGATCAGCCTCTCGGCCGATGGCCAGCACCGCTACACCCCGGTCCATGTGGACGAATTTGCCGGCGAAGCGGGCTACGCCTCGGTCACGGTGGGCGAGAAGCGCTTCAAGATCAGCTCGCCCTCGCGCCTGAACGACATCGTCATCGCTGGCGAGTGCAACGGTCAGACCTTCACGGCGCAGATGGAGCGTGGCTCGGCCAAGAACCCGCTGGCCCTGGTGGTGCAGCACAACGGCACCAAGCTGGAAACCATGGTGGTCTCGCCGCGCATGGCCGAGCTGCACCGGCTCATGCCCTTCAAGGCGCCGCCGGACATGAGCAAATACGTGCTCTCGCCCATGCCGGGCCTGCTGGTCGATGTGGCGGTGCAGGTTGGCCAGAAGGTACAGGCCGGCGAGCGCGTGGCCGTCATCGAGGCGATGAAGATGGAGAACGTGCTGTTCGCTGCGGCCGACGGCGTGGTGGCCAAGGTGCTCGCGGCCAAGGGCGAGTCCCTGGTGGTCGACCAGCCCATCGTGGAGTTCGAGAAATGAGCGGCCCCCACGCTCCACCGCTGCGCGGGTCGCTGCCCCAGGACGGGGAAGGGCCTCGGTCCTCGCCGGGTCCGGGGGCTGATCCGGCTTGGGGCGGCCCGGCGCCGGATCTGAAAGGCACCCCACGCCCGTTCAAGGTGCTGGGCGTCCAGCAGATCGCCATCGGTGGCCCGGACAAGCTGCGCCTGCAGACGCTGTGGGTGGACATGCTGGGTCTGGAGAAGACCGGCACCTTCCAGAGCGAGCGCGAAAACGTCGATGAGGACATCTGCGCCATCGGCAGCGGGCCGTTCAAGGTCGAGGTCGACCTGATGCAACCGATGGACCCCGAGAAGAAGCCGGCGGTACACGCCACACCTCTCAACCACATCGGTCTGTGGATCGACGACCTGCCGGTCGCGGTCGAATGGCTGACGGCCAATGGCGTGCGTTTCGCACCGGGAGGCATCCGCAAGGGCGCGGCGGGTTTTGACATCACCTTCCTGCACCCCAAGGCCAACGAGGAGTTTCCCATCGCGGGTGAGGGTGTGCTGATCGAACTGGTGCAAGCGCCGCCCGAAGTGGTGAGCGCCTTCGCCAAACTGGCCGCGCAGCCCGCATAAGACAACCGGGAGCCGAGGAGACCGACCCCGCCGGGCGCAAGCCCTGGCGGGGTTTTTTGTGGCGGGGTCAGTTGCCCGAGGTGTCGCCGCCGGCGGCAGCCGCTGCAGCGCGCAGCTTGTCCTTTTTGCTTGGGCGCTTGCCTTTGATGCCGCCGGTGCCGGGCGCGGCGGGCGGCGTGTCCTGCGGTTCGAAGCCGGGCACCACCTCCAGCGGCAGGCTCAGCCCCTGGCGCTTCTGGATCAGCCCCCAGTGGGCCTGCTGTTCGGCGGTCACGAAGCTCAGGGCCAGGCCGCTTTCGCCGGCGCGGCCGGTGCGGCCGATCCGGTGCACATAGTCCACGGCAGAGCGGGGCAGGTCGAAGTTGACCACCACCGGTAGCTGGTCGATGTGGATGCCGCGCGCGGACAGGTCGGTGGTGACCACCACGTCCCACCGCTTTTCCTTGAATTCCTGCAGGGTCTGCTGGCGTGCGCCCTGGCTCAAGCCGCCATGCAGCGAGGTGGCGAACACATCTCCCTTGTGCAGCTTGGCCGCCAGGTGGTCGGCTGTGTGCTGCGTGGCAACGAACACCAGCACCCGATCCCAGCCCTTTTCCCGGATCAGCTGGCGCAGCAGCTGGGCCCGGCGCGCCGCGTCCACCGCAATCGCCTGCTGCAGCACCACCGCCTCGGGCGCAGCAGGGGTGGGCACGTCCACCCGCACAGGCTCGTGCTGCAGCTGCAGCGCCAGCGCCTGCACGGCGGGCGGGAAGGTGGCCGAGAAGAAAAGGTTCTGGCGTTGCGCCGGCAACTGGTCCAGCACCCGGTGGAGCTCATCGGCAAAGCCCGGGTCCAGCAGGCGGTCGGCTTCGTCGAGCACCAGGGTCTGCACAGCCGACAAGCGCAAGGCGTTGTGCGTCACCAGGTCAAGCAGGCGCCCGGGCGTGGCCACCACCACATCGGCACCGCCACGCAGCGCCATGAGCTGGGGGTTGATCGAGACGCCTCCAAACGCGACGGCGATGCGCAGGCGCTGCGGCAGCGGCTGGGCCAGGCTGCGGAACACCTCGCCCACCTGGGCGGCCAGTTCGCGTGTGGGCACCAGCACCAGCGCCTGTGTGCGGCGCGCGGCGCTGGCTGGTGCGCTCACCAGCCGCTGCAACAGCGGCAGGGCGTAGGCCGCGGTCTTGCCGGAACCGGTCTGTGCGGTGGCCAGCAGATCGGCGCCGCGCAGCACCACCGGAATGGCCTGCGTCTGGATGGGCGTGGGTGTGACAAAGCCCTGGGCGGTTGCGGCCTGGGCCAGGGCGGGGAGGAGTCCGAGTGAGGTGAAGGGCATGTGACCCCGATTGTCGCCGCTGGGCCGCTGGGGGGGGGCGGGCAGCGGGGGCGCTACGATCCGGCCCCATGAAAAACAAGCTCTCCAGCGGTGGTCTGGTGTATTCCACCGAGTCGGGTCGCATGTGCCCGGCCTGTCGCCAGCCGGTGGCGCAGTGCACCTGCGGCCAGCCGGCGCCGCCACAGGGCGACGGCACGGTGCGCGTTTCGCGCGAGACCCAGGGCCGTGGCGGCAAGGCGGTGACCGTGGTCAAAGGGGTGCTGCTCGATGCCGCTGCGCTGGCCGCACTGGGCAAGCAGCTCAAGGCCAGCTGCGGCACCGGTGGCACCGTCAAGGACGGTGTGATCGAGATCCAGGGCGATCACGCCCAGCGGGTCATGGAGGCCCTGCAGGCAAAGGGCTATCGTGTCAAGCGGGCCGGGGGCTGAGTCAGCCGGCGTCTGTGGCCGCGCACAGTGACACGAGTGGCGAGGCACCACACACGTCCACGGGGAAGAAACCGGTCAACCCGTGCACATGAAATGCGGCGTAGCTTGAAAACGCCATGCTCCATTCAGCAAAGCGCCGCTGCTGGACCGGCGAGCGGCTGACCAGTTGCACGTTGTGGTGCCGGTCGTCCCGCGTCAGGCTTTGCCAGAGTTCTTCGATGCTGTCGGTCGGCCCTTCGATGCACTGGGTGAAGCGCCCCTTGAAGTACAGCAGATGACCGGTGATACCCAGGCGCTGGTTGCGCAGACGGGCCTGTGTCAGCAGGTTGACCAGGTGCAGCGAGCCGAAATCGTGGCTGGCCGAGGATTGGTAGACGAGACGCTCGAGCATGGGTGGCAACAGGGCAGCGGCGGCCGTCCCCCTTGAACGCACCGAGGACGAGGACGATACCCTGCGGGCCTTCAGCCGCGCTGACAACAATCCCGCTCGACAACCGTCCCGCCGGATCGGGCGTGTCACATGCCTTATCCCTGGCTGCGCGCGAGTGTGGCGCTCGGGCTTTCGCCGTAGGTCTGGTGGTACGCGGCCGCAAAGCGCCCCGGGTGCTCAAAGCCCCAGCGGGCTGCCGTCTGCCCGACGCGGGTGTCCGCGCCCGGGTGCAGCAGATCGTGCCGAACCCGCTCCAGCCGCAGCCGACGGATGTGCGCCAGCGGCGTGGTGCCCCGCTCGCGGGCGAACAGTTGCTGCACCAGGCGCACGCTGCTGTTGACCGAGCGGGCTAGGTCGGCCACGGTGATCGGCTGGTCGAGATGGGCTTCGATAAATGCGTCCAGCTGCCGCAGTCGGGGCGGGATTGTGCGGCGCACCGCGGGGGGGACCCAGGCCGCGCGCAGCAGCATCGCCAGCACATGGTCTTCCAGCAGCGCGGTGTGCAGCCCTGAAGCGGGCATCGGTGCACCGGGGTGCTGCAGCGCGGCGAGGTAGTGCATCAGCTGCCACCATGCCGCGCCGTCGCCCGAGCGCAGGTCGATCAGCGGCGCCAGCGGCAACACTGCAGACGGCTCGCAGCCGCTGATCGCGGCGGCCACGTGCAGCAGCCGCAGGCGGTCGATGCGCAGCATGAACTGATCGCAATCGGCTGACCATTGCATGTGCACCGCCTCCTGTGGCGAGATCACGCTGGCCTGGCCGGCGCTGCAGCGCAGCGCTTCTTTGGGGTGCCACACGGTGGCTTCGCCGCGCAGGGGCATCTGCACCAGGCAAAACCCGTCGAGCCGGTCCGGGTCGATGCGCACCGCCGCCCCATGCGCCAGCCGGTTGAGTGACACCGCCGGCCCGAGCGCCCGGTGGTGCATGCGCGCGCGTACCCGCTGGCGGGCGCCAATCACCGACAGTTCGTGCGGTTTGTAGATCCGGGCGATCCGCTCGCGGGTCTCGTCCAGGTCATCGGAGGCCAGCACGGCCAGTGGCGCCCAGTCACTGCCGCAGGGGGTGCCGGGCGCGAGCCAGCCCGTGGTGGTCGTATGGGCAAGAGGGGCGTTGCCGGGCGTCATGGTCCGGATGTTAGTGATTACCCGTGGTTCTGCGCATAGCGGATACCCGGGTTCGCTGACGGGATACCGATGCGCGCCAAGGGCTTTCAGAATGTCGCGGTTCGCTGTCCACCTTTGTTTGACCCCCCCCTCAGGAGAAACGCATGTCCCTGCAGACCAAGTACCTGCTCGACGAAAGCCAGATGCCCAAGTTCTGGTACAACATCCAGGCCGATTTGCCCAAGGCCCTGCCGCCCGTGCTGCACCCGGGCACCCTGCAGCCCATCGGCCCCGACGATCTGGCGCCGCTGTTTCCCATGGAGCTGATCCAGCAGGAGGTCAGCACCGAACGCGAGATCGAGATTCCCGAGCCGGTGCGCGACATCTACAAGCTCTGGCGCCCGGCCCCGCTGTACCGCGCCCACCGGCTGGAGAAGGTGCTGGGCACCCCGGCCAAGATCTTCTACAAGTACGAGGGCGTCAGCCCCGCCGGCAGCCACAAGCCCAACACCGCCATCCCGCAGGCCTTCTACAACAAGATGGCCGGCGTCAAGCGCCTGACCACCGAGACCGGTGCCGGCCAGTGGGGCACCTCGCTGTCGTTTGCGGGTTCGCTGTTCGACCTCGAAGTGCTGGTGTTCCAGGTGCGGGTGTCCTACGACCAGAAGCCCTATCGCCGCGCCGTGATGGAGACCTACGGCGCGCGCTGCCTGGCATCGCCCTCCAATGAAACACAGTACGGCCGCAGCGTGCTGGCCCAGCGGCCGGACCACCCGGGCAGTCTGGGCATCGCCATTTCGGAAGCGGTCGAGCTGGCGGTGCAGCGCGAGGACACCAAGTACGCGCTGGGCTCGGTGCTCAACCACGTGCTGATGCACCAGTCCATCATCGGCCTGGAAGCCATGGAGCAGCTGCAGATGGCCGATGCCTGGCCGGATGTGGTGGTGGGCTGCACGGGCGGGGGCTCCAATTTCGCCGGTATTGCCTTTCCCTTCATCGGCCATGCGCTGCGCGGCGGCCGCAAGTCGCGCATCGTCGCGGTCGAGCCCGCTGCCTGCCCGTCGCTCACGCGCGGCAAGTACGCCTACGACTTTGGCGACACCGGCCACATGACGCCGCTGACCAAGATGCACACCCTGGGCAGCAGCTTCACGCCGCCGGGCTTCCACGCGGGCGGCCTGCGCTACCACGGCATGGCGCCACTGGTGTCGCATGTGAAGGAACTGGGCCTGATCGAAGCCACCGCCTACACGCAGGGCCAGTGTTTCGAGGCCGGTGTCACCTTCGCACGGGCCGAAGGCATCGTGCCGGCACCCGAAGCCAATCACGCGGTCAAGGGCGCCATCGAAGAAGCGCTGCGCTGCAAGCGCGAAGGCAAGAGCGAGACCATCCTGTTCAACCTCTGCGGCCACGGCCACTTCGACATGGCGTCGTACCAGAAGTACTTCGCGGGCGAGCTCAAGGACGAGGCCTACGACGAGAAGGAGCTGGCGATGGCACTCTCGGGCCTGCCCAGCGTCCCGTAACCGGCCTGAGGGCCTGCCGCGGGGCTGTGCTCAGCGCGCCAGCCACAGGCGTGCCCGCAGCCCCCAGCCGCTGGTCAGCCCCACGGTCGGCCAGCGCAGCTGGCCATCCGGTGTGATCACGGCAAAGGCGGGCACCGCGCCAAACCCCAGGGCACCCGGGATGGCCGATCGCGGGTCGACCACGGTGTGCCAGGCCAGCCGGTTCGTGGCCAGATAACGCGCCACCTTCTCGGGCGGGCCGGACTGCATGGCAATGGTGATCACCGGATGGTCCTGCGTCAGGCCATTCACCGTGCCCTGGATCGTCTTGCAGATCGGGCACCAGTCGGCCCAGACGTACAGGCCAATGTTCTGACCCGGGTGGGCCGCCTGCAGCGTTGCGATTTCCGCGCGCAGGCTGCTCTGCCGCACGCCGCCACCGACCAGCACGGGCAGCGGGGCGTCCAGCGCCGCCTCGGGCAGCGGGCCGCCGGTCACGCCGCGCGTTTGCCAGAGTTGCACCGCCAGCAGCACGCCCGCGAACAGCGCCAGCGTGCCCAGGTGGCGCTTCCAGTCGCTCCGCAGGCTGGTAGCCCACGACAGCAGCCGGCTGGACACGCTCATGCGTGGAACAGTTCGAGCAGGCGGTCCAGCCCACCCATGTCGATCGCCACCTTGGCCTGGGTGCGCACCTTGGGCTTGGCGCGGTAGGCCACCGACAGGCCGGCCACACCCATCATCTCCAGATCGTTCGCACCGTCGCCCATGGCAATCGCCTGGGCTGGCGAGCAGCCGATCAGGCTGCAGGTGCGCAGCAGGGTCTCGCGCTTCATGGCGCCGTCGCAGATATCGCCCCAGCTCTGGTCGAGCATGCGGCCGGTGAGCTGGCCGTCGACGATCTCCAGCTGGTTGCTGCGCGCAAAGTCCAGCGCCAGCCGGTCGCGCAGGCGTTCGGCGAAGTAGGTGAAGCCGCCACTGACCAGCAGCACCTTCAGCCCGGCCGCCTTGCAGGCCAGTACGAGTTCGGCCGCGCCCGGGTTCAGCCGCAGGCGCGAGCGGTAGACGTGCGCCAGATGCTCCTCGGTCACGCCTTTGAGCAGGGCGACACGGCGGCGCAGGCTGTCCTTGTAGTCGGTGATCTCGCCGCGCATGGCGGCTTCGGTGATGGCCGCCACCTCGGCCTTGCGGCCGGCGGCGTCGGCGATCTCGTCCACGCATTCGATGTTGATCAGCGTCGAATCCATGTCGAACGCGATCAGCTTGAAATCGCGCAGGTTCAGGGGGGGCGTGATGCCCTGCACGGTCAGGCCGGGGGCGAATTCGGTGGGAGAGCTCATCCCGGGATTATCGCGGGAGCCGGGATGACCCTCTGCATCAGGACCTGGGCGCTGGCAGCACCTTCGTGATCGTGCCGATCTGCTGGCGCAGGTCACCGCCCACCAGGTCGGCCACCGACTGCTGGTCGCTGGTCACGCTCAGGCCCTGGGCCTGGAGCTTGGCCTTGACGTCATCGGTGCTGGTGCCGGCCACCTGGGCCAGCACGGTGATCGGGGCCTTGGCCAGTGCGCGCACCGGCGGCGCAAAGCCGGGGTCGCTGCCGCCTTCACCCCCTGCGGGGATGAAACTGAGCGCCAGCACGGTGGCGAAGACGCCGATCACCACCCCGACCGGTGGTCTGGGTGAAGTAGCGCTTGAAGGCGGCCACATTCAGCAGCAGGTGCAGCGCGACACCGATGACCATGGCCCAGCTCAGCCACTCGTGGGCGGTCTTGTTCAGGCCGCTGTCCAAGTGGAAGAACATCAGCACGCCGGTGACGGCGGACAGGAAAAAGGCGCCGATGACGACGGGTGTGATCCAGGGACGGTGCGGGTTCAGGTTCATGTTGCTTCTCCTTCAGAACAGATGCCGTCATGCTGCGGCGCTGTCTTGAAGTTTCGTGAGCGGCATGTGAACGGCAGGTGAACGCCGGGACCAGTTGCTCCTGTTTTTGATGCAGATCAAACAGCGCTGGCCGGCGCTTCCGTCCTGATCGGCTGCCCCAGCGACCGCAGCACATCCCGCACCATCTGCACCCGGTCCTTGACCTCGGGCAGGGCGCGTTCGATGCGCAGCTTCTCGTTGCCGGCCAGCTTGATGTGTTTGTTCTTCTGGATCAGCTCGATGATGCGCATCGGCTCGATCGGCGGGTTGGGCTTGAAGGCGATGTTGATCACGCCCGGCGCCGCGTCCACCTTGACCACGCCATAAGGCGCCGAGAGCACGCGCAGGCGGTGCACGTCGATGAGGGTCTGGGTCTGTGGCGGCAGTTTGCCGAAACGGTCGACGATTTCTTCGAGCAGGCCATCGACCTGGTCGGCCGTCTTGGCCGTGGCCAGCTTTTTGTAGAACGACAGCCGCAGGTGCACGTCGCCGCAGTAGTCGTTGGGCAGCAGGGCGGGGGCGTGCAGGTTGATGTCGGTGGTGACCGACAGCGGGCTCAGCAGGTCGGGCTCGCGTCCTGCCTTGAGCGCCTTCACCGCCTCGCTGAGCATCTCGTTGTAGAGCTGGAAACCGACTTCCAGCATGTTGCCGCTCTGGTTCTCGCCCAGCACCTCGCCCGCACCGCGGATCTCCAGGTCGTGCATGGCCAGGTAAAAGCCGCTGCCCAGTTCCTCCATCTGCTGGATCGCGTCCAGCCGCTGGGCGGCCTGCTTGGTCAGGCCCTCGATCTCGGGCACCAGCAGGTAGGCATAGGCCTGGTGGTGACTGCGGCCCACGCGGCCGCGCAGCTGGTGCAGCTGGGCCAGGCCGAACTTGTCGGCCCGGGCCATCACGATGGTGTTGGCCGTGGGCACGTCGATGCCGGTTTCGATGATGGTGGAACACAGCAGCAGGTTGAAGCGCTGGGCCACAAAGTCGCGCATCACCCGCTCCAGTTCGCGCTCGGGCATCTGGCCATGGGCGACGCCGATGCGCGCCTCGGGCAGCAGCTTTTCCAGCGCCTGCCGCCGGTTCTCCATGGTCTCCACCTCGTTGTGCAGGAAATAGACCTGCCCGCCGCGCTTGAGCTCGCGCAGCACCGCCTCGCGGATCACGCCGTTGCCTTCGTTGCGCACGAAGGTCTTGATGGCCAGGCGGCGTTGTGGCGCGGTGGCAATGACCGACAGGTCACGCAGGCCTTCGAGCGCCATGCCCAGCGTGCGCGGGATCGGCGTGGCGGTCAGCGTCAGCACGTCCACCTCGGCCCGCAGCTGCTTCATGGCCTCCTTGTGGCGCACGCCGAAGCGGTGTTCCTCGTCGATGATGAGCAGGCCCAGGTTCTTGAACTGCGTTTTCTCCGAAAGCAGCTTGTGCGTGCCGACCACGATGTCCACGCTGCCATCGCCGATGCCCTTCATCGCGGCCGTGATTTCCTTCTGCGAACGGAAGCGGCTCATCTCGGCCACCTTCACCGGCCACTTGGCAAAGCGGTCCACCAGGGTCTGGTAGTGCTGCTCGGCCAGCAACGTGGTCGGGGCCAGAAACGCCACCTGCTTGCCACCGGTGACGGCCACAAAAGCCGCGCGCAGCGCCACTTCGGTCTTGCCGAAACCCACGTCGCCGCAAACGAGGCGGTCCATGGGCTGCGGGCTGATCATGTCCTGGATGACCGCGTGGATGGCGGCTTTCTGGTCGGCGGTCTCTTCGAAGCCAAAGTCGTTGGCGAACACCTCATAGTCCTGCGCCGAGAACCTGAAGGCGTGGCCCTGGCGGGCGGCGCGGCGGGCGTAGATGTTCAGCAGCTCGGCGGCGGCGTCGCGCACCTGTTCGGCGGCCTTGCGCTTGGCTTTTTCCCACTGGCCGCTGCCCAGCTTGTGCAGCGGTGCCTCGTCGGCGCTGACGCCGGTGTAGCGGCCGATCAGGCTGAGCTGGCTGACCGGCACGTAGAGCACGGCCTTGTCGGCGTATTCGAGGTGCAGGAACTCCTGCAGCGCGGGCGTGCCGTCGGGGTTCTTGTCGCCCATGTCCAGGTTGACCAGCCCGCGGTAGCGGCCGATGCCGTGGGCGCTGTGCACCACCGGGTCGCCCACGTTGAGTTCGCTCAGGTCCTTGATCAGCGCATCGACGTCGCTGACCTGCTCCTGCTTCTTCCGCCGGCGCGTGGTCGGGCCGGCGGCGAACAGTTCGGTCTCGGTGACGAAGTCGATGCCGTCTTCCAGTGAACTGAAGCCGACGGTGAGGCCCGCGGTGGCGATGCCCACCTTCTCGTCGCTGGCCTGGAATTCGGCCAGCGAATCGAAGGCGGGCGGGTTCAGGCCGCTGGCGCGCAGGAAGTCCAGCAGGCTTTCGCGCCGGCCGTCGCTCTCGGCCAGCAGCAGCACCCGGTGGGCGGTGTTGCGGATGTGGGCATGCAGCCGGGCCAGCGGGTCCTCGGCACCGCGCACCACGGCCAGCTCACCCAGTTTCTGCGCGAACGCGCTGTCAGCGATATCGTCGACGCCCGAGCCAGCGCCGGGCCGCCCCAAGTTGGCGAGCGCACCCTCGGGGGGCAGCGAACCAGGCGCAGCCGGGAGCGTGGGGGCCCTAGGTTTGATGGCCAGCTGGGCGTGCGCATTGGCCTCGCCATAGAACTGCTCCATCGACAGGAACAGGCTCTCAGGCGGCAGGGCGGGGCGGTCGGGGTCGCCTTTGACCAGGCGGTAGCGGTCCTGCGTGTCCTGCCAGAAGCGCTGGAAGGCGGGTTCCAGGTCGCCGTGCAGCACCACCGTGGCCTGCTCGCCCAGGTAGTCGAAGACCGTGGCCGTCTCTTCGAAGAACAGCGGCAGGTAGTACTCGATGCCGGCGGTGGCCACGCCGTTGCCCATGTCCTTGTAGATGCGGCTCTTGGTCGGGTCGCCTTCGAGCAGCTCGCGCCAGCGGCTGCGAAAGCGCCCGCGTGCCGCCTCGTCCATCGGGAACTCGCGGCCGGGCAGTAGCCGCACCTCGGGCACGGGGTACAGGCTGCGCTGGCTGTCGGGGTCGAAGGTGCGGATGCTGTCGATCTCGTCGTCGAACAAATCGACGCGGTAGGGCACCTGCGAGCCCATGGGGAAGAGGTCGATCAGGCCGCCGCGCACCGCGTATTCGCCAGGGCTGACCACCTGCGTGACGTGGCTGTAGCCGGCCAGGGTGAGCTGGCCCTTGAGCTTGGCCTCGTCGAGCTTCTGCTTGACCTTGAACTGGAAGGTGTAGCCGGCCAGGAATGAGGGCGGCGCCAGCCGGTACAGCGCCGTGGTGGCGGGCACCAGCACCACGTCGGCGCCGGTGTCCTTGTCGCGCTGCTGGATGCGCCAGAGCGTGGCCAGGCGCTCGGAAATCAGGTCCTGGTGCGGCGAAAAGGCGTCGTAGGGCAGGGTCTCCCAGTCCGGGAACAGGGCGCAGCGCAGCTCGGGTGCGAAGAAGGCCATCTCGTCCATCAGGCGCTGCGCGTCGGTCGCGTCGGCGGTCACGATCGCCACGGGCCGGCCGGCGGCCTTTTCCCGTGCGGCCAGTTGCGCGAGCAACAGCGCATCGGCCGCTCCGGCGGGACGGGGCAGGTGGAAACGTTGACCGGGTTTGAGCTTGGGCAGGTCCATGATGGGCGGGCAGAAAACACGAAAACCCCCCGGCGGCAAACCGGGGGGTATGGTCAACCGATTTTAGAATGCGCGCCAGCCCATGACCGAAGCCTCAAGCCAATTCCCCCAGACACCGCCGGCGCGCTGTTTTGCCTTGCTGCCCTGTGCCGGCACAGGCTCGCGCGCCGGCACCGCCGGTCCCAAACAGTACGAACCGCTGCTGGGCGTGCCGCTGGTCCTGCACACGCTGGCCGCCTTCCAGCGCGTGCCCCGTATCGACCGCGTGCTGGTGGTGGTGTCGCCGGGCGACCGCTTCCTGAGCATCGACGACCCGCAGGTGATGCTGGCACGCTGCGGCGGCGCCAGCCGTGCGCAAAGCGTGTTCAACGGGTTGCGGGCTTTGGGTGACGCAGGCGCCCGTGTCGACGACTGGGTACTGGTGCACGATGCGGCCCGTTGCCTGGTCACCCCGGCGCAGATCGATGCGCTGATCGATGCCTGTCTGCCCGACCCCGTGGGCGGTCTGCTGGCGCTCAAGCTGCCCGACACGCTCAAGGCCGAGGCCGCCGGCCGCGTGGCCGCGACCGTGGACCGCAGCGACAAGTGGCTGGCACAGACGCCGCAGATGTTCCGCATCGGTGCGTTGCAGGCCGCGCTGGCCGCGCGCGCCGAGACGGGCTTCGAGGGCATCACCGACGAAGCCAGCGCCCTGGAACTGGCCGGGTACGCACCGCGCCTGGTGCCCGGCAGTGCACAGAATTTCAAAGTCACCTACCCCGAAGACTTCGCCCTCGCCGAAGCCATTCTGAGAGCCCGCACATGAACATTCCATTTCGCATCGGTGAAGGCTGGGACGTGCACGCCCTGGTGCCCGGCCGACCGCTGATCATTGGCGGCATCACCATCCCCCACCACGCCGGCCTGCTCGGCCACTCCGACGCCGACGTGCTGCTGCACGCCATCACCGACGCGCTGTTCGGTGCGGCGGGTCTGGGCGACATTGGCCGTCATTTCCCGGACACCGACACGCAGTTCAAGGGCGCCGATTCGGCCCAGCTGCTGGCCGAGGCCGCGCGTCGCGTGCGTGCGGCGGGCTTCGAGATCGGCAACGTGGACAGCACGGTGATCGCGCAAGCGCCCAAGCTGGCACCGCACATACCGGCCATGGTGGCCCGTATCGCCGCCACGCTGGGTGTGGCAGTCAAGCAGGTGAACGTCAAGGCCAAGACGGCCGAGAAGCTGGGTCCGGTGGGGCAGGGGCTGTCGATCGAGGCCCGTGCCGCTGTGCTGCTGACCCGCGGCGCAGCCTGAGATTCAGGCCGCCTTTGCCCGAGGCAGCCGGATGTGGGCCGACAGGCCGCCCGTGCTGCTGTTGGCCAGGGCGAAGCGTCCGCCCATGCGGGTGACCGCACGCTCGACGATCGCCAGACCCAGACCGGTGCCCGTGGCGGCCGAGCGCGATGCGTCACCGCGGAAAAACGGCTGCGTCAGCTGGCCCAGCATCTCGGGGCTCACGCCCGTGCCGTGGTCGCGCAGCTTGATCAGCACCCAGTCGTCCTTGGTCTTGGCTGCAATATCGATCTGGGCCACGCCGGTGACCGGGTCGCGACCGTAGCGCTGGGCGTTCTCGACCAGGTTGGCAAACACCCGCTGCAGCTCCGTGGCCTCGCCCATCACCACCGTGTCGGGCGGCACGCTGGTGCTGATGCTGGTGTTCGGGTCGGCGCGGGCCGGGTAGATCGCCGCTTCGATGACCTGGTTCAGATCCACCTGTTCGGGCGTCTGCAGGCCCGGTCGGGCATAGTCCAGAAACTTGTCGATGATGGCGTTGACCTGTTCGATATCAGCTGCCATGTGCTCGCGCGCCTGCGGATCGGCCACGCTCATCTCGGTCTCCAGGCGCAGACGCGCCAGCGGCGTGCGCAGATCGTGCGAAATGCCGGCCAGCATGAGCGCCCGGTCCTGCTCGATCTTCGACAGCCGCTGGGCCATGCGGTTGAAGCCGATGTTCACCTCCCGGATTTCGGCGGTGGCCACCACTTCGCTGAGCTGGCTGGCGTTGAAGTCGCCTTCGCGCAACCGGCTGGCTGCGAACGACAGGTTCTTCAGCGGCCGGTTGATCAGGCGTGCGATCAGTGCGGCCCCGGTGAGCGACAGCACGGCCGCTGTGCTCAGCCAGATCAGCCAGGTGGTGCCGGTCACCAGGCCCAGGCGCGAGGGGTCGGTGAGCAGCCAGTACGGGTCGCCATCGATCGAGAAGCCGATCCACAAGCCTGGCGTGCCATTGACTTCACGGGCCACCACGGTGCCCGGGCCCAGGCGCGCTTTCAGGCGCTCACTCACGCTACGGCTGAGCGAGTCACCATCGTAGGGCTGAAAACGGTCGTTGGGCTCGCGCGGTGCGATGCGCACGCTTTCCTCGTCGGCCAGGGTCTTGATCAGCGAGAGCCGGGCGATGGCATCCGAATGCACCAGCGCCGCCCGGCTGAGGTTGACCAGTGAGGCCAGCTGCTGCGCACTCTGCAGCACCCGGGGCTCGAACTCCAGTGCCCGGAAAGTCTGCAGCCAGGCCACGATGCAGCCCAGCAACAACATGGCCAGCATGAAAAAAGTGCGCCAAAACAGGCTCACCTCGCGCGGCGGGCGCGCATCCAGTGGGGCAGGCGCCGTCTCCAACGCCGTTGGCTGGGTTTCGAACGGAGCGCGTGACTCGTCGCCCATCAGCTGTTGCCGTCCGGCACGAAAACGTAGCCCACACCCCAGACCGTCTGCAGGTAGCGCGGCGAGGATGCGTCTTCTTCGATGAGCTTGCGCAGGCGTGAGACCTGCACATCCAGGCTGCGGTCGAACGGCTCGAACTCGCGGCCGCGGGCCAGCTGTGCCAGCTTCTCGCGCGAGAGCGGCTGGCGCGGGTGGCGCACCAGGGCCTTGAGCATGGCGAACTCACCGGTGGTCAGCGGCAGCTCCTGTCCATCCTTCTTCAGGGTGCGCAGGCTCAGGTCGAACTCGAACGGCCCGAAGCGCACGTTCTCGGCGTCCTGTGACGGCGCCCCCGGCACTTCCGTGGGCGGACGCCGCCGCAGCACCGCGTGGATGCGGGCCAGCAACTCGCGCGGGTTGAAGGGTTTGCCCAGGTAATCGTCAGCGCCGACCTCCAGACCCACGATGCGGTCCACATCCTCGCTCTTGGCGGTCAGCATGATGATGGGCGTGCGGTCGCCGTTGGCGCGCAGACGGCGGCAGATCGACAAGCCGTCTTCGCCCGGCATCATCAGGTCGAGCACGATGAGGTCCACCGCTTCGCGCTGCAGGACGCGGTTCAGCGCCTTGCCATCTTCTGCCAGCATCACTTCAAAACCCTCCTGCATCAGGTAGCGACGCAGCAGGTCGCGGATGCGGACGTCGTCGTCCACGACCAGGATCTTGTTCGGGCGGGCAGTGGTTTGTGGCATGGCAGCAACTCTCGTTAA
>Ga0172372_10006645_pt1 | contig 15746 bp, 18 predicted proteins | sample LakKiv5m_2_FD_114544 | JGI IMG/M metagenome (GOLD analysis project Ga0172372, IMG submission 114544) | Freshwater microbial communities from Kabuno Bay, South-Kivu, Congo - kab_092012_9.5m | ecosystem: Environmental > Aquatic > Freshwater > Lake | place: Democratic Republic of the Congo...
TACAGATCGAGCGGGTGGAATGCGATTTAATGCGGCTTTGTCGCCTTTAAATATATCTTTAGCTAAATTTTGTATTGTTTGTTTTCTGGAAATCGGTGGTGCAGCTCCGGCACCACTGGATCCATGTCTTTGTGAATAAAGAGCAGCAAGCGGGTTCTTGTTGATGTCATTCAGGGCAATAAATGAACTAGCTAATGCTCCAGAAGATCTTTCTGAAAACTTAATTGATTTATCTAATATGTTAAATAAGTCATTACCAACACCCTGTAGTGCGCCTTGCAAGTTTAAAGATTTTTCATATATGGTATGCTTTGCCATTCCTTTTGTTAAATTGGAATAACCAGTAGCATTAGCGCTGACTAACCTTTGTTGAGCTGTTCTATAAAAATTTAAAGAACTATCTTTAGCGGCTCCAAGTGCAGCGGTTGGCAACATAAAACCACCCATTTGGAATAATGTAGTTACAGCTAATTCTTTAGCTACATCCACACCTCTAGATGGATCATACCATTTCTTTTTTGGCCCGGCGGGTTTTTCTTTTGGACCATCAAATAAAGGCTTAGTTATAAATTTATCTGCTGCATAAAAAGCAGGGACTTCGTACGGAAGTCTTCTAGCCTGACGAACCAATCTCTGCTGAAGCTCATCTCTATAATGCCATGTTTTTGCCGATGAAGGATTTATGCCTTCTGCTCCAAAAAAATAACCGGCGTTGACAACATTCTTTTTGCCTGTGTATCCAGTCGACAATGCGCCAGCGTCATCGAAAACTAATGTACTTTTTCCTTTTTGTAATCTAGATACTCCCTCTAATTCATCGAGAATTCCTCTAGCTTTCAACATTGCTGAATTTGTTCTAGACACTAAGCTTGTGGCTTCGCTAACTGCAGCTTTATCTGTAATTAATTTTCCGTAGTTTTAGACCCTGATTTCTAACAAGCTTACCGGCCATTGTGGCTCCAATTCCGGTAGCCAATAAAGCTGCAGCCATTTTGAGAATTGGCTTACCCTCTAAGGCATTGTTCAAATAACCAGAAGTAGGTGAGGGCGCACCTTGGACATCGTCTCCGCGATTAAATTCTCTAGAAGTTACACCAAATCCAATATTGTGAATTGGCCCTTGATCTCTTAGCATAAATCACCTCCCCCCTTTTTTTTTATTTTATCTGCCTCTACCCCATAGTTTTTGAGCAATGGGGTCATTGTATGTAGCGGCTCCTTCAAGCTTAGAAGCGTTGTGCCTTGCTGCTGATTGAGCTTCTTTTTGTTTTTCTTCTTCAGGATCTATTAAAGATAATGTTACATTTGTAGATTCTATTCCCGCAATTGCTTGTTCAACTTCAATTATTTTTTCTGCTAACGCGACTCTTTCCGCTAATTTAGAATAAGTTAACGAATCCAAAAATTCCGGAGTATCTGTATGTATAGTAGCCAAAACAAAGGCTTTCATCAATCCTCTTACGTGAGAGGCATTTGTTCTTTTTTCTTCTAAAATTTTTTTAGCAGTTTTGGCGGATGCAAAACCAGAAAATTCGATTATCTGTTCAGCTAAAGAACTTATTGCACCAGGTGGGAATTTATTTATATCAAAGTCTTCAGGATATACAACTGATAAATTAATAATTTCATCTTCTGTATCAGCTGAAGAAACACCATTAGTATTTTTGTAGGCGGCTACCTTGTCAAATTCTGAAAAAGTTAATTCTTTAAATACTATTTCAAAACCGCTTTATCTTAGTCTGAAAGATAGAACCGTGTTTTTTCTTTAGTTCAAAAAGAATTCCTGCGTCTAGCATTTTACAGTTGTCTAACCTCTAGGGCGACAAAGCCTGAAGCTTCTAAAACTTCTTGAGAAATCAAAGACGGTAGCCCGGCCATATCACCAGTAAGAGCTTGTTTATCATAAGATGGAAATAAAATACACAATTCTGAAATCGCTTCTTCATTCCACATATTCGCTTCAGCGTTTGAAAGTTGTCCCGCCTGCATTAATGTTTCCATTTTTTTAACAAGCTGCTTGTATTCAATTCTGGAAAGAACGCGCCAAACTACATGTTTATCAAATGAAATAGAGGTAACATATACTTCTCCGTATTGTTTCTTCCAAGCCACAATCTGTCCAGCAGTGGGGCCATTGTCAAAAATCTGCTGATCGTCTGCCAGCTCTTCTACCGTTGTAGCTTGCTCAACGGGAATTTGATCACTTGTTTCTATATCACTAGCAATTATATCCCCATCTTGTAGCTCATCTGTTTCTAAAAAAATTTCAACCGAATCTGCTGAAAGTTCTTCTGCCATTTCTTTATCTTTTCTAACTACAACTTTCCTTTTCTCAGACATTATTTCTCCTTATTATTGTTTTGTTTTACATTATATCATACATATTTTTTTAAAATTACTATCGCGGTAAAGTACTTCCAGACCTATTAATCAATGGGCTATCAACAACTGCTTTAGTTTCGTTGGAAACTTTTGGCCCTGTAGAGACAAAAGCCTTACCAGTATATGGGTTAAATGCAGACTCTGCTTCCGTAAGATAAAAGTCTCTTGCAACAAAGCTGTATGTTTCAATTAATGGAGAACCACCACTTTGATATTCTGTGCTCATTTGCATTAGGTGAACATTTTGTAAAACAATCTTCATTGGACTTTTTTTATCTGATATTTTGACTTTTCTTTCATTTATATCTGTAGATATTATTCTATCTAAATTATCCATCTGTTCTAATACTGCAGTTGAAGCATTCTCAACTACCCCTACCGGACTTAACGAAGATTCTTCAATACCATATACTATCACAAAATTAAACGGCGGATGGGCGCTAAAAATATTATGCTGACCATCAAATGAAGAAGAAGAGCTAATAGCCGGATCAGTTGTGATTCTATCAAGTTGGCTATTGGCCCAATATTTTTGTATATTCTCTTCATCTTTTTGAGATTCATTTTGCGATTTTAAAAGAGAAACAACTCCAGAAGAATCAGATTTTTCTGAAGCTGAACGACTTCTTACTCTTGCGGCTTCTTCCAATAAGTGCGTCATTCTTCTTGGGTATCTTGAATACAAAGAAAACTGGCCAGTTATTATTCTTGATCCATTCATTATAGCATCAAAGTTATAAGACCAAAATCCATAAACTGCTTGTTTTTCTTGTTTAACCAAAAAACCAAATCCAGCTATATCTAATTCATCTTTTGGATCAAACAATCCATCAATATACACTTTTACATCTTCACCAGAAAAAAAATAATCGTAATAATTACTAAAACGAGGATCCCCAGAACTTTTTCCACCAGCCCAATAAAGATCTAGTTCTGCTGTAAGTGGATCGAATATTCCATCTTTGTTTTTTAAACCAGGATTATTTGAAACAGTATCTTGATAAGGTATATAGCCCGTAAAGGGTCTATATGGTGTTACTTTATATGGCTTAGTCATATTTATACTCTATACTGTTGGGGGTGAATATATTTTTTCAATAAAATTTTTATAATCTTCGACTCTATCGCCAAAAACATTAGTTGAAATTCTTAACCTTTCATTTCTTTGGGCTTGAAATCCATCTGGATACCTAAGATCATCATGAGCAGTATCTAATTGTAACAGAGGTTGAATACCCCTAGCCATGTACGTATATGTTTGTTCTGTGATTAAGTCGTCTATGGACATAGTACCGCCTTCGTCAACAATCGTAACACCAAATATTTTCATTTTTGCAGCTAAACCAAATTCATTAAAAAATGTAAACACAACATCAAATGGTGGCAACATATCTGCAAGCGGGGCATAAAAACCCTTGCTGTCTGAAAGTATTTTTCTATAATTTTCTATTCTGTAAAAAGCGTATTCATTAAACTGTGTAAAAATCATACTACCAGCTATTGTCCTAGAACCTTTTACAAAACCCCTTGGATTTACATGGCCAATTGTTCTTATTGGAGAATTTTCTCTATGCATTGAGTACGACATAGTTTGTAATTCTGCCATTTCTAAAACATCACCCTCATCAGAAAGAAAACCATTTTCTCCAATTTTAGGTATAATAATTGTAGCAGTTATATCAGCACCAGAAAATGACATATCAGAAAATGGATCTGGTAAATTATTATTTTTTCTAAATTCTTTTACAGAATTTTGATACGTAGAAACTCTGTTTTTTCTTGAAGATATAGTTGTAAGATTTGCTATATCTGATACATTTTGTTTGTCAAATGCCATGCTATTCCTTATAAATAAAATAGTGGAGGACTGGTTCTACACCAAATCCTCCACTATTTAACAAGTATTACAATAATTTTTTATTGCAATTACGGTCTAATGATCTCGCTATTTAATCCACTTGAACCAACTGCTTCTTTGCTTATCAAAGAACCAAGGTCGTCAGAGTTAAATCTGTTAAGATTATCTGTTGTGATCTTGTACATCGGGCCCAGTTCACGAGCAACGTATGTCATTGTTTCTTCTATCACAATGTCATCCATTGAAGCGCCTGAACCCTCGTTAAGAAGTTCACACCCGTAAATTGACCTAACAGCAGCTTGACCATACTCATTAACAAACGTAATCGTAATATCAAATGGTGGGATTTGGTCTGCGTAGTACGGAGTTTTACTTACTACATCTCTTGTTTGAGAGGTTACTTCTGCAATGCCCCTTTTATGGCTTGGATCACCAGGAAGAGTATTATGAGCTCTCGTAAAGAATTTCATTTCTGATGAAGAATTATGATGTGTCTCAAGCATCTGATACAAAGCTGGGCGATCAAAAACTGTAAATATTAATGAACCAGCAATACCTCTTTTGCCCCTTGAGAACGAACGTGGGTTTGGTGAACCCATCGTGTAGATTGGCGCTTTTTCTCTAGTCACCGAAAAAGTGATTCCAGAAAGAGCTCCGATTTCAACGCCACCAAAAGTGGCAACAATATCAGCACCAGAAAATGTTGTATAAGTATTAAGATACTTATTTACTGGGCTGTCGTAGTATTCACCTGCCATATTACCCTCCTAATCGGTATATAAATTGCAGTATTTTTTTATTTAATATTAACCAAGTTCAACAGACATTTGAACTTCAATGTTCTTCAGTTCAAATGCTGGCGTTATTACCAGGTCAATAAGTGCTTTGTTTTCATCAGCAATGTATCTAATATTGAAATCGCTATCTAAAATAGCTCCCAATTGCTGCATGCCTCTCAATGAAGAGGTGATTGAAGTTTCCATAGAATTTCTAACTTGGATAGTAGAAGGTTGACCAATAAATTTTTGACAGCTCTGACGGACAACCAGCGTAGCTTCATTGATAATTCTTAACGTTGTTAATCTGATGTAATCAGAAGTGGAACCAGCAAAAGTTACACCGTCTGTAAAGATCGGCGCTCTATTGAAGTTCAACATAATTGAGTTTACACCTTTATTTGTTATAGTCAAAAGGGTCGACTTGCTAGGGTTATACCTCAAAGCAGCGATGTTGTAAACTGTTTTATTAATAGTTGAAGTATAAGAAGCCATTCTGCTTAAGGCTGCTGCGAATGCAGCTGATCCATTAGAATAACCCCATGCTGTTGGATAATTTGCAGGCTTTAACTCTGCACTAATTACTGCAACGTGTCTTCCCAATTCTTTAGCAGCTACGCCATTAACCGTAGTTGCGGAATCTCTATCTGGAAGATTTTCCAAAGCAAGATGTGTATTAACCTGACCTGGAGTCATAATATCATTTGCACCGGTATAGGGCTTAACACCAAGAACAGCAAAACACGGATGACTATTTTCGGTTATACCTTTTACCGCATCAGCAATTTTTACTGCCCAGTTGTTCGAAATTACTGTCGTGTTATCTGCAAAAAAACCATAAATCGTATCGGCGCTAGCTGAATAGCCTTCACTAGCAGTAGCACCCCAAAGACCGGCTCTTGCTCCTGTCCCGTAAGGCAATAGGATATCTGGTTGTGCTGCCTCTGCGGCAACGAACATTGCGTCAAAAACACTACCGCCAAAATTGGAGCTAGTAACGCTACCGGTGTTGTGGTTCCAAGTTGTATCACTTGGAAGTGGGACCATGTAAATTCTTTCTGCGCCCGCAGATACAAGTTCAAAAAATGCTCTGTGGCATTGAGAATCTTCTCCGAATGCAGTTATAACATCTTGTTCATTTGTGCACAATACAACATCAAGATCAGCTACATTGCCTGTCCCTGTTGCTGTTGTTCTTTTTGCGATTACCACAACTCTAGGTCCGACTGGACTATCCTGACGGGAGATGCTGTAGAAGCGATCTTTAATTATTGTTTTTACACCTGGTAGAGCCATTTTATTTTAAACCTCCGAGTCACGGATTTATTGAATTAACTCGAAAGATATAGTAATGGGATACGCCTAAAAACTAACTACATTAACTATTGCAGACAAATTTTAAAAATTTGGAGTTGAACCTTGGTTTAGGTCAACAATTTGAACATTCATCTGTTGGTCATAGTACGACGAAGGAGTCGCGGCTGCCTGTTCGATTAGTTCTTTTTCATAAGAAACCCATTGACGTATGTCTGCTAAAATTGACTCAATTTGGTCAACTGCAGTTACGCTTATTTTTTCAGTTGTTAAAAGATAGGTTACAGCTCTTTTAACAACGTCGGTTTGGTCCATGTTAACTTCGGTATCAGAAATTCTTCTAGCGTATATAAATTCTGATGCTCCTAATTTTTTAAAAACTGGCGTATATTCTAACATAAAATCTTCAAATATATCTATGATTCTATCGGCAACCTCAGCACCAGCATACCTTTGTTCGCTGCCGTCTAGCTTGCCCGCATTTGCTTCAACTATTATTGTAAAAGAAACAACATTTTGAAAACGCTGTGCTTCTATAATATAATACTTTCCGTCATCACCTAAAGCTTTATCCCTATATCTCATTTTGGGTTCTTGATTATGGGCTCTTTTTAATTCAAGGCCATACGCTATGCATGGATAACGAGCAAATTTTCCACCAAAAGTAGCAACTATTGGTATATCTGGATACGAGTTTTCCCAAAGTTTTTTTACAATTTCTATAAAACCAAGATAGCTTAAATTACCCTCTGCCTTTAACCTTCTTGAATCAGAATCATTATAATATCTGGGGTCTTGCTCTTGTAGTCTTTGTTTAGATTCAGAATAACTTTGCCATTTATTGTCTACGCTAAGATCTGAATCAAATCTACTTGGAAATGGAAATGAAGATTGCATGCTATGCTCCTGGTCCTGTTGTTATGGAAAAATTAATATTTTTTAAACCTAAACAAGAAACCAAATTTATTTCAAATATTAAAATTCCTTTTTGAGTTTTTGAACCATATGATTGTAAATCATAATTTTTAATTATCCTAGATGAAACCAACATGTCTAACATAGATTTTACTTGTGAAGTTATTTTATCTTCGCTATTTTTCCCAATTCCATCATTTGCTATTGCTTTAATTTCCGTAATAACCATTGCCACTAATCTCATTTGTGGAGATTTTGTAAAAGAACTTTTTTTGTTCGCCAACGTATAATCATTTGATACATTAACTTCGTAAGGATTTCCCCTTAAAGCTTTTCTAGTTCTATATATAGTATTAACCCCAAGATTATCTAATCTAGACAAAGAATCTGCAGAAAGATTAGATCCATAAATCGAATAAGCACCGGGCATTCTTTTTCTAATTATTCCGTTATATACAGGATTTGATGAAAGCATCCCCGCAAAAGCTGCTGCGGCAGAACTTGTATAAGATTTACCAAAACCTATGTGATTAAAAGTTACTTCTCCATATATTGGAATAACATATCTGCCTATATCACTTTCTATTTGACCATTTGGCAAAAAAGTTGTAAACTTATTTTTAAGCCTTGTATTTTCTTCTAATAATTCTATGTCGCTGTCTTTTGATCCATTGTTTCTTGATCCAATAATACCCATTTGCACATATCCCGTAACATCATTAAACTGATAACAATGAAGTGCTAATTGAGCTATAAAATCAACAGAGCCAGTATTTATCATAGAAGCTTCAAGTGGGACTATGATATCAATAAAGCTTATATCTTTAGCTATTTCATAAGTTGTTTGTAGTCTTTCATAATATTTTTCATAAAAGTTTAAATTAGAATTTGTTTCTTGTGAAAATAAAGTTGGCATTGGTGTTAATCTTTGAAATACATCTTCTATATATTCAGACATAGGAGCTGCCGCCATTATATATATAGATTTTGCTCCACAACTAATAGCGTCGTGTATCCCCATTAAAAGCGGGGAAGATGTATTTGCGCTTAAAAGATTTGTTGCTTCTTGAACAGAAGTAATTTTTATTATTTGATTTAATTCTAAATTATCAGCGTGTCCAACAAGTAGCACAGAATTAGTATTATAATATTCTTTTAATGAATCAAAAATTGGTCTTTTTGAAATAGTTGCCCCAGTTGTTGGGCCAGTCAAATCTTTAGAAACACCAGTTGAATTAACAATTAAATATTTGCCAATTGTCACTTGATCTACATTGGAAACTGGAAGGTTGGTTGTAAAAGAAAATTGATTAGTATCATTAATTGCGGAAATAAAATAATCTCCATTAAAATCAGTTGAAACTTCAGATATTGAAACCTTGTCTCCGACTGAAAGGTTGTGATCAATATCGGTAGATAATGTGACTAATTGATTTTGTATTTTTTTATATACTATGTTTCCAACTCTATCGAGCTTGCTTCTAGATACTTCAAAAAGATGTTCAATTACCTGAATTCTATTGTTGTATTCACACTGGATAGACACTGTGTATACCCCGCCAAAAAGTGTTTCTGGAACTTTGTAATAAAAATTATATTCAGAATCAGAAACCCTATTGTAATAAGCGGTTGTTTTAAGTGTTAATCTTGAATATGCTTTTGCTGAATCGTAGCTTAATAAGTTTGGAAGTGCGTTAGCAGCAGTGGTTATCGTTACTGACGTTTGATTCGGTACGGACAACACCGTATATTCTTTATCATATCCGCCTCCGACTCCATAAACAATTACCGTATCTCCAACTTTTAGTTTATGATTTATATCAAAAGTAAAAGTGGCAGATATTTTTTCATCTATTATCGAAACCGGAGGAATAATTGATTGTATTTTATAACTGGAATTAATTAAAGAAGTTGCAGAATGTATAATATCCCCGACGCCAGCATGTCCTCTTGTCACAGAAGAATATATATCTATTGGTATATTTTGATCTAATGGATCGTAAAATTCTCCATTTATTAAAAAAGAAAATCTAAATTTTACCAATTGACCATTATTTACCCTAATCATAAATTAACTTTTACTTTCCCTGGTGGCACCGGCAATCCAATAAACTATCTTTCCTCCTCTACCCCTTATGGGGGCAGAAAAGTCTACTAAAAAAACTTCTTGACCGTTTGGATAATCTTCATATATTCTATCACCAGACTTAACATTTGCGTTGTCTTGAAAATAATAAATTACCTCAGAGCTAACGGTTAAACCTTGCGCATTTTCCTGCATAAGATTAGCAAAGCCGTTGAGAACCGGGATATACGGACCTAACAGTATATCTTTGCATCTTGGAACTATAGGTCATGCATTTTGTGTCTAAAATCCTTTGTAGCAATATATTATGACCCCAATTACGTAATATATTTTTTAACGTACTTTTTGGATCAATCATACTTCCTTATACTTCTTTCGGGAATTGGGTTTTCATTAGGAGACTGTATATGATTTGGACCATAAAGGTCTCTCGGAGTGTAGTAAACTGACAAGCCGGTATATGGGTCCATATTTTTTCCTGCGCCTATTGTTGGCAGTGTGGGTATGCCTTTTGGTTGCACTGCTTTAATCCCAACTTTAGCTGTTAGCATTTCTTTTCTCAACATCGCTGCTATTTGACACCAAGTAGTAGCATTCGCCCTGCTTAATGTGGTTCTAGGTAAATTTTTATTTGTTACAGATAAATCCCCAAGTCTTATCGATAGTTCATCATCCCCACCGCTACCATAAACCCTAGTCAAGTCGCAACATGCTGCTGCTCGCATATATTCAAAAGCGACAAATGGGATGTTGCTCCCATCTTCATCGTCTAACAGTTTAAATATATTTTTTACTTCAGAAGAATAGTTATGTATAAATTCCCCTATTTCTAGTAAAGAAGCTTCAGGAAAATACGGAAGTAGTTGTTCTGGATCAAGGTATAATGGCTCAATGTCGGCAGCAAATGAAATTATCTCGTCTTCTCTTAAAAAAACAGTAGGTTGATAATCTTCTGTTGGGGTACTAACATATATTTGTTGATTAACGCTAATCGTACTATTATTTGCTAAAATTCCACTAAAAAAAATTTTATAATTTCCTGGAAGAGATGGAGTAAAATCATAGTAAAATTGTGATGACGTTATAGGTGTAGGAACGGCTGTAACTATGGTTACATTCGCAGAATTTTTTATAGTCATTAAAACAGAAACGGGAGCAATCTCTATTTGATTTCCATTTATGTCTGTGTCTATAAATTTAACTTTTAAACGGACGGTATCATTAGCTAATATATCTGTCATATTTCATTCTCCAAGAATAGATATTTATATAGTACAGTATTAATGTGCGCCTATGAGCTTATTGGGGTTAATATTCCAAGCTAACACTAGTGTCAGATAGAACATTTATCTTAGTAGCTTCTAAAATAGCAGCACCTTGATCTGGCAGGGCTTCTATGGTTATTATGCCACTTGGAGCTAAATCTATGCTAATTACTGCTATTGTAGTGGCTGAAGAATAATATTGACTACTACTAAAATTAATTGTAATATTATTAAGAATAATTGGGTTTGATATGCCCTGTATTTTAAGTACTACATCACCAATATAACTGATGCCATCTTGATTATACTGTATCAAGTCATTATATAGCATGCAGATTCCTTAAAATAATTTAATTATATAGTAGCGTAAATATAGTCTATAGAAATCTTTATCAAAAAAACTTACTTACCTTTTAAAAAATTCATAGGTTTTGTCATGAATTATGCGTTGTCAAGCACTAGCATCTCTTTGTAGGTTTGGCATCCACTTTCTAGTATCCCCTAAAACCTCTATTGGGTGTGCACCGTCTGGTGTTCCGTAGCTAATAGCGCCAAGATATGCTATTCTTTTACCGTAAGTAACCGGTAAAACCTCATGTGTCCCAACATAATTTGTTGGATATATAGCTATAGTTCCAGTTTTTGGTTTATGTATATACTTAGCATATTTGAAAATAATTTCTCCACCCATAAAATTTGTTCCATCTAAATCTTCTTCGCTATCAACGCAGTCGTTAAGGTAAATATTCATACTAACGGTACCATGTTTAGGGTATTCATTTACTGCTGGTTTCCCATGCTCATGGGGTATTTGATTATCGCAGTGTGGGCCAATACCCTGGCCGGCAGAATAAGTAGCGATATGCCCAGGAGCCCTCCACCAACAAATTGTAGCTGCTTCTGGATATATTTTACAATATTCTACAAGAACTTTATAAATTAAATCTTCTAAATCATTAATAAACTTAATTTGTTCCCTATTAGGCTTTCTGTTTGAAAGTAAACAAAGTGGGTCAACAAAACGTTCTGGAGCGTTAGAAACAAAGTCGGGATCAAATTTAAATCCAGTCTTATTTATGGCATATTTTTTTCCATCTTCTTCAACATAAGTAAAAGTAGACTCTTCTTCTTTTTTTAGCCAATCAATATACTCAATTAAAAATTTATGATCAATATCAAACACATCTCTCATAATACATAGGCCAGACCCAATGTCTTCTACCTTAGAAAAATCTTTAAATATCATACTTTAAATGGTAACACGATATTGTTCTGAATCTTTAGAAAAACCTCTAGATAATATATATTCTCTATAATCGTTTATCAGGGTTGGCATGTATAGATTCGTAGAAGTTTCTGCTAGCGTTGGTTCCTTAGCTGGATCAATAACATTTTCTGAAACTTTTTCATTTGGTGTTCCATGGCTATACCAACCAAGATAAGAGTATCTTTCTCCCGCTACAACTGGTCTCACCTCATGAGCAGCCATATAATTAGATGGGAACATAAGTAAATCGCCCTGATTAGGTTTAACATCTATATCTAAATAGTTAAAATAATGATGACCACCAACAAAATTACTGCCGTCTAATTGTTCTAAATTATCTACACAAGAAGATAAATAAAAAACATTACTTATAGTATTTCTTGTTGCGAGTTGATCAATTGGAGTCCAAACGTCATAAACATAATCAGCGCTTACATCTGAATGACTACCTAGATAAACATTTTTTTGATACTGAACTATGTGCCCTTTTACTTTCCACCAAACACATTTGAATGATAGTGGAAACAATTCAAAATATTTTAACAAATATCTATCTTTTGATTTTTCTATAAAATCAAATATTTCTTTTATTTTTTTATCATCATACCTGTGTATAGCAGAACCTCTTTTTGGCATTGCGTCTATATCCTCTTTGCCAAAGAAATATCCGCTTTTATTCAAGTAAACATCTTTACCGGTTGCAGGGTCTACGGCTGGAGTATACATGTCGTCTTTTTCGCTATTAATAGCGTTTTTACTAAACTCTCTAACATAATTCCAATCAACATCAATAGCTGATCTAAATATAACTACGCCACTGCCCAAATGTTCTGCTTCAACATCATTGTTTAACATTGTTGTAAATTTCTCTTTTGTCCACATTAGATTTTTTGAGGGGTGGTTCCACAAGGCCCTTCTGGAAGATCTCCTGCATTAACCGTTTCTTTTACCGGTTCACCCTGCGAAGTATTATCTTTTTTCAATTTATCTAGTTCTATAGATTCATGGCTTTGGTTATATTGAGCTACATTTCTTCCCTGATAAATCGGGTTCCATCCAGCCTCTACGCCCAATGCTTGTGAATTAGCAACGTCGAATCTAGAATAAGGGGATTTGCAATACATTTCATAATCATCATAAATATTATTTAGCCAAACTGGAGGACACCATTCAAAACTGTTTTCAGGTTCGGCTATCCTTATATTTGCCGGAGGATCATCTGAGCCCTGTCCAAAAAATGTTAGATAACTATATCTAACGCCCTTACCCATCCTACCTACATTGTGCGATGCAACATAGTTTGTAGGGAAGAAGATCACATCTCCTCTTTTTGGTTTATATTTAACGTTAAGATGCACAAACTGAAGAGCGCCACCAGTAAAGTTTTTTCCATCTAACTCTGATTCATCATCAACACAATCATTAAGATATATCAAAGCTCCACATGTTTGTCGGGAAGCAACCATCCCCCTCGGCATGTATCTAATACCTTGAGTAACTTTATAATTAGTGTCGTTATCGGCATGTGTGCCTAATATTCCGCCGTCTCCATATCTAAGTATGTGACCTCTAGTCTTCCACCAAATTGAACCTAACATTAATGGATAATAATCTATATATTTTAAAAGAGCTTTATATATTTGTTCTTCTAGGTAGATAAAAAAATCTTTAACTTCTTTGGGCGTGTCTGGATTTACTGGTTGTAGAAGTCTAACTGGAGTTCCAGGTATGTCTTCTAGTTTATATCTAAAACCATCTTCATTGATCCCATACTCTATTCCATCTTCTCCAGTTATGTATGACCATCTAGTTTCATGTGCTTGAGCGGCATTTTGATCTATAAAATTAAGAACTAGATTTGGATTCATTGTAAATACGTTTCTCATAACAACGATACCTGGAGCCAACTCTTCTGATTCAAGAGCGCCGATTTCATCTAAGGTTGACTTATCTATAACTGGAGATACTGGATAAGCTTCTTTGCTTAGATTTTTTGTATTTTCGTTGATTTGATTTAAATATGACATATGTTTATCCTAACAATTCATCAATAGCTTCTGTTATTGTCCAACCTGCACCCATAACTCTTGGTTCTTCATCAAGTGGACCGTCTTGCCAATTGAACCTGCTAACAACTATACCGTTTGATCCTAATAAAAATTTTTCATAACTATGAGGGATCCTAGCTATAGCCTGCCCTGCTAAGTTCTGTCCTTCTTTCGCCGCATCTGTGCCGTCTGCTGTAGTATCTGAATATGCTCTTTTTTGTTCCCCTTTAAGAAAATCATAAAGAGGATGTTCGTTTTTTCCATTAACATCTATTTTTTCAGTAATAGGAAAATTAACAAATGGATAAAACTTTTTAATAAATTCTTGAATTTCTAAATTTTCTTTTGGTTCTTGTTTGCCAAATTGATTACATGGTATACCCACTATGGAAAAGCCTCTATCTTTGAACATGTCATGAACCGTTTGAAGTTCCCACAAGTATTTACACGTTCTAGCATATGACCAAACCGGACTACACTGCGGAGTATAGCCAAGCTTTGAAGCAATGTTTGTAATCATTGAAACTTTTCCTTTTAAAGAAAACATTACGTCATAAGATCCATCTATTGATAATAGAGGTATATCGTATGCTGACTTAGTCATTTTTTACTCCGCTAACTAACATTTCTGAAAATTCTCCAATTTTTAATATACCGTTAAATGATTGACTATTAACAAAATTTTTATCATAAGGATAAAGATAAACAGTTGTCCTCATTGGAGTTTCTATTTTAGCTGATAAAACTAATGAATCTTGACCAATAACTTCTGTTAGCGTAGCGCTACCTCTTCCGTTTTTATCTGAGATAAAAGCTTTTATGCCGTCAGGTGATTCTTGTATTGTCATATTGTATGGCTCTTCGCCCAATGGGCTTGCAACCGTTAATGTCCATTCACTTTTCATAATATCATTATACCATATTTTTTGTTATTCGTAATAAAACTTATTAGTTTTTAACGCTGTTGGAGGTGAATCTTTATGCCAAACATTGATAACAACAACTTTTCTTATCCCAGAAATTGGTGGAGTTGTGTTATGGATAGTGTGCCCGGCATCAAAAATAATAAGTCTATTTGGATTACAGGCTATTCTTTCTCTTAATTCTATTGGCACCAATAAAGGATCTATTTTTTCTCTTTCTAAAGTATTAGGATAACCTTCTTCTAAAATTGTTGGATGCAGTTCTAAAAACCCACCAACTACATTATTCACATGTGGATAATAAACACAACCTGTTTTAGGGCCTTTAAAAATTTTTGTATCTTCATACAAAAACGTATCTTCGTCAACGTGTACATCGAGAAATTGACCGGGTTTAAAAGTCCTAGTCCAATATTCAAATCCACATACTTCTTCTATGGGAAATGGTAAATTTTTTTCCCAAATATATTTTATTAATCTTTTTTTAGGAGTATCAGCAGGAGACTCTAACCACCCAGCCCAAAACATGTAGGGAGCGTAGCAGTCTGACTTTTCGTAATGATATGAATTTAGCTCTTTCGCTATACGTTCATCATCTCCCATTGATTCTGGGAAAAAATTAGGAGTTTTTTCTATCTCTTCTAATAAATCTTGATCTTTTACACAATCGTCTATTACAATCATGATTATAGGCTAACAGCGTAGGTAACTGCTGCTCCAGTTGGATTGTGGTAAACAGATGAATTTTTAATGTCAATTAGTTTTTTGTGGACTTGGTAAAAATCAGTATACATTGATTCCCTTGAATAAAGTTGGTCTGTTCCAGTATACAGTATCATCATGGTGCCATTTTTGTTCAGCAGATTGTAAAAATTTATCACTAAATCTGGATCATGAATAACATCATGAATA
>Ga0172372_10006646_pt1 | contig 15744 bp, 12 predicted proteins | sample LakKiv5m_2_FD_114544 | JGI IMG/M metagenome (GOLD analysis project Ga0172372, IMG submission 114544) | Freshwater microbial communities from Kabuno Bay, South-Kivu, Congo - kab_092012_9.5m | ecosystem: Environmental > Aquatic > Freshwater > Lake | place: Democratic Republic of the Congo...
CCCGCGCAGGCGTGGACCTTTCCGGCCGCGCGGCTCGCGCCGTTCGCCGCGACCAGCTCGCTGGGCACCGGCTATGTGCTGGAACTTCCCTGGCAGGGGCCGCGCCCCACGGGCGGGCGGCTGGCGATTGTCGCCCGGCTCGTTCCACCCCGCGCCGGCCCCGCGCTCGTCACCGCCCCGAGCGTGATCCCCAACACGCTGCGGTAGCCGGCGGCGGACCGGCCGGTTACTTCTTCTGCGCCTTCTTCGCCTTGCCGGCCTTCGGCGTTGCCTCGGGCGGCGGCGGGAGGTTGTCGGTCGGCTGATTCCACAAGCGCCACGGGTCGTGCAGGCGGCGCATCTCGGCGAGCAGCAGCGCGCGCATCTCGGCGAGCTTCGGGGCGTGGCGCGGGTCGTCGGCCAGGTTGACCTGGTGTGGCGCGGGCTTCACGCCGGTCAGCGCGACGACCTTGGGATCGTGGTGTTCGCGGAGGAGTTCGTCCGGGTTGCTGGCGAGGTTGAACAACTGCGTCGCGCGCACCGCGCTGCCGGGCGCGTCATACTCGATCAGCTTCCAGTCGCCCTGCCTGACTGCGCGCATCCCGGGCCGGCCACCGCCGTTGTAAACGCCGTAGAGCACGTCGCGGACGACCGACTTCTCCCCCGTGAGCACGGGCTTGAAGCTCAGGCCCTCGCTGGACTCCGGCGCGGGGATGCCGGCGAGGTCGCACAGCGTGGCGAGCACGTCGAGCAGGTAGATGTTCCCGGCGACGCGGCTGCCGGGCTTGATGCCGGGGCCTTTGGCGATGAACGGCACGCGCCAGGTGTGCTGGTAGAGGTTCTGCTTCCCCTGCAAGCCGTGCCGGCCGATGGCCATGCCGTGGTCCGCCGTGTAGAAAATGTAGGTGTTGTCCAGCTCGCCCATCGCCTTGAGCCGCGCCAGCACGCGGCCGATCTGCTGGTCAATGCTCTCGCCGCACGCGAACTCCCGGCCCAGCTCGTTGCGGATCGTGGCCTCGTCGCGCCGGGTCCACACGCCGCTGACGGCCACCTCGTCGCGCACGTCGTCGTGCCCGTGCTTGAACGGGTGCCCGGGCAGGTAGTTGGGCGGCAGCTTGGGCTGCTGCGCGTGCAAGGCCGGCGGCTGGCTGCGGTCGGTGTGGTTGACCGCGCCGTATTTCGCCAGCAGCTCGGGCCGGCCGTCGCGCGTGTCGTGCGGGTGGGAGAAGCCGAAGTAGATGAGGAACGGCTTGGCGTCCTTCGTGGCCTCGCGCTGCTTGAGGTAGTCCAGCACGCGGTCGCCGTGCCAGACGCTGCCGCTCTCGTCGGTGCCGCCGCGCTTGGTGGCATCGTGGCGGACGGTGAAGAGCTTGTTCGCGGCCTCGTAGCTGTTGCCCTGCTTGCAGGTGCGCATGGTGGCGTAGCCGGCGCGGTTGAAGACGGCGGGGATGGTGTTCTGCTCCACGCCGGGCGGGCACAGGCCCTTCGCCAGCGCGCCGGGAGCGATGGGCAGGTGCCACACGGTGCGCCCGCACATGATCATGTGCCGCGACGGCGTGCAGACCGCGCCGCTGAACGACCCCATGTGATACGCGCCGTCAAAGACCATCCCCTCGGCCGCGAGCCGGTCGAGGTTCGGCGTCTGCAACGCGGACTTCGGGTCGTAAATCTTCAGGTCAAACGGCGACTGGTCATCCACGAGGATGAACAGGAAGTTCGGGCGCCTGGCCGGGGCGGCAGTGCTGGCGAACGGCCCGGCGAACAGTGCGAGGAACAGCAGGGCGGGCAGGAGTCGGGTGACGTGGCGCATGAGCTTGTTGGGGGAAAGGATGGTGTTCGCTGGGCGTTGGTTTCAACCCGAATTCCGAAGCAGGAAGGGAGTAACCACGGATGGACACCGATGAACACGGATGGGAACCCATGCCGAGCCGAGGCCGATAATTTCCCCGGCCCCAAAGCAACCGGCTGAACGGTTCGCCGTGCTGTGGCTTGCTTATCCGTGTCTATCCGTGTCCATCCGTGGTTGAACTCCGGAGTTCGGGTTCAACCGGCGCAACGCCGGCCTATTTTTTCTTCTTTGGCTTCGCCGCCTTGCCGTCGCCGGTGAGCGTGACGGGCGCGTCATTGGTCTGCGGCGGCCCGGCGGTGCTCCGGCCGGTGGCGATTAACCGCTGCATCACCGCCTCCATTGCGGCGGCGGCCTCACGGTTCGCGGCGAGCACGTCGCGCGTCTCGCTCAGGTCGGTGGCGAGGTTGAACAGCTCCCGCCGGCCGTCGCGGTGGAAGATGAGCTTCCACAAGCCCTGGCGCAGCGCGAGGTCGCCGGCGGCGGACTGGTGGACGATGGCCTCGCGCGGCCGGTCCTTCGCTTCGCCCAGCAGGAGGGGCAGGATGCTCTGGCTGTCCTCCGCCGCGCTGGCCGGCAACTTCGCCCCGGTGACCTCCGCCGCCGTGGCCATGAAGTCGTTCAGACAGATGGGCTGCTCGCTGACGCTTCCCGGCTTCACCCGGCCCGGCCAGCGCACGACGAACGGCACGCGGTGCCCGCCCTCGTAAATGCTGCGCTTCGAGTCGCGCAACGGCGCGTAGGCGCGGCCCTCGGCGCCGTTGTCCGCCGTGGCGATGACCAGCGTGTCCTGCGCGAGGCCCTGGCGCTCCAGCGCGGCGAGCAACTGCCCGAGCATGTGGTCGCCCTGGAACACCCAGTCGCCGTATTTGGGATCGCCTTTCACCACGTCCCGCGCCCCGCTCCTGCCCGCGAACTCCGCCGCCGGCACCACCGGCGTGTGTGGCGGGCACATCGGGAAATAGAGGAAGAACGGCTCGCCGGCCTTGCGCTCCTCGAGCCATTTCACGGCCTTGGCGATCATGCGCGGCTGGTTGTCCACGGCGGCGACGTGCTCGACCACGCGGTCCTGCTCGATGATCGAGCCGATGTTGCGCGCGTGGGTGAAGCCGCAGAAGTAATCGAAGCCCACCGCGTTCGGGCCGCCGGTCAGGCGCGCGCCAAGGGGCACCTGGCTCTCCGTGCCGGGCTTGCCGTCCACCCAGTTCATGCCGAGGTGCCACTTGCCGACGCAGGCCGTGGCGTAGCCCTGCTGCTTGAGGAGCGACGCCACCGTCGGGCGCGACGGCGGGATGATTGGCGGCGAGTAGGTCGTGAGCACGCCGAACTGGCCGATGCGCCACGGGTAACGGCCCGTGAGCACCCCGTAGCGCGTGGGCGTGCAGACGGCGGACGCCGAGTGCGCGTCCGTGAAGCGCATGCCCTCGCGCGCGAGCCGGTCGAGGTTCGGCGTGCGCAACGCGGACTGCGTGTCGTAGCACTGCGGCTGTCCCCAGCCCAGATCGTCGAACAGCACGAAGAGGATGTTCGGCTTCGCGGGCGCGGCGGAGACGCTGCCGGCGCACAAGGCGAGCAGCGCGACCAGCAGCGGAATGGCGGTGAGCAAACGCATGGTGAACGACGCCCAAGGTCATCACGTCCCCGCCGGACTGGCAAGCGCCGGCTCCCAAGTTGCTTCGCGGCGAACACCCGCCTTGCCCGCCGCGTCGAACGCCGGTATCACGAATCCGCACCCGTTGCACGTTATGCGCCTGCTCACCTTCGCCGCCCTCGCCTTTGCCATTTCGCTTCCCGCCGCCGATGCGCCGCCGGACCCGCGCTTCACGCCCGAGATGGCGGAGTTCGTGAAGCGCTTCAAGGGCGGCGGTATGTTGCAAGACGGCTCCGCGCGGCCCACGCCCGCCGAGGCGCTCAAGCAGTTCAATGTCGCGCCCGGCCTGCGCTGGGACTTGGCCGCGACGGAACCGATGGTGCGCCAGCCGCTCAACCTGCACTTCGACGAGCGCGGCCGGATGTGGGTGGTGCAGTATCTCCAATACCCGTTCCCCGCCGGGCTGAAGGTCACGAAGTATGACCAGTATCTCCGCGCGGTTTACGACAAGGTTCCGCCGCCGCCGCCAAACCACATCAAGGGCAAGGACCGCATCACGATTCTCGAAGACACGAATGGCGATGGCACCTTCGACAAGGCGAAGGACTTCGTCTCCGATCTGAACATCGCGCGCAGCGTCGTCACCGGGCGCGGCGGCGTATGGGTGTTGAACCCGCCCTACCTGCTCTTCTACCCGGACAAGAACCGCGACGACATCCCGGACGGCCCGCCCGTGGTGAAGCTCACCGGCTTCGGCCTCGAGGACACGCACAGCGGCGCGAACTCGCTCGCGTGGGGGCCGGATGGCTGGCTTTACGGCGCGCACGGCAGCACCTGCACGGCGGACATCAAGGGCGTGAAATTCCTCGGCCAGGCGATTTGGCGTTTTCATCCCGTGACGGAGGAGTTTGAAGTCTTCGCCGAGGGCGGCGGCAACACCTTCTCCATCGAGTTCGATGCGCAGGGCCGCGTCTTCTCCGGCTCGAACTACGGCCAGACGCGCGGCCTGCATTACGCGCAGGGCGCGCTCTACATCAAGGGCTGGTCCAAGCACGGCCCCGCGATGAGTCCGTATCGCTTCGGGTGGTTCGAGCACATGGCGCACAAGGGCTACGAGCCGCGCTTCCCGCAGGCGATGCTCTACTACGAGGGCGGCGCGATTCCGCAATACGAGGGCCACATCGTCGTCGGCATGGCGCTCACGAGCCGTGTGATGGCCAGCAAGGTCGCGCGCGACACGTCGAGCTTCCAGACCGCCGACATCGAGACGAGCGTGCTCTCCAGCAACCGATGGTTCCGCCCCGTGGACATGAAGACCGGCCCCGACGGCGCGATTTACTTCGCCGACTGGTGCGACAGCCGCCTCAGCCATCTCGATCCCCGCGACACCTGGGACAAGGAGTCGGGGCGCGTCTATCGCCTCTCTGCTGCGGGATCGAAAGTGGGCTGGGCGAAAATGGATTTCACCAAGCTCTCCGGCGACGAACTCATCAAGCTCCTCTCGCACCCGAACAAGTGGCATCGCCAGACTGCGCTGCGCGTGCTGTGGGACCGGGGGGACAAGGCGCTCCTGCCGAAGCTCAAATTGGCCGTGTTCTCTGAGCCTCAGGTTTTCTCTTCGGTTCCCGTCCCGGGCCAAGTCAATGCGGCGGCAATAGCAGCCGCGAAGCACTTTCCCCTCGAAGCCTTCTGGGCAGTGAACGCCAGCGGCGGCTTCGACGACGCCTTCGCCCTGCAAACGCTCAAGCACCCGAACGAGATGATTCGTTACTGGACCATCCGTCTGCTCGGCGACCGGAGGAAAGCCCTGTCCGCGGCGCTCCATCCCGCGCTGTTCCGCCTCGCGCGCACCGAGCCGGCCGCCGAGGTCCGCGCCCAGCTCGCCAGCACGGCCACGCGCCTGCCGGTCAACGACTGCCTCGCCATCACCCGCGAACTGCTGCTCCGCAGCGAGGACGCGGGCGACAAACACATTCCGCTGCTGCTCTGGTGGGCCGTGGAGAGCAAGGCCGTCAGCGACCGCAACCGCGTGATGCAGATGTTTCTCGACAGCACGCTGTGGGAGACGCCCATCGTGCAGAAGTTCATCGTGAGCCGCCTCGGCCAGCGCTTCACCGCCGAGCGCAGCGAGGAGAATCTTGCCACCGCCGCGCTGCTGTTTGAGATGGCCCCAAACGCCGCCGCCGTGGACGAACTCATCAAGGGCATGGAAGCCGGCCTGCAAGGCGACCCCGTGAAATCAGTGCCGCCCGCGCTCTCGAAGAAGGTCGCCGAGCTGTGGGCCAGCCGTCCGCCCACGCCCACGCTCATCAGCTTCGCCGTCCGCCTCGGCCACGCGCCCGCCGCCACCGCCGCGCTCGCGCGCATCGCTGACCCGAAAGTCCCCGAGGCCGACCGCCGCAAGACCATCACGCTGCTCGCCGAGCGCCGTGTGGACGCCGCCGTGCCGACCTTTCTCAAGGAGCTGCGCTTCGCCAAGAGCGACGCCCTCCGCCTCGACTTGGTCAACGCCCTCCAGCGCTTCGCCTCGCCGGACATCGCGCGCGAGCTGCTCGATCTTTACCCCGGCTTCAGCGGCAAGCTCCGCGACACCGCCCAGGCCGCGCTCGCCAGCCGGCCCGACTGGTCGCGCCGCCTCCTCGCCGCCGTGGACGAGGGCCAGCTCAAGAAGGAGCAGATTTCCATCGCGAACCTGCTCGCCATCACCGCGTTCAAGGACAGCGCGAGCGACGCGCTCATCAAGAAGCACTGGGGCCGCCTCAACCAGACCAGCGAGGAAAAGCAGGCCCAGATCGCCCGCGTGAAGCGCCTGCTCGGCGGCGGCAAAGGCAACGAGCAGGCCGGCCGCGAAATCTTCAAGCTCGCCTGCGCCGTCTGCCACACTCTCAACAAGGAAGGCGGCAAGATCGGCCCCGACCTGACTGGCTACGAGCGCGACAACCTCGACTTCATCCTGCCCGCCATCGTGGACCCCAGCCTCGCCATCCGCGAGGAATACACCGCGTTCAACCTCACCACGCACGACGACCAGGCCATCACCGGCCTCATCACGGAGATCAACGCGCAGTCCGTCGTCGTGCTCGACCTCGCCGGCAACAAGACTACCTTCGGCCGCACGCAGGTGAAGGAGATGCGGGCCAGCCACACGTCGCTCATGCCCGAGGGCCTGCTCGACACGATGACCGAGCAGCAAGTCCGCGATCTCTTCGCCTACTTCATGTCCGGCGCGCCGGCGGCGGGGAAGAAGTAATCATGGAGTCAAACGCACGCGCACAGTCGCGTAGCGACGGCATGATGGTAGCCGTGGGCTTCAGCCCGCGGTCAGCCCGGCAGAAAAGCAGCGTCGCGTAGCAACGCATGAATCTTTCACAGACCTTCCGACGGTCGAATTCCTGCGTTCATGCGTCGCTACGCGACGCACCTGATTTCGCGTCCTTGTCCGTGGGTTGAAACCCACGGCTACCATCATGCCGTCGCTACGCGACCATGCGACGCCTGCGTGCAAGACCATGCGTTGCTGTCCGTTTCGGCAGGCGCTGCGCCATTTCCACTTACGTTCCCTGCCATCATCCGGCTACGTTCCGCTCATGGCCAACACCTTCACCTCCCTCCACTACCACGTCGTGTTCAGCACGAAGAACCGTAAGCCGTGGATTCTTCCGGCCATCGAGCAACGGGTGTGGGCCTACTTCGGCGGCATCGCCCGGGACAACGACCTGAAGCCCGTCCGCTTCGGCGGCATTGAGAATCACGTCCATCTCCTGCTCGGCATCCCGCCGACGATTGCTGTGAGCAAGGCCGTGCAACTGCTCAAAGGCGGCTCATCCAAATGGATGAAGGAGAATTTCCCGGATGCCGCTGCCTTCGGCTGGCAGGATGGCTACGCGGCTTTCAGCGTGAGCAAGTCCCAACTCCCGGAAATCGAGGCCTACATCGCGGGCCAGCGTGAGCATCATCGCGTGAAGACGTTCGAGGAGGAATACCGTGCCTTTCTCGATCGGCACGAGATCGCGTATGAGGAGCGCTACCTGTTCGAGGTTGAGCATGTGGGGTGATGGACGGCCAACATCTACCGCGCCGCGTCCCATCGCCGAGTCGCGTAGCGACGGAAAGATGGTAGCCGTGGGTTTCAACCCACGGTCAACGCGGTGGACAGGATGCGTCGCGTAGCGACGCTTGAACCGTTCGGCATCGCCAAGCGTAAAAGACCTTGTGCCGTTCATGCGTCACTACGCGACGCGCTCCTATTCGTGCGCCCGTCCGTGGGTTGAAACCCACGACTACCATCGGAGCCTCGCTACGCGAGGCACGAGACAGCCGCGCGGACATTGCGTGGCAAGTGACGAGTCGGCCAATGGCCTTGTATGGGCCACAGGTGAAATCGTAGCCTGCCGTTCCGTGAAAACCGCTCTGACGACCGTGTGGCTCCACGCTGCCAGTCTGGCTTTGTCTTTGGCCTGCGGCGCGCTGTGCGCTGTGACTGCGACCCCTTCTTCTGGCGCATCGCTTTCTCAATTCTTCGCTGAGTCCTTCGAGGACGCCCGGCTGCCCCAGCGCGGGTGGTATGACGGGGACAAGTTCACCATCGCGACGAATGGGGTGCCCACCGGCAACGGCTGCCTTGAGTTCCGCTGGGCAGACCGGGGCACGACGCCGGCGAATTCCCACGGGATGCGGCGGATCTTCGAGCCGACGGAGACGGTTCATCTGCGCTTCCACATGCGGCTGTCCAGGGGCTGGGGTTGGACCGGGCGCGGCTATCACCCGCATCTGATCCAGTTCATGACCACGGAGAATGGGCCATATCACGGGCCGGCGGGCAGCCACCTCACCGTCTATGTCGAGCCGTGGGAGGGCCGGCTGCGGCTGGCCGCCCAGGACATCCAGAACAAGGACCGGCCCCACGGCCTCACGCAGGGCCAACTGCGCGGCGGCTTCAACGGCCAGATGTTCGACAGCGCGGAGCGGCTCTTCACCGACGACCGCTGGCACTGCATCGAGGCGTTCTTCCAGCTCAACACGCTCGACCTGAAGGCGGACAAGCCCAACCCCGACGGCATCGTGCGGGCATGGTTCGATGGGAAGCTCGTCGTGGACCGGACCAACGTCGTCCTGCGCTCCACGGATTTCCCGAAGATGAAGTTCAACCAGTTCCTGCTGCTGCCCTACTTCGGCCCCGGCCTGCTGCCGCACGCGCAGACGCTGTGGATTGACGAACTGGCGGTGGGCAGGGAGCGGCTTCCTTCGGCGAGTGGCAAGTAGTCGAGGATACGGGCGAGCAAACCGCGCCGAGTTCGGCGCAGCACTGGAGTCAGGCGGCCCCAGCAAGCTGGTTCGCCTTGGCGGCGACCGTCCGACCGTGGTTCGCCTTCTGATACGCGCCGAAGTCGCTGAACCAATACTTTTTTGCGATGCGATACATCCAGTGCTTCTCGGGGATTTCCTCGCCGGGGAGCCATTGGCTGAAGCGCGGCGTCATGGCGTCGAGTTCGGCCAGCGCGGTGCCGCGCACGGTGGTGTCGCGCGCGCCGTGCTTCACGACGAGCTGCTTCACGAGGTCGGGCCGCTCCAGCACCACGCAGCCGCGCGTGTGCTCGGCGCTGAGTTCGCGGAAGTCTTTCAGGAACGCGCTGTCCCGCATCGTTTCGTAGATGCCGCGCTCGTCGCGGATCGTGTCGGTGGCGAACTGAATGATCGGGCACGGCTCGATGTCGCCCTTCGGCCCGATGTGGTGCGAGACGCCGGTGGACATGGGGCAGAGCGCCTGGCCCTCGCCGTCGTAGTAGGCGTCAATGATCGCGATGGGCAGCCGCGCGCGCATCTCGGTGACGAACCGGCGCACGCGCACGAGCTGGTCGGGCCGCAGCGCGAGGGCCATGTTCATCTTCGGGCCGACGGGCCGGTAGCTGTGATACCAGGCGTAGTGGACGCCGCGCGTGATGAGGTGCTGGAGCCATTCCTCGGTGAGCAGTTCGTCAATGTTCGTCTGGCAGACGCTGGTGGCGACGCCGGTGAGAATGCCTTCGCGCAGGCAGTGGTCGAGGCCGCGCAAGGTCTTGTTCAGCACGTCCTTCTTGCCGCGCCGTTCGTCGCTGACCAACTCGCGGCCCTCGATGGAGATGAGCGGCGTGCAGTTGCCGATCTCGCGCAGGCGCTTCGCGACCTTCTCCGTGATGAACTGGCCGTTGGTGAAAATCTGGAAGTAGCAGTCCGGGTGCGCCGCGAGCAGGTCGAGGAGCTGCGGGTGCATGAACGGCTCGCCGCCGAGGATGCCGAAGAAGCTGTTCCCGTGCGCCTGCGCGTCGGCGATGGTGCGGTTCAGGGTGGCGAGGTCAATGGCGTCCTTCTCCTCGACATCCACCCAGCAGCCCTGGCAGCGGAGGTTGCAGGAGTTGATGATGGAGAGGTAGAGGAACGGCGGGAACGTCTCGCCGCGCTTGAGCCGGCGCTTGAACCGCTCGACGGAGAGCATGCCCTTCACGCCGAAGTTCCAGATGAACTTGGCGATGCAGCGCTTGTCAGCGGAGCGGAGCGTGCGGAGGGCGAAGGCGGGGAGCATGGGAATCCTAACTGGCTTGGTTCAAAGGAAACCAACTCCGCAGAATGGTTAAAAATTTGTTGAACGAGCCGACTGTGCAACCCGCAAGTGACTCCTTCTTTGCCAGCTTGCCATACAAGGAGTTTGAACGTGGGATGCCGAAGTCGGCCAATACATCCTCAAACACCTCTTTTGGCCGCGTGGGCTTGTTGGCAATCGTCCCGCCGTTGGTTTGAACCGCCCTAGCAATGCAGGCCGCGACCTTCAAAGCAGTCGCCGGCTTGTTGCGCCGAGCTTGCTCTTCAATCAGTCCATGAAAAGCGGCTGAATCGAAGCGCAGCCAAGATTCAATTTCAGGCTCCAAAGCGATTGCCTCGACCCGATTGGGCCATCCATTAGCCGAGAGCTCGTGTTTGAACGCCGCTTCCATTGCCTCGCTTCCCTCGTCCTCCCAGCCGCTCCCTTCAAGGTCACGCATGACCAGAGCGTAGCGATGAGTGCGGATGTAACCTCTCAACAAGTTCACCGTCGCCGCCTTCGAACTACTGTCGTGGAAGATGTCCTTTTTCACCTCAAACTTGACCTTTTTCATGCCGAGATGAGATGCCCGGTGTTCCAGTAGCATTGTCCCGACTTGTTCAATCGCTCCGTCCGGCACGATGACAATGAGGTCATGTGTGAAGCTGGACATACCTCTTTTCAACTAAGAACCCCTGCGGCGAACAGTTGCGCCAGGTTGAATTTGCCCTGCCATTCTTTGAGCCTGGGATGCGCGTCTCCCCGAACAATGTCAGTCTCCCCCGCCGCCGTTCGAGAGAAACAGAGCAATTGTTTAGGCGAAATAAGGCCGACCAGAACAGGTGAATGAGTTGCGACGAGAGCCTGGCCCCCATAAATGGAAGAAAGTGATTGAAACACGGCTTCGACACCTTGGGGATGAATCCCGTTTTCAGGCTCTTCAATCAGGTAAATTCCACCCGCTGAGGGGAGATATGGCAACAGTGTCAACGCCAGCAGTCGAAGCGTGCCGTCCGAGAGGTGCCACGACGGGACTGCGACCCCGGACTCGTAGGTGGCGACCAAGTAGGAGTGCTTGTCGTCTTCCCGCTCCACCACCCGGATGTCGGTAATCGGCAGAACTGTCCGAACATGGTCGAGCCAAGGCTGAAAACGCGCTTCGTCCTTCCGCAGCGAGGCGACGACCAGTGGCAAAGTCGAGCCGTCTGGTAAAAAGCGCCGTTCCTTTAGTGGCCCACAGGCCTTCTGCATGACTTCACTACGAAGCATGAGCTTCTGGACGGATGAGGCGAGCATCTGCTTTGCCCAGTTGGCAACGCCAAACCTTTCGTCTTCGGGAAGGGTGCTCAACGCCGAACGCCCGGCGGGGTTTTTTAGCGTGAAGTTCCAGTCGCCGGTTTCCGAGCGGAAGTAAGCGTTTCCAGCGTGGCTCTTGGATGCCACTTTCCGCCAGCCCTTGGGCGCACTGGCGTGTATCACGGAACGGTCGGCCACACTGGCGGAGGGGAACGCGAACTCGCTTTGCACGACATCGGCGCGCGTAACGTCAACGGGATGCTCCACAAGCCAAAGGTTTTCAGCCAGAATCTGGATCTCTCGCTCCGGCGTTGGCTGCCCGGCTGTTTTTGGATACGCCGCACGACCAACCTCGACCTCGTAACGAACGAACTGTTTTCGGTTGCCGTTCTTGCGCTTCAACTTGTCCAGAGTCTCGTCAGGAACCTTGATTTCTACCGCGAGAGCGAACGAGCGTCCTTGCCGGCAAAAAAGCAACTCCTCGAATTGACTGACGCGGCTTTCCAGCCAGAGCGTTTCCAGACCGTCCGTGGCAAATGCGCCCAGGACAACGAGGACTTCCAAAAACGTGCTTTTACCGGACCCGTTGGGTCCTGCGATGACGTGGAACTCGCCGAGTCCTTGGGAAACATTCCTAAGACACCGATAGTTTGTCGCTTCAATGCGGGTAATCATGGGAGTTGCTGCTTCGCCAAAGCCGCCTGGGCCTTCGCCTTCGCCTCTTCCGCGCGGCGCATGATTTCCTCGGGGGAGGGCAGGTTCATCAGGACTTCCGCCGGGATTTCGGCGGCGGCGCTGGCGAGCTTGGTGAGGCATTTCTGGCGCTCGGCCAGGGCTTTCTTGTCGTCGCGCTCCTTGCTGAAGCGGGCCTTGGCGGCGTCGCTGCGCTGGCGGAGTTGGGAATAGACGTCGCCGCCGAGCAGCGAGGAAATGTCTATCTTCATCTTCTCCTTGCCGAGGTCGGAGGCCTGCACCTCGTCGCCGTTGATGGGGCCGGCCTTGTATTTCGGGAACATGATGGCGGCCTCGGGGCAGACGCGCGAGCAGGCGGGGCAGTTGGTTTTGCAGTTGTCGTGGTTCTGCGCCTGGATCTTGTTCTGCTCGTCCACGCCATAGACGCCGAAGAGGCAGAAGCTCAGGCACTGCATACAGTTCGTGCAGCGGTCGTAGTCAATGACCGGGAACCACGGCTTCCACTCGCCGTGGCGCGCGGCCCCGGTCTCCGCCTGCACGGCCTCGGCGGCGTCCGCGATGCGCGCGGCGTCGAGGCCGGTGATGTCCTGGAAGCGCACGGTGGTCCCGACGGTCACGCCCTCGGCCTCGGGCGTGCGCCCGGCGAACTGGCCGAGCACGAGCAGCGAGCCGCGCTCATGCGGCGCGACGCGTCCGCCCGCGACGGCGCGCGTGACGGCAAAGCCCTTCTCCAGCAGCGCGGTCAGCGCGGAGAAGCGGTCGGTGCTGGCAAGCGGCGGGGAGTCGGCACCTTCGTAGAGGACGACGCGGAGGGCCGAAGTGGTGGTGAGGCTCATGGGGAGTAATGCGTAATGCGTAAAACGTAATCAGGCGACGGCTTTCGGGGCGTCGGTGGCGGTGACTTTGCCTTTCGGCAAGTTCGGCTGAACTGCGCCGTTGAAGAGGGCGGTGCAGACTTGCTCGGCGGTTTGCACCCTCATGTTGAGCACCTCGGCGGTGTCGAGCGGGAGGTCGGCCTTGGCGGTGTGGAAAAGCCACTTCACGGCGCGCGGGAAGCAGGCGGCGATCTTCACCGGGCTGCCGTCAGCAAGACGTTTGAGCGAGGGGTCTTGGCGGGCGCTCATCTCGCAGAGGTCGGCCACGGCGTCGAAGGCCACGCCGGAGTCGGAGAGCCTTTTGAGCACGGCCTCCTTCACCTCGGGCGGGACGACCTGCGCGTATTGGCAGTGGCAGTAGAGAATTCGCGTCGCGTCAGGCATGTCGCGGGACAGCTTGCGCGAGGCGGCGGGCGGCGGCAACCCCAACTCGCGCCGCCTCAGCGAGCCGGCCGGTTGACCACGTTGGCCGCCGGCTCGCCGCGCAGCACATGGGCGAGGTCGGCGCACACGGCATCGAAGGTGCGGGCCTGGGCCTCGTGCGTGAACGAGCCGACGTGCGGCAGGAGGATTACGTTATCCATCGTCTCGAAGGCGCTGCGCTCCTTCGGCGGCTCCACTTCGCGCACGTCCAGCGCGGCTCCGGCGAGATGGCCGCTTTGCAAGGCGGCGAGCAGCGCGGCCTCGTCCACCACGCCGCCGCGCGAGGTGTTCACGAAGAACGCGCCGCGCTTCATTGCGGCGAAGGTCTGGGCGTTGAACATCCGCTTGGTCTCCGGTGTGAGCGGCGAGTGGGTGGTGACGAAGTCGGCTTGGGCGAGGGCGGCTGCGAGCGTCGGGGCGAGTGAGGCACCGGTTTCGAGCAGGGTGCTGTCGTTCGATAGGACGAATGGGTCGAAGACGACCAATCGGACACCGAAAGCCGCCGCGCGCTTCGCCACCAGCTTGCCAATGCGGCCGAAGCCGCAGATCGCGAGTGTCTTGCCGGCCAACTCGATGCCCGTGCAGCCGCGCCGGTCCCAGCCGCCGGCTTTCGTGGAGCGGTCGGCCTGCGGAATCTTCCGGGCCAGCGCGAGCAGCAGTCCGAGCGTGAGTTCCGCCACGCTGACGGCGTTCGCATCCAGCGGCGCGATGACGGCGATGCCGCGCGACGTCGCAGTCGGCAGGTCAATGTTGTCCAGGCCCACGCCCACGCGGCCGATGGCGAGAAGCCCCGGCGCGGCGGCGAGCATATCGGCAGTGAGCTGGGTCTGGTTGCGCACCATCACCGTGCGGGCGTCGGCGAGCGCGGCCTTGAGCTGGGCCGCGTCCTTCCACAGCGCTGGCTCGCGGACGACGGAGAAACTCGCGCCCAGCGCGTCTATCGCGGGCGATTGCAGGTCTTCGGTGATGAGGATGTCCACGGTCGGAGGAGGGTTGGAGTGATGGAGTAGTGGAGAAGTGGTCGGTGCGAGTTCGGACATCAATCCAAAACTCCACCACTCCAGCGCCCCGTCAGATTTTCTCCCATTCGATGGGCTTCGTGCAGTCCACGCGCGGCAACTGCTCGCGCACGGCCTCGGGATATTTCTGCGCCGCGCCGGTGTTGAACACCATGATGCGCTCGGTCGGCTTGACCTTGCCCTCCTTGAGCAGCACTTCCAGCGCGCCGAAGCAGACGGCGGTTTCCGGGCAGAGCGCGATGCCCTCGCGCGACGACGCGAGCTGCATCCACTTCGGGATGTCCTCCTCCGGCGTCGCCAGCGCCACGCCGCCGCTCTCGCGCACGGCGTCGAGGATCATGAAGTCGCCCACGGCCGCCGGCACGCGGATGCCGCTGGCGATGGTCGCGGCGTGCTCGAACTTCTTGGCGAAGCGGTCGTTCTTCTTGAACGCCTCGGCGATGGGCGCGCAGCCGGTGCTCTGGCAGGAAATCATGCGCGGCTTCTTCGGCGACTTGAGCCAGCCGAGCGCTTCGAGTTCGGCGAAGGCCTTCCACATGCCGATCAAGCCCGTGCCGCCGCCGGTCGGGTAGAGGATCACGTCCGGCAATTCCCAATCAAACTGCTCGGCGAGTTCGAGGCCCATCGTCTTCTTGCCCTCGATGCGATACGGCTCCTTGAGCGTGCTCACGTCGAACCAGCCCTTCTTCGCCTTGCCCTCGCCCACGATGCGGCCGCAGTCGGTGATGAGGCCGTTGACGAGGAACGTCTTCGCGCCGGCGAGGAAGCACTCCTTCTGGTTGATCACCGGCGTGTCCTCCGGCATGAACACATACGCCTCCATGCCCGCGCGCGCGGCGTAGGCGGCCATCGCGCCGCCCGCGTTGCCGGCGGTGGGGCACGCGATGCGCCGGGTGCCGAAGTGGTTCGCCATCGTGATGGCCATCGCCATGCCGCGCGCCTTGAAGCTGCCGGTGGGCAAGCGGCTCTCGTCCTTCACGAAGAGGTGCTTCACGCCGAAATGCGCCGCGAGCCGCTTCGTTTCGAGGATGGGCGTGATGGTTTCCGTCAGCGAAACAATCTTGCTCGGGTCGCGCACGGGGAGCATTTCCAGGTAGCGCCAGATGGTCGGCGGGCGGCCAAAGAGCGCCTTCTTGGGAAAGTTCTTCTTCAGCGCGGCGAGGTCGTATTTCACCCAGAGCGGGCGCTGGCAGGTGGGGCAGAGGTTGTGGACCTTGTCCGCATCGTAGCGCGCGACGCAGTTGGCGCATTCCAGGTGGGTGACGAAATTCATCGGCGGATTCAATCGGCGGGGCCGGGCAGCGTCAAGCGTGGTGGCCGCGCGTCCGAACTCCAGCCGTGCATCCGCGCGACCGGCGCGTTACCCTCGGGTCGTTCGGATGAAGGCCACAGTCATCAAGGGCGTTGTGCTCGGCGGCGTCATCGGCATCGCCGCCGGCGTGGGCGGCTTCACGTTCATCTACGCC
>Ga0172372_10006647_pt1 | contig 15743 bp, 9 predicted proteins | sample LakKiv5m_2_FD_114544 | JGI IMG/M metagenome (GOLD analysis project Ga0172372, IMG submission 114544) | Freshwater microbial communities from Kabuno Bay, South-Kivu, Congo - kab_092012_9.5m | ecosystem: Environmental > Aquatic > Freshwater > Lake | place: Democratic Republic of the Congo...
AACAGTTCACGGAGACCTTCATTGGGCCAATATCACTCAAAAGACGCCCTACCTGCTCGATTGGGATAAATGGGGAATTGCACCTCAAGGCTTAGAGATAGGATTTCTTTTTTGTTTTTCTCTCAATAATCATTCTATTTCAGAAAAAATTAAAGAAGTTTTTGCTCAAGAACTCAGCACACAAGATGCTTATAAATCCCTCCTGTTTATTTGCTGTGAACTCTTACGGATGAATGAATTATATGGCAGCTACCCACATCTTGTCCCTAATTTACATAGCTTATCTCAAAAATTGCTTCCAAAAATCTTAGGTTAGAGTGTTTAAGGCCTCGCTATCTTCTAAGAAAGTGATGGGTACTTCGGGCGTATACTTACCAAAAGTGGATGAAATCCAGAATGATCTCTCTTTCCAAATTAGTTTTATAAATAGTTCCTTATTTCAAAATTATTTTTTATATATTCCCATGGTTACAATCAACATCTCTTTCCTATGATTTAAAGCTCGGCAAAAATGTTGTAAAATAAGAATCCGGTGTAATAATTTCTCCCTTAATCCCCAATTCTTTTTCAGCCTCTTTTAAAGCTGCTGTCTCTCTTTCCAACGTTTCCCTATCGTCCATGTTCCAGCAAACCTGGTAGAGATGCCATTTTCCCAGACCGTCCCGCGCCATGAAATCAACTTCCTTACGGGTTTTGGTCAGGTAATAACAAACCTCCTCATATCTGTTTCTCCTCAAATCTAAATAAACAAGGTTTTCAAAGTGGTGCCCGATGTTTTGGTTAAGTCCGAGGGAATAAGCTCTCACCACGCCTGTATCAATAGCGTAAATCTTTCTGGGATTGGTTTGAATTTTCCTTAAAGACTCATCATAAAGAGACACAGTAAAAGCAAGGTAAGCGTCTGAAATATAATCAAGGTAATTATAAAGAGTATCCTTTCCAACTGAAAAAGATTGGCTTTTTAAGTCGTTGAAAAATTTATGGACGGAAAAGCCACAACCTACATTTTTAAGAAGCGTTTTAACCATATATTTAATGAGGGACTTATTGGTAATATTGTAACGTTCCATAATATCTTGTTCAATAACTGTTGATACATAGCCTTGTAATAGATCTCTTCGGTCTTGCTCTGCTAAGTTCTGGCCTGGCGATAGACCTTCAGGGAACCCTCCTTGATTTAAATACAAATGTAGGTATCCCTTTAATTTATCTAAGGTAATTTTCCCCATAAGTTCTCTAGAAGTCTCTAAGTTTTTTACTTTCAAGAACTCTTCAAAGCCAAACGGCCAAACTTCAATAGGAAACGAACGCCCTCGCAAGGAAGTATGGATTTCTTTATTTAAGAGTTTCGCTGATGATCCTGTCAGATAAATTTTTACCTTTTTTGTGTCAAAATACCGCCGCATAACCCTTTCCCATTGATCAACATTTTGGATTTCATCAAAGAAAAGGTAGCAGAGATGGTCATGGTTTTCAGGATAAAGCGTATAGAAGGCATCGACCAATTTCCCCAATTCTTGTTGCGCCATTGGAAGAAGGCGATCATCGTCAAAATTTATATAAAGGATGCGCGAGATTGGCACATCTTTTAGTAAATTTCGGATAATTTGAAGCAGTAAATAAGTCTTACCTGTTCGTCGCATGCCAATTGCAACCATGATTTTCTCAATGTTATTAAAATTAGGAAAAGAAATATCTCTCTCAACGCCCCCTGTAAAGGTGGCCATTTTCTCACGAAATTCTTCTCTTAAGACTTTTAGTAATTCACTCATTGCGCTATCTATCCCTTTCAGTAAGGATAGATTACCATAAACATGTCCTTTATTACAAGGATAGATTCATACAAATCTATCCTTTCATATAAGGACAGATAGTTGATGATCTATCCTTATGGATAATGACACCCCCTCACACCATCCCCTTCAAACGATAGAGTTCCTCCAGCGCTTGGCGGGGAGAAAGATCATCAAGGGCAAGGTTGCGCAAGGCATCTTCCACCGGAGAAGGCGCAGCTAAAGCAGGAGGAGATGCCATCGGAAGAGCCTCTGGAATGAGGGGCATATCTTTTCCTTCTGCTTCCAAAGTTTGGAGGACTTGTTGGGCACGGGCAATAGCTATCTCCGGCAATCCAGCTAAAGCAGCCACATGGATACCATAAGACTTATCGGCACACCCGGGGATCACCTCGTGGAGGAAAACCACATCCCCGTTCCACTCTTTAATACGCATCGTTGCACAAACAACCATGGGCAAGGTATCCGCTAATTGGGTGAGTTCATGATAATGGGTTGCAAAGAGGGCCCGAGATTGATTCACCTGGCACAAAGATTCAACCACGGCCCAAGCAATGGACAGGCCATCAAAAGTTGCCGTTCCCCGCCCAATTTCATCAAGGATCACGAAAGAGCGTGCGGTCGCCTGGTGCAAAATCGCCGCCGTCTCAACCATTTCCACCATGAAGGTGGAGCGTCCCGCTGCCAAATCATCTGCCGCACCCACCCGGCTAAAAATGCGGTCTACAACCCCAACATGGGCAGAGGTGGCTGGTACATACGACCCCATTTGCGCTAACAAAATAATCACAGCATTTTGCCGCAAATAAGTGCTCTTCCCCGCCATATTAGGGCCCGTCATCAGGATCAATTTTGTAGTATCATCCATGAAGCAGTCATTGGGCACAAAAGGCGTATCGCTTGCTGTACGCAACGCGGCTTCTACAACCGGATGGCGTCCCCCTCGCACATCAAACATCAGGCTATCATCCACGGTGGGGCGCACATATTTTTCACGAACCGCTAATTCTGCCAGCGCTGCTGCTACATCAATGCTGGCCAATGCCCGACAGGTTTGCAAAATCTCTGGCGCGCGCCCTTGAACTTCCCCAATCAAATCCGCAAACAATTGAAGTTCCACCTCAAGCGCTTGGTGGGCCGCCGCCTCAATGCGCCGCTCAAGGTCAGATAACGCTACGGTCGTATATCGAATGGATGATCCCAATGTTTGGCGATGGATGAATTCTTCTCCCATTTTTGAAGCATGGGAGGGGCCAATATCCACATGGTATCCAATCACATTGTTATGGCGGATTTTTAAGGCTGCAATGCCAGTTTTTGACATATACTCCGCTTGCAATTTTTGGGTAAGGCTGAAGCTGTCATCCCTCAATGTGCGAAAGGTATCGAGCCCTTCATGGTAGCCAGCTGCAATAAACCCACCATCTCGAGCAAAAGGAGGCAAGCTTTCCGCAAGCGCCCGTGTCAGACGGTCAATAAGCGCCATGTGCCCCCCAAGGCGGACGCTTTCCCGGGAGAGAGGGTCCGGTAGATCGGGTGCGCTTAAAATCTTCTGAACAATGCCGCTTTGCCTTAATCCATCCCGAAGGGCAGCCAAATCCCGTGGGCTTCCCCGCCCCAGGTTAATGCGTGACAACGCCCGCTCCATGTCCGGACAGGCTTTTAAGGCATTGCGAACCTCTTTCCTCATTTCTCCATGGTCTACGAAAAACGCCACCATGTCTAAGCGCCCAGCAATCGTCGCTGGATTTGTCAAAGGCGCATTCAGGCGCAAGCTCAAAAGGCGGCTTCCCGCCGCTGTGAGGGTTTCGTCAATGGTGCTGAGGAGGGTCCCTTGACGGGAGCCACTCAATGTTACTTCCAACTCCAAACTCCGCCGCGTTGCGGGATCGATGACCAAAATCGCATCCGAGGTAATTTTTCGAGGGCGCTCCACCATTTTCAGCGCCGATTTTTGCGTGATGTGAATATAGTCAATCAATGCCCCAGCGGCACGAATTTCAGCAGATGTAAAATTTCCAAACGCCTCCAGTGTTTGGACTTGGTAGACTTGTTCCAGGCGACGGCGGCTATTCTCCTCATCAAACCGGGCTTGCGGTAAAGGGCTGAGCTTCTTCTTCCAAGCCCCAAACGTTTCAAAAAGGGTTGGCTCTTCCAAAAGACGGTCCGGCACCACGATTTCAGCTGGATTGAGACGCGCCAAAAGAGAGGCTAACCCGCGAGAAGCTGTTTCTTCCATTAAAAACACACCGGTTGAAAGGTCAATCGCACCCACCCCAATTTTCTGGTGCGTTAAAGGAGAAAGGGCCACCAAGAAATTATTTTGACGGGCATCCAATAGTCCTTCTTCCGTCAAGGTCCCAGCGGTCACAACCCGCACCACATCCCGACGTAAAGGCCCTTTGGCGCCTCGCTTTTTAGCAGCTTGTGGATCTTCCATTTGCTCACATACAGCGACTTTGAACCCTTTTTGGATGAGGCGTGCTAAGTAAGTTTCATACGTATGGGCAGGCACCCCGCACATGGGGATTTCTTCCCCTTCTTGCTTGCCCCGCTTGGTTAAAGCAATATCGAGGGCTTTGGCAGCTTGTACCGCATCCTCAAAGAACATTTCATAAAAATCCCCCATACGGAAAAATAGCAGGCAGGTAGGATATTGTTGCTTGACTTCCCAGTATTGCGCCATGACTGGTGACATACCCCCCGGCATTTGGGATTTTTCCAGTGGCCTTTCAACCACGTGAGGTTCATCAAAATTTAAAAGGAATTGAGCGTTTGCCATCGGGAAATACTTATTCTTTTTTTGAGGGGTTTTCTTTCCCTCATCTTTAAACCGAAAGGGGCTGTAAGGGCAAGTCTATTACTCACCAAAAACCTTGCCCAGGCATTATAAAACCTTGAGGGCTTAAAGTCTTTTTCACCATGATAGGCCACATCACAATTATGAGAGGATTGGCCAATCATGCACATCCGATATCGATATCCTAATATGGAAGCGCATTTACGGAATTACCTTCAAGAAAAACACCGTTATTCTTGGTCGCACCATGCACGCCCCAGCCAACTTCCCCCGCCGGGAAATTGGCGAACATGGCTGATATTGGCAGGGCGAGGCTTTGGGAAGACGCGCACCGGCGCTGAAACGGTACGTTGCTGGATCAACACCGGTCACTATAAGCGCATTGCTTTGCTAAGCAAGACCATTGGAGAAGCACAATCTGTTATGGTGGAAGGGGTCAGTGGGCTTTTGGCAATACACCCGCCCTTAGAGCGTCCTCTTTTTGAGCGTACACGCCACCAATTGGAGTGGCCCAACGGAACACTTGCCACACTTTATGGCGCAGACCATTTTGAACGGTTACGTGGCCCTCAATTTGATGCAGTTTGGATCGATGAATTAGCGAAGTTTCGTCACCCCGATGAAGCCTGGGAGCAATTGATGTTGGCTTTGCGCCTTGGGCACAATCCACGCTGCATTGTTACCACAACACCTCGCCCCATCCCATTGATCGAAAAGCTTTTAAAAAGTGATGACGTGGTGGTTACTAAAGGAACAACATTCGAGAACCGGGGTAACCTCGCACCTGCATTCCTAGACCAGATTGTGAAGCAATTTGAGGGGACGCGCCTTGGTGCCCAAGAATTGTATGCTCAACTCTTAACCGAGCAACAAGGCGCTCTTTGGCGCCGAGACTTGATCCGGTATCAAGAACCACCCCACGATGAGGCAGGCCTGCCCAAATTTTTGCGCATCGTGATTGCTATTGATCCTGCCACCACCCATCACGAAGAAAGTGATGAAACAGGCATCGTGGTTGCTGGCGTGGGTGAGGGCCAACGCGCCTATATATTAGAAGACTTAAGTGGTCGGTTGAGCCCAAGTGATTGGGGACAACGTGTATGCGAAGCGTACCGCCGCCTTAAAGCCGACCGTGTGGTTGCTGAAGTTAACAAAGGGGGGGATTTGGTAGAGCGCATCTTACGCAGCTTGGATCCAACAATTCCTTATAAGGCTGTGCGTGCAACGCGGGGAAAATATACCCGTGCAGAACCCATTGCGGCTTTGTATGAACAAAATCGTATCTTTCATACCCATCCTTTTAGCTTATTGGAGACGCAACTGTGCACGTACGTTCCTGGTGTCAGCACAAGGTCACCGGATCGTTTGGACGCTCTTGTATGGGCGCTTACCGATTTGCTTCTGGAAAGTGAAACCAATCCCACCTTGAAGGTGTGGGCAACAGAGCCGTGAAAAAAACACTATTTCATTTATAAAAAATCTTCATGTACTGCTATTATGCACTTTGTTACTCATAAATTGTTTAGCTTCGCTCTGACCTGCTAGGTAGGTGGGGTGTACTTTTATCCCTCCCCTCTCCCCTTGTAATTCTGCTCTAAATCCGGTAAATAAAAGCAATGCAAATACAAGCCAAAGAACAATCATGTCAATCTTATCGACGGAAGCACTGAACCAAGCCTTCCTCACCCGTAAAGCAACCGTAGGTGTGATGGGATTGGGGTATGTTGGTCTGCCATTGGTAAAGGCATTGGGAGACCGAGGATTTAGGATCATTGGTTTTGATATAGATGAAGCACGTGTACAAACTTTGACAAAGGGAACATCCTACATTAAGAGCTTCCCACAAAGCAGCTTGGAACTCCTCTTAAAAGAAAAGCGGTTTGAAGCAACTCACAATCCCAAAGACTTAAGCCGCATGGATGCGATTCTCATCTGTGTGCCTACCCCCTTAACCCGCTATCGGGAACCAGACATGAGTTACGTTGTGGCCACCACCGAAACTATCTTACCAAATTTACGCGCTGGCCAATTGGTTGTTTTGGAATCAACGACTTATCCTGGAACGACCCAGGAGATCGTCATCCCCATTTTGGAACGTTCAGGGCTCAAAGTTGGAAAAGATTTTTTTGTAGCTTATTCACCAGAACGAGAAGACCCTGGAAATCCTCAATTTGCAACCTCAACCATTCCTAAAGTGGTCGGTGCAGATGATCCAATTTCTCGCCTCCTGGCTGTTTCTCTCTATACGCAAATTGTTCCCAAGGTGGTCGAAGTCTCTTCCACAGCCACCGCAGAAGCTGTCAAGCTCACAGAAAATGTCTTCCGGTGCATCAACATCGCCATGGTCAATGAGCTGAAAGTTATCTATTCCGAAATGGGCATTGATGTGTGGGAAGTCATTGATGCTGCAAGAACTAAACCCTTTGGGTTTATGCCTTTTTATCCAGGGCCTGGCTTGGGTGGCCATTGCATTCCTATCGATCCTTTTTATCTCACCTGGAAGGCGCGGGAATATGGAGTTTCCACACGCTTTATTGAGCTTGCTGGAGAGGTCAATACTGCAATGCCGGATTATGTCATTACTCAATTACGAGAAGCCCTCGATAGTCGCTTTAAAAAAGCCTTGAGAGATTCACGCATTCTTTTAATTGGTATGGCTTATAAAAAAAATGTGGATGATATCCGCGAAAGCCCATCTTTAGCCATTTTTGAGGCTCTCCATACAAAGCGCGCCCATGTAGACTACTATGACCCACATGTGCCCATTGTCCATAAATCTCGCGAACATCCTCTGGTCAATGGCAAAGCCTCCATTGCATGGACAAAAGAATCCCTTAACTCTTATGATGCTGTCTTAATTTGTACAGACCACGACACTATTGATTACGACTTCCTCCTTGCTAACAGCAAGTTGGTGGTGGATACCCGCAACGCGACCCAGCGGGCAAAGGGCACAAAAGAGAATGTGGTCAAGGCGTGAGAAACGCCATCCTCTAAAGGCAATATTTTAAGGTTCTATAATTATCAATGAGAGCAGGGTATTAAGCCGAGGGCAGGTGAGGGGTAAAGTTTTCAGCATTCTTTGGTAACTTAATTTAAATACGTAGTCTTATGAACACAACCATCACAGCAAAACAGGTCGGGACCTATATCATCAGAGTCCTTAAACCCTTTCCTTTTCCTATGTTTATTATGTTTTGGGTCGCGCTTGTCTGGTCGCTTGATTTATCACTCCGACCTTATTTGATGAAAAAGATCCTCAATCGTTTAGCAGAAGGTTCGCAGAGTGAGATTTTTGCTGACCTTATGATCCCCATTGTTTTATATCTCGGCCTATATATTTTGCTAACAACATCATTTCGTCTCTACGGCTATTTTGTAGAGATCAAAATGATCCCTCATCTGCGTGGGAAAATAGCTAATGAAGCATTAGAACAGCTTGTTGATAAAAGCCATAATTATTATCAGAACAATTTTTCTGGCAGTTTGGCCAATAAAGTGAATAACTTAACAAGCGCTGTTCCCGACATTATTCAGATTACCATGGATCGATTTTTCAGCCATAGTTTGGCATTAGCAGTTGCTATCATAACTCTGTGGTACGTCAATGTTCTTTTTGCTCTTTTTATGCTGCTATGGACCATTATATTTATCTTAGGAGCATTGGCTCTCTCAAAGCGTTTAAGCCGCCTGGCCAATAATTGGTCAGAATTTGGCTCCCTGATTACAGGCAAACTTGTTGATGTATTGTCAAATATTTTGTCTGTACGATTGTTCACAGCTAAGCAGCAAGAAAAAAAATCTCTCAAAGCAACGTTCCAAAACGCAGTTGAGGCGGAGCAAAAATTGCAATGGTCTTATTTTTGGATGTGGGTTGGTTATGGGTATTCCTTTTTTATTTTGCAAATTTTAAATTTTTACTTTCTTTGTAGGGGCCGGCAAGAGGGTTGGATTACCGTTGGAGATTTTGCACTTGTTTTGGTAATCAACATTTCAATTGTCGATTTTTTATGGGAAGTTGCCAAAGAATTTTCACAGTTTTCTAAACTGTATGGCCAAATTACACAAGCCCTTCAGGTTATACTTGAGAGGCCTGAACTCCAAGATAGGCCTGGAGCTTCAGAGCTAAAAGTCAGAGAAGGAAAAATTGTCTTTAATAGCGTCAAATTTCATTACAAAGGAATAGATCCCTTATTTCAAAATAAGTCTGTCACGATTGAACCTGGCCAGAAAGTGGGTCTGGTTGGTTATTCTGGCAGTGGCAAATCCACCTTTGTTAATCTAATCTTGCGCCTTTATGACGTCACAGCCGGTCGCATTCTCATTGATGGTCAAAACGTTCGGGATGTTACCCAAGATAGTTTGCGCAAAAGCATCGCCATGATTCCCCAAGACCCCTCTCTTTTCCACCGATCACTTATGGAAAATATTTGCTATGGGCGCATGGATGCAACGGATGAAGAAGCCATCGAGGCTGCACGCCAAGCTCATGCCCATGAATTCATTGCCACATTGCCCCAAGGTTATCATTCTTTAGTTGGGGAGCGCGGTGTTAAACTTTCCGGTGGTCAACGGCAACGCATCGCCATTGCCAGGGCTATTCTTAAAAATGCCCCCATCTTGATTTTGGATGAAGCGACATCACAACTTGACTCCGTGATAGAAAAATACATTCAAGATTCTTTATGGCAATTGATGCAAGGAAAAACCACAATCGTTATTGCTCATCGCCTCTCTACCCTCCTCCAGATGGACCGTATCCTTGTTTTTGACCGGGGGGAAATTGTTGAGGATGGAACGCACGCAGAACTTTTAGCCAAAAAAGGACGTTATAAAGGCTTATGGGACGCCCAAGTGGGTGGATTCTTGCCAGATGCGAGAAGCGTGAATAAATAGGTAAAACTGATTCTCTATAGGAGGTGATAAGTGGTCAAATTATAGGAACCACCTCTCTTAAAACCAGCTTTAATCATGAGCCTTCGGTTTAGCCCCAGAAACAGTCCGAATACAAGAGTCAATTTGAGAAGCTGGGCAATTTTCAAGGCACTTATCATAGGCTTTGGGGTCTTTTTTGCAATTTTTAGCACTGCACTTCAGGGAGCAATTGAATTTTGCAGTAGCCTTATCAATAAAGCTACCTTTTTCATTCGCTTGGAAAATCGCTCCCTCTCCTTGGTTGAAGCAAGTCTTAATATTTAAGCTAGCACGGTCGAAGGCTATCTTTGCTTCATATCTTGTAAACGGTGTTGCATTGATAGCAGCAAAATCTGCTTTTGCTTTGTTTAAGCTATCTCTAATTTGCTCAAGGGATCCCAGAAGAGTTTTTGCTGAGATTTTCTCTCCTTTGCTATATTCTAATCTATTGGCAATATCCTGGCACCCTTTTTCTAGGTCTTGCAGCGCCTCTTTGAGTTGGTGCTTTTCTTCATCATTGAGTGGCTTATCTCTTTCTCTTCCAGGTTCTTCAGGTGCATTAAGGTCTAAAAAATATCTTGATAAGGGAAATTTTTTATAAGTCCTATTCATGATCTCGGCTCTTCGAGTATCACCATATCTATTAGCATCTACTACGCTCTTTAATTTTGGAGAAACCCGTAAACAATCAGGTATTAAATCAAGCCCACAGTTTTTAACGCACCATTCTTTGTCATCTGCATCACTACATGATTGTGCCGTACACTGGGTACATTCCTGTACGGTACGCGCCTGGCTTGTTTCACTTTGGAAAAAGAGAATCATAGCAAAGAGTACCCGCAGTCCCATTGTTTGATTTTTCATGTGTTTTCTCCTATCTCAATATTTGTAAAAGACTTTATTTTTTAGAATAAAGAATAGTTTTTAAAATAAGGTTAAGAATCTGCCGCATTGAATTTATCTAAGCATTAAAGTTCAACTGATACAGTGCTGCATTTGCACCAACAGTGGAAAATAGCGTAGTGTAATATCATGATCTCTACCACTTTTAAAATTATTCCCTATAGCTCAGGGAAATATAAAGTAGTTGTGGTTTTGCATAAGGAGATACCTTTTGTGGAAAATTACTGAAAGCACTGCGGAAGATAAAAGCATTATACTAGATAAGCTTGTGAGCTTTAACCAACAAATTCTTGGTATAACGGCTGACAAGCCATCAAGTTTAGAGCTGAATTACGTTGTTAAATTAGATGACACGATTATTGCAGGCATTAATGCTTGCCTCTATTTCATGCAAAGCATTTTGCATACTAACCATCTGTTTGTGGATGAAAAGCATCGTGGCCAACGCCTTGGAAGCGCTTTGCTCAATAAAGTTGAAAATGAAGCCAAAACCAGAAGGGTGGAGTTGGCACACCTAGACACATTTGATTGGCAAGCAAAGGATTTTTACATTAAGCATGGATATGAAATCTGGGGAGTTTTGGAAAATTGTCCCAAGGGTCATAAGCGCTATTATTTAAAGAAGACGTTATAAACCTGAGTTATGGATTAAATTTTAGCCCAAGGTCAACTGAAAGCCGGGCTATGGAACCACACAATCTTTGTTGATACTCTTTACATACCACCAGGTAAACCGATATTAATTATTCATGCCAATCCATTGTTAGTTCTCCCGTTGTTTTCTCACAAAGCAGGCCTACAATATGGTTGGCACTCTCAAGTCAATTCATGCTTTTGCTCTTGATTCGCATTTGAGGATATGCGCATTTCTGAAATGTTTCCTGAGAGAGTTACCAATTGGGATAAGATCTAGGCGCATGTTTTTCTCCTTAAAAATATAATGTTAAGACTACATAGTAATAACATTATAATTATGACTCAATTTATCAAGAGGCTAACGATTTTATGGTATTTATAGCAGTGGCTCTTAATTACTTTTAGTTCTCCTTTGTTGGGTTGAGGTTAAAGTTTTTATTTTTTATTTTTATTACTTGTAAGTTCAAAAAATATGACTACATAAGAAGCGTAATTCAGAAAAACAAAATTATTAATTTTTTCTAAAGGAAATTTGGCATGATTCAATACATCTTAAAAGCATGGGTCGTCGCAGTAACCATTCAAGGTTGTTTCGCCATGGAGGAACAAGAGCCTACAAACACTCAACAAAATGAAGCTCCATATTCATTTAAATTTTTAGCCGAAAGACATCCAGAACTTATCGTTAAAGCTCAGGAAGATTTTCAACACTATGAAGAAGAAGAAGCAATTTCTTATAAGAAGCTAAATAGTCGCTTTTTTGAGATGGCAAAACAAGTATTTGCTACTAGTATATTTGATGCACATCAGTTAGAAGCAATGTACAGGGTAAATGATCAGCATTACCGCGCTGGTTATGAGACACAGATCAATGCCTTTCTCAATCAACTGCCAAACACCGACTTTTTCCAAGTTCTTAAAAAAAGGAAGGCAAGTCCTAAAAATATATTTGAAGATATCTTACTCGCTAGTGAATTCATTTACGAACACATCAAGCAACAAGAAGGAGATAATAGTCTTGTAATAGCTTTGGGGCGCTCACCGTGTGTACCCTTTATTGCCTATCAAAGTGTTTTAAAGATAAAAGAGTGTAAGACCCAGCGCGCTGTTCACCTTAATTTTTCAGGCAATCCTGACATGGATGTGCTGCGCGACTCCTCTTTTTATGCTAATCATCCAGAGGTTGTACGTGTACGGAATATGGTGACTCCTGAGAAATTAAAGCACTACCTTGATTATATAGATTCTAAGGATCTATTAGATGCTAAAAAAATCTACATCCTTGATATCGTTGGTAAAGGAGGTGGCCTTAACAGCTTTTTGAAAATCCTGAAATGCTATTTTTCTAACAAAGATGTTCCTTTACCTTCTCTTGAATTTTTATGTTTAAATCCTCCTGTTGACTTGGTATCTCGGGGCTCCTTCAAGTACCAAAAAACAGACATAGGAAAGGGAAGTCTGCAATTCTTGGATAACACTAACGAAAATTTCACAGCCATAGAGATACCAACCCAAATTGTTCCTGTTGCAGATCTTACCGTGACCCTTATCCTTGATAATGATCTCTTTCAAACATTCGGCAGTTTTGGCATTGAATATCCGGCGCAAAAGTGGACAATGAAATATGACCAAGAACGAACACAAGGCGGGATCTATTCAAAGAATATTGCTAGCTATTTGGAACAAAACCTCAACGCTTATATTAAGTGCCATTTGACACTGCAAAAACTCCCAGTTTCGGGATCAGCGTTAAAAAACTGATCTTGAAGCTCAAGAGCGAACCAGAAGGAGAAAAAGGTATACACGTCACAATAGGTTTTAAAAAAATAAGACAGCCATGCGCTTCGCTCCTCGCAATGAGTAACTTATTGATATATAATTATATTTTTATTGGATTGATCCATAACTCGGGTTATAAAGGGTAAAAATACAAAATTCCCTTGATCCTTGAATCTTGGTTTATCATTGCTCACCCCCTTGCTATACTGCCCTCATTAGACCTCTTTCGAAACCGAGAATTTTTGACGACGCCATGGATCAAAAGGCGACGGTTTTGAAAGAGGTCTATTAAGCCATTGGCCATACTGACTGGCAGAGGCATGAACAAGGAGCCAGAACCATAAAGAATAAACAATTAAAGGCTGTTCAATCAAACTTTTCTTTGCCCAGGACCCTGTCTTGGTTCTTGTCGCCAGCCCTATGGCTTTTGATTTGCTTGCCATTAATGGGCGGCTGTTCTTGGTTTTTTGATGATGATAAATCTGAAATGGTGGAGAATATTGTTCTCGATCTTCCAAGCATTCCTTATAAAACCACAATTGTGCCTAAAGTTCCCGAAGACCAGATAGAAGATGTTGATGCTCATTTAAAGGCTGTTTCTTTGCTTATGAAATTGGAATCCCGCCCCCCAACGAGCTTGAATGCCCTTTACCATCGGATTAGAAGTGATGTGGAGCGCCTCAAGCATGCCCTTGTAGAAAAAGGGTACTTTGACGGGCGAGTTGAATTTATGGTTACGGAAAATACGACCCCTGTCACAGTTACAATGACATATAGCATCGGTAAACGGTACAAAATTTCAGCAATTGCCGTGATGACAACAGAAGGTACCGCGGAACCTTTGCAATTAACCCCCAGCAAAGCCGCCAAAACAATTCAATTAACCCTTGGGGAAGAAGTCGATTTAATACACATCCAAGAGGCAAACCAGCGGTTGGGTAAATACTTACGTGATCATGGATACCCGTACGCAGATATGGCAACACCAGAAGGTCAAATTGATCGGGACAAAAAACAGATTCACGTTATTTTTCGCGCAATCCCCGGGAAATATGCCACTTATGGCAAAACAAAAATCACTGGATTGAAGAATCTTGACCCAAAATTTATCCGTAACCGCCTTGTTTGGCAAGAAGGAGGGCGCTTTGACGAACGGGAATTGGAAAAAACACGCCATAAACTCATGGGAACAGGATTATTCGCAGGCATTGAGGTCAAACCAGATGAAGAGGGGGAGAAATCAGAAATTGTTCCTCTTTCAGTGCGTGCTATTGAAGGGCCGCCGCGGACAATTGGTGGGGGGCTGAAGTATGCAACAACAGAAGGGATCGGTGGTCAAGCCTTCTGGTCTCATCGCAATATTTTTGGTGCAGGAGAAGGGTTGGGATTTATGCTTCACGCTTCCCCTCGACTCAGCAAAGCCAAAGTAGACTTTAATATCCCGGACATTCTTGCCCCAGAACAATATCTGCGCAATGAAATCAGCGTCACGCGTGACCAAAATCGTGCTTATACTAGTCGATCAGTTGAGGGAGGAGTGCGCCTAGAGCATCCTTTTACAGACACGGTTAAGGGAATAGTTGGTATTACAGGAGAGGCTGGAAAAGTAAAACGAGCAGGTGTTATCTATTTAAATAGATTGATAGGATTTCCTCTTGAGATACAGCTTGATACCAGCAATGACCTTATCGAACCAACGAAAGGAGGGCGTCTAACAGCACAAGTAACTCCTTATTTTGGTAAGTCCGGTCAAGATCGGCGTCTTGTCGTTTCAACAGCAAAAGGGAGTTACTATTTACGTCCCCTCCATGGAGATAGGATCGTTATTGCGGGATGGATGCGTGGTGGGACCATTGCAGCAAAGTCCATTGACGATATCGCACCAAACAAGCGATTTTATGCGGGAGGTGCTGGTTCAGTTCGAGCTTACGGATATAAGCTTTTAGGGCCGCTTGACATAAATCGCGTTCCTTTAGGGGGAAGGTCAATCTTAGAATATGGCCTTGAAGGGCGGTTCCGTATGACCGATACAATTGGTGTGGTTGTTTTTGCTGAAGCAGGTAGCTTGTCTTTAAAAGCAGCGCCGGATATTTCAAATCAGATGCGCCTTTGGGGAGTTGGAGCAGGTGTGAGGTATTACACAGGCATTGGTCCCATCCGGCTGGATGTGGCAACACCCATGAAGCGGCGACGGGATGCAGCAGGAAAAGCGATAGACTCTGGGTATCAATTCTACTTAAGCGTTGGGCAAGCATTTTAACATGAAAATTTTGGCGTGGTTCTTACGGATTGCAATTGTCGCTATGGGCATTGGCCTATTTCTACTGCAATCGCAACATGCCAAAAAATCTATCCTAGAGTTCATTGTGAATCTTCCCTTAAAAGATTCTGTCTTAAGAATTGAAACAGATGGCATCCGAGGCCTTTTCCCTTTCCAATTCTCAGTTGCCTCTCTTGAACTGAAAGAAGGGAAGGATCGACGAGCGCATCTTTCCCATGTTTCTGTAGTTTGGTCAGTACCAGCTTTGATCAATCGAAAAATCCACGTTGAGCTTGCCAGAGAGGGAGAGCTGGCAGGCAGTCTTACGTACATTATCGGCAAACATGCCCTATTTGCGAAGCTGAAGGGCAAGGGGGTGCCCCTTGGAGAGAAAGGGGCTCTCTTGTCGATTGATATTGACCTTCCCAGTCTTGATTTGTTGAGAGGACACATAACCGCAAACCTGCATGATGGAATAGAGCCGGCCATTCTCACCTTACACCTTGAGGAGATGCGTGATGCCAGCTTAAAGATAAAGGATATCCTTTTAACCGGTAAGGGACTTAAAGGCAAAGGCCATGGCATGGTTTATCCAAAGCAAGGAACATGGGAAGGCGAAGCCGAGTTGTCAATAGATGACTTTGCGCCTTATGATGTA